>CAJDVF010000037.1_pt1 | contig 28796 bp, 24 predicted proteins | sample 7391391 | NCBI WGS metagenome assembly CAJDVF01 (sample SAMEA7055697, study PRJEB34461) | soil metagenome | biome: terrestrial ecosystem; feature: Peninsula; material: soil | place: Antarctica | collected 2016 | reverse complement strand
AAGGTATTGCCGGGAAACTCGATCATCTCACCTTGCATCACCTCGGACAGGCCGTGGATGCGGCAGATGCCGTCGGTAATCGAGACGATCGTGCCCTGATTGCGCGTGTCGGCGCCGACGTCGAGATTTTCAATCTTGCTTTTCAGCAGTTCGCTGATCTCAGCCGGATTCAATTGCATGAGATTCCCCTGTTCCTTAGACCTTCATCATGCTGGCCATCTGGGCCAGCTTACTCCGGACCGAAGCGTCGATGACTTCATCGCCGATCCGGATGGAAACACCGCCGATCAGTTCGGGTTCGACCTTCACGCTCGCCTTCACCTGCTTTTCCAGATCATTCAGGATCCGTTCGGTGGCCAGGGGACCGACGTCGGTCGACTCGTCCATCGGATCGCCAACCTTGAGAGCAGCCATGCCGGCGACAAAGGCGGCGCTGAATTCGTCGTAGACGTCGTCGTGGACAATGAACCGCTTGGCGGCGATGCATGACTGTCCAGCGTTCACTACGCGCGCCTTGACGGCAGTCGCCGCGGCCTGCGCGATGTCGGCGCTGGGAAGGACGACAAAGGCGTCACTGCCGCCCAATTCGAGCACCGTCTTCTTGATGTTGCGGCCGGCTGTCTCACCAATTGCACGCCCGGCGGGCTCGCTGCCGGTGAGCGTTGCAGCGGCAACGCGGGGGTCGTCCAGGAGGCCAGCTACCCGGTCGCTTTTGATAAGCAGCGTCTGGAAGACTCCTTCTGGTGCGCCGGCGTCGTTGAAGAGCGTCTCGAGGGCGAGCGCGCATTGCGGCACGTTGGAGGCATGCTTGAGCAGTACCACGTTTCCGGCCACCAGCGCCGGGGCGGCAAACCGGACTACCTGCCAGAAAGGGAAGTTCCAGGGCATCACCGCCAGCACCACGCCGAGCGGCTGGAAGCGAACCTCGCCCTGCCACTCTTCACCCTTTTCGACCTGCTCGGGCGCCAGGAACTCGGGTCCGTTATCGGCGTAGTAAGCGCAGGTGACGGCGCATTTGGCCGCCTCCGAGCGACCAGCACCAATTGTCTTCCCCATCTCTTCCGCCATCAGCCGTCCATATTCGACCTGCCGCTCGTCCAGCAGTTGCCCCGCACGCCTGACTACTGCTAGGCGTTCCTGCAGTGGCGTCGCTCGCCAGAGCGCAGCCGCGGATGCGGCGTGAGCCAACCGCTGCTCGAGTTCAGCGTCCGTGAGCGACTGGAAGGTTCGGATAGTACCGCCTGTGGCGGGATTGACTGTGGCGATGGTCATGGCGATGGTCATGGCGATGGCTTGGACGAGGCACAGACTCCAGTCCGGCGGTGGCGCCGGGCACTCCTGACAGCCACTGCACCGCTCGCGCCAACCCGTGGAGCTGGCTGGCTGCTCAACAATGAGCGGTCGTTGCACGTTTCCAAGATACCGGCCGGCGCCATCCAATGCCGCGCCACCCTCTTCGTTCCCCCGGTCCGAGGATCCATGTCGCATCTGAACATTCCCGCCCGCGCAGCGCTGCTTGCAGGATTTGCCCTGTCGGCCATCGCTTCAACGGCTCTAGTAGCCCAGGGGCCGGCAGCGCGCGCCAGTGCAACTGCAGCAGCGCCGCGCGCCTTCACGCCGGCCGACTGGTACAAGGTTACGACCCTCTCCAGTCCAGCAATCTCACCCGACGGTCAGCAGGTAGCGGTGACGGTCACCACCGTCCGAGAGAGCGAGAACAAGCGCCACTCGGAGATCTGGGTGACACCGGCCGCCGGCGGGGAGCCAGCTCGCTACACGTCGCCGGGCACGGAGAGTTCCAACCCGCGCTGGTCGCCAGACGGCAAGTACCTCTTCTTTACCTCGCAGCGGCCCGGTGGAAAGGGATCCACGTGGGCTCTCCGCATGGATGCCCCCGGCGGCGAGGCGATACAGCTCCCGGACTACCCGAACGGTTCCACTCCTAGCGACAACCGGTTCGCCGTCTGGACCGAGGGCGGATCTGGTGGGCGTTTCGGCGAGCCCGCCGATCCGCCAGCTGTTCCCGGTGACTCAGCGTCGCGCGCGGCGGCTGCCGACCCGTTCGGCCGCATGACCGCCACGGCCCGTCCACCGTTCGGAGCCATCACCCGGCCCCAGGACAGCCGTCGCTTCGACGGCCGGCACGTTGTGGACATGGGCTACAAGGTCAACGGTCGTGGCTTCGTGGCCAATCCGAGGGAAGCTCGCAAGTATTCGGCGTCTCAGATATGGATGGCCAATATGGATGGCACCGGCAAGCGTGCGCTCACCAGCGGCGATTACTCGCATCGCGGCGCCGTGGTCTCGCCGGATGGACGCACGGTTGCCTTCCTCGCTGATGCCGCCCTCCGATCCGACTCAGTTGCGCAGGCTGAGCGGGATTCGCTGGGCAAGCTGCCTTACGACGCCGCACGCGATGAGGCCGTCCGCAATGATGTGGACATCTTTCTGATGGACATCCAGGCGGGCGGTGCACCGCGACGACTGGCTGAACTACCCGGTTCGGAGAACGGGGTCATCTGGTCGCCCGACAGCAAGAGCATTGCCTACACCGCGAGGGCCACTCGCACTTCTCCGCTCCGGCTGTATGTCATTGCAGCCAATGGTGGCACTCCGCGAGAGCTGCTCGGCGACTGGGTTTACGAGCCCGACAACGTGACCTGGCTGCCCGACGGCGACTTGCTCATGGAGGCGACCATAGGGGGAAGCACGGCAATCTTCCGTGTGAATCCCAAGAACGGCGCGCGCAAGGAGATCGTCGGTGGGCGCCGGCGGATCATGGGCGCTTCTACTGATTCCAAGGGAAAGAAGGTGGCGTTCGTGGCCACCAATACGACCCAGCCCACCGAGCTCTACATCGTCGATTCCGATGGCCGAAATGAGCGGAAGCTGACGAGCTTTAACGACGCCCTGACCAAGGAGGTCGCCTTCTCTGACGCCGAGCGCTTCGTTTACAAGTCAGTGGGCGGTCGGGAGATCGAAGGCTGGCTGATGAAGCCGTTCGGTTACGAGGCAGGGAAGAAGTACCCTCTCGTTCTCTACATCCATGGTGGACCGCACTCGGCGTACGGCGAGAACTGGTTCGACGAGTTCCAGAATATTGCCGGTGCCGGGATGATGGTGCTCTACACCAATCCGCGCGGTTCCAGCGGCTATGGCTCGGAGTTCACCTACGAGACGCGTGGCCGCTGGGGCGCCGAGGACTATGAAGACATCATGAAGGCGACCGACATAGCATCGGTTCGTCCGGACGTGGACAGCACTCGGATGGGGGTCACGGGCGGTTCATACGGCGGTTTCATGACCGCCTGGATCACCACCAAGACCGACCGCTTCAAGGCTGCCCAGGCCGACCGCATGATCTCGAACTGGTGGTCATGGTATGGCGCGTCTGATGCCCAGGGACTCACCGAGTTCGAGTTCTTTGGCAAGCCGTGGGAGAATGTCGCCATGTACGACACCCTGTCGCCGATGCGCTACGTGTCCCGAGTGAAGACGCCCACCCTCATCGTTCAGTCCGAGGAGGATCATCGCACTCCGATGGCTGACGCTGAGCAGTGGTTTGCAGCACTTAAGAAGCAGGATGTGCCGGTGGAATTCGTGCGCTACCCACGTTCCAACCACGACCTTTCGCGCACCGGTGAGCCGTGGCTTCTGGTGGATCGCCTTGGGCGCCTGCGCCAGTGGTTCGGCTACTGGCTTCAGGACGTCCAGCCGCGCGACGTAGCGACGCAGAGTCAGTAATTCGTGTTGCCGTAGGCGGGCCGATGGCGGCCCGCCGACGACAACCCTACAACACCAGCACCAGCTTTCCGAAGGTCTCGTTGGAAGCCAGCCGCGCGTGCGCCGATCCTATCTCATGGAGCGGGTACGCGCGGTCTACTATCGGCATCACACGGCCGCTGGCCAGAAGCGGCACAACGTCGCGAACGAAGGCGGCAGTGGCGGCAGTTTTCTCCTGCAGCGATCGACTGCGGAGAACAGTGCCACGTAGCGTAAGTCGACGTGACAGCAGGAGACCCAGGTCCAACTCGGCCCGTCGACCGGCGACAAGGCCGACGAGGATCAGCCGACCCCTGGAAGCGAGGGAATCGAGGCCGGCGGCGACATAGTTGCCACCCACGAGATCGAGCACCAGGTCGGCTCCGGCACCATCAGACCAGGCCCGGACAGCCGCCGCCAGGGGCTCCGGTCCGTCCTCCAGGACCACGCCGTGACGCACCGCGGCCGCCCTGGCGCGATCCAGTTTCTCGCTTGTCCGGGTGGTCCCAAAGACCGTCGCGCCGAAGGCGTCGCAGAGTTGTGCGGCGGCCAATCCCACGCCGCTCCCCACAGCATGCACCACCACCCGTTCGCCGGCGATGAGCAATCCCTGGGTGAAGAGCGCGTCATGCGCGGTGATGAATGCTTCGGGTACCGCTGCCGCGTCCACCCAGTCCAGCGAGTCGGGGATGCGGGCCAGTGTGGATGCAGCGGTGCAGAGGAACTCCGCCTGGGCGCCTCCGGCCACAATCCCGAAAACGAGTTCCCCCAGTCGCCACTCATTTACCTCGGGACCCAGCTCCACGATCTCGCCGGCAAACTCCAGCCCTGGAATGTCGGCGGGAACTCCGGGAGGCGCGGCATAGCGACCCTCCCTCTGGAGCAGGTCGGCGCGGTTGATCCCGGCTGCCCTCACCCGTACCCTTACCTCGCCTGCCGAAGGCCGGGGAATCGGATGCTCCCGGATTTCCAGTACGTCGGGGCCACCAGGGCGCGTTATGACAACGGCTCGCATTGTAGGCATGGCGGGCGCGGTGAAGGTGTGGGAGTCCGCAGTGCTTCAGCACCGCCAGCAAGTGAGAGCCGGCGTTGTCGCACGAGAGTACGCCCTCATTGCATGCAGGTTGAGAGCCGGCCTCGCCTGGCTACCTCTACCGTACCCGAAACAGGACCGCGATCTTCTACCAGTCGCGCCCTCTCCGCAGGGAGCGGATCGCCCGAACCGTCAGCACCACCAGGCCCACCACCATCCCCATCTTGAGCACCACCATCCCCATACTCACCGCCAAACCCGTGATCGCCAGTAGCACGACACCGGTGAGGATAACGAGTAGCACCGGCAGACCGATCACGAACAACACGAGCATCAGTGGAAGGGCGAGGATGCAGAGCAGGATGAGGAGGGGGAACCCGACGGCCTTGAGGATCGCGGCAACTGGCAGGAGGAGGAGCAGCGAGCCAAAGCTTCGCATGACCAGATGACGAACAGCCCACTGGGCGAGTAGGGTCCTTAGCAGCAACCACATTGGCGGTACCTCCAGAAGGTCGGGGTTCTCTCTCCCCTCAGTACGGCCGGTTACCCAGGATGGTTTCCTTCGGTCAAGGCGGCCCCAGACAAACTTAAGCTGATAGATGCTACCGCCCTGGCGCCAATGCGTTAGCCTTCCGGGTTCCGCCACCACCCATCTCACACCCCGTTGTGTCATGCTGCCGTTCTCCTTAACTCGACTCTCTCGCACCGTCGCCGCCGGCGTCGCCGGCGTCATCCTCGTGGGGGTAGCTGCCTGCTCCAACGAGAGCGCTGCCGATGTCTCCGCCTTGGCTTCCGCTGCCACCGTCGCCACGGACGGTCCGAAAGCTGATTCTGCTCTACCCATCGCCGACAGTTCGTCAACCGTTGTAGCCGACGAACCGACGTCCCAGCCACCGATGGAGACGACCAGCGGTGCGAGCAGCTCAATCGCGGACACCGTGATCTCGGTGCCGATGATAAAGGGGCGTACGACCCGCGACAGCCTGGCGCTGGTACGCACGATCCGGGCGGGCCGGAACGCTACAGGATGGCCAGTGAAGGGACCGCAAGCCGCTCCGGGCGCGATCCTGCCAGGCAAGCGGGTCGTCGCTTTCTATGGCAATCCACTTTCCAAGCGGATGGGAGTGCTGGGCGAGTATCCGGTGGATGAGATGCTGGCGATGCTCGACAAGGAGGTGAAGGCATGGGAAAAGGCCGACCCTTCAACGCCGGTCGTCCCCGCACTGCACCTGGTCGCGACTGTCGCCCAGGCAGATCCTGGGCGCGGTAACACGTACCGGCTGCGGATGGACAGCACACTCATCGCCAAAGTCTACGACTGGGCAAAGTCCCGGAACGGCCTGCTCTTTCTCGATGTACAGACCGGTTGGAGCACTGCCGAGGACGAGTTGGCGCGCCTGCTCCCCTGGCTGGAGAACCCGGACATCCACTTCGGGATCGATCCGGAGTTCAACATGCACGGCGCTAGCGCGGGGATTAAGCCCGGGAAGAAAATCGGCACCCTTGACGCAAAGGACATCAACCACGTGATCCGCACTCTGGGTAAACTGTCGGCCGACAAGAACATCCCGCCAAAGATCCTGGTCGTCCATCGGTTCACAAGGAAGATGGTCACAAACGCGAGCTCCATCCGCCTCGATCCGCACGTACAGGTGGTGATGGACATGGACGGCTTTGGGCCGCCCTGGCTCAAGTTCGACTCCTACCGCGAGTTCATAATCGCTGAGCCGGTGCAGTACACGGGTTTCAAGCTCTTCTACAAGAACGACGCGAGTAAGGGCGATCCGCTGCTCACCCCACGCGAACTGGTGTTGCTGCATCCGGCGCCGATGTACATCCAGTACCAGTAGCGCGCCGGCAGTCGCCTGCCGACCGGAACGAATTGGAGCAGGGAAGTTGAAATACGGCGGCATTAGCACTTCCGCCCTGGCGCTGACGCCGTAGCACGGCGGGTAGCAAGGGCGCGGCGGACCCCCGTTCGGCCAGTCGCGTCGCGGTGCTTGTGGAGGCGGAGAACTGATGCTGCCGGACAGCGGTCATGCGGCGAGTGTGAGATCATGCTCGCCGCCATCAGAAGCGCCGCCGTAGTCGGCATCGAAGCAGTGATGATCACCGTCGAGGTGGACGCGGCGCGAGGTCTGCCTAACTGGACCATCGTGGGACTGGCAGCCGGAGCGGTGAAGGAGAGTCGCGACCGAGTCTGCGCCGCACTCGCCAACTCTGGCTTCGTCCTGCCGCCACGCCGGGTGACCGTAGGGTTGGCGCCCGGCGACCTGCCCAAGAGCGGCACAGCGTACGACCTGCCTGTCGCTCTCGCCTACCTCGCCGCGACCGGCCAACTCTCCACCGACGCTCTCGCCGGCTTGGTCGCAGCGGGTGAGCTGGGGCTGGACGGCAGCATTCGCGGAGTCCGCGGGGTCCTCTCCATGGCTCGAGAGGCCGCCGCTTCCGGCGCGGCTGCCTTCATCGTGCCTCCGCAGAACGTGCCGGAGGCGAGGCTGGTGGAGCCGCTGGTCGTGTCGACAGCGGCCACGCTTGACCAGTTGGTGGAAATGCTTCGTTGTGGTGGTCCACTGGCGGCCCCACTCGTGCCCGACTTCGTTGCTGAAGGCGCGCGGACGGAGGACTTCGCCGACGTGGTAGGGCAGGGCGCCGCCAAGCGCGCCCTGGAGATCGCCGCCGCTGGTGCGCACGCCTGTCTGCTCATCGGGCCGCCAGGCACCGGCAAGACCATGCTCGCCCGTCGGCTGCCATCCATCCTGCCAGCTCTCGGGCGGAACGAAGCTCTGGAGGCGACCGCTATTCACTCAGTGGCCGGTCTTCTACCGCGCACCGGCGGACTGCTTCCTGAACGGCCGTTCCGGGCGCCCCACCACACCGTGTCGGCTGCCGGGCTGGTGGGAGGTGGGAGTATGCCGCGGCCCGGCGAGGTGAGTCTCGCTCATCACGGCGTGCTTTTTCTGGACGAACTGCTCGAGTTCCCTCGGCATGTCCTGGAGGCGTTGCGGCAACCGCTTGAGGACGGCCGCGTCGTCATCGCCCGAGCGGCGATGTCGGTGGCCTTTCCGGCCCGTTTTACCCTCATCGCCGCTGCCAATCCCTGCCCCTGCGGTCATGCTGGCGATCCAATACGACCGTGTCGCTGCACCGATACCGAGGTCGCTCGCTATCGAGGCCGGCTGTCCGGACCGCTGGCCGATCGGCTCGATATGCACGTTACGGTCGGAGCCGTATCTCTCCGCGCGCTCGGGGGGCGGAGCGAGGAAGAGCGCTCGGCGACGGTGAGGGAGAGGGTGGAGAGCGCCCGAGAGCGCCAGCGCGAACGGTATCGATCACTCGCTGGGACCGATGTCAACGCGCGCGCTCCCGGTCGTTGGCTGGATGCCCACGGCGGGGTACAGGTCCGAGCTCGCGAGCGGCTGACGCTGGCTGCGGAACGGTTGGCACTCTCGGCGCGCGCCTACCACCGCGTGCTGCGCGTCGCGCGCACGGTAGCCGATCTGGACGGCGAGGAAGCGGTCGGTGAGCAGGCGGTGCTCGAGGCGCTCAGGTACCGGCCGGCGGAGCGGGATGTAGTAAGTGGGGGCTGAAGCGCGGCAGCCACCCAAAGTCGGGGCACTGATGGAGCCGCGCGCCCCGCAGCGTCATCCCGCTCATGCCAACCGTTCTATCATTCCGCGCACGGTCACGAAGTACTGATCGGCGTCGAAATGCTCTGGGTCGATCGTCGCCTGAACTGCGCAACCGTGAATCCAGCTCACCGCTACCGCGGCGAGGCCCTCAGCTGTAACGTCTGGGAAGGCGGCCGGATCGGCGAGAATTAGCTCCGTCGTGATGGACAGGAAGGTCGCCCGGTGGCGCTCGATCTCCCCACTGATGCGAGTTCTTATCGACTCGTCTCGAGCCCCGAGGGCCCAGTATTCGAAGAAGAGCCGAACGTGCCGTGTCTGGCGGGCGATGCGCTCCATTTCGTGCTGGAGGCGCGCGTGCAGCCGGTCGATCGGCCTGGGAAAGCGGGCGATATCCTCGGAAACCTCGAGTGCTGAAGTGGACGCAATCAGGCACTCGAGTAGCCCGTACACCAGTTCGTCCCTACGGCCGAAGTGATACAGGACGAGAGCGTGGCTGACCCCCACTTCGGCGGCGACCTCTCGGATGGTCAGATTCGCGACGCCCACCCGCGACGCTACTTCAAAGGCGGCGCTCAAAATCTGCTCGCGCCGCACCGTCGCTGGGGCCCGCTTTCTAGGCATTAAGCGATCCGTCCCTGGTGTCATTGCCTGTGTCCGCTTAGTTTCTTGACCAGATGGACAATATAACGTATTCTGTGCTTACCACTGGGTCAATAGAGTGATCGAATTCTGGGTCAATTCTCAAGCCAAACGATGACAGAATCTGCTATAAATTCTCCGTCTGGCGTCTCCGAACTCTATGGGCCGATGGATGCATCATCCGCCGTCGGTCCGGTGACGGTCGTCGGAATCGGCGCTTCGGCCGGCGGCCTCGCTGCCCTGCGGCTCTTTTTCGAGCAGGTGCATGCCGGGAGCGGCATGGCTTACGTGGTCATCATGCACCTGGATCGGGAGCGGGAGAGTCGGCTTGCGGCGATCCTTCAGGACTGGACTCCACTCCCGGTCACGCAGGTCACCGGCCCAACTCCGGTGGAGGCGGACCACGTTTACGTTATCCCTCCGGGCCGCGATCTGACGATGCTTCCGGACGGGAGCATCGGGGTAGTGGAGCGCCGTGAGTCGGAGCCACACCTTCCGGTCGACCTCCTCTTCACAACGCTGGCTGAGACGCTGCACGTGCGAGCGATTGGCGTGGTGCTCTCTGGAACGGGTAGGGACGGAACGCGCGGCATCGGTCGCATCAACGAGTGCGGCGGAATAACGGTGGTCCAAACACCCGACGAGGCCGAGTTCGACGGGATGCCGCAAAGTGCGATCGCGTCGGACCAGGTCGACCTGGTTGCTGGAGCCGCCTCCATTCCGGGGGAGTTGGTGCGGCTGCGAGAGACACCCTCGCCGCTTGCGGCTGGTGCGCCGCCAGCCGAGCTGGAAGCGCAGCTGGCGGAAGTGTTCGCAGCGGTGCGCGGCAGAACGGGCCACGACTTCAGCCAGTACAAGCGAGCGATGGTCCTGCGCCGGCTGGAACGACGCCTCCGCTCCAACGGCATGGAGACGCTGGACGACTATCTTCCGCTGCTGCGCGAGAACGAAACAGAATCGCGCGCCCTCTTGCGAGACCTGCTGATCTCCGTCAGCGGATTCTTCCGTGACCCGGCGGCGTTCGCGGCGCTCGGCGAGGTCATTCCCAAACTCTTTGAGGGTAAGGGTCCGGAAGACGCGGTGCGGGTTTGGGTGGTCGGCTGTGCCACCGGCGAGGAGGCGTACTCGATCGGGATCCTGCTAGCTGAGTACGCGTCCACGCTAGAGCAGCCACCACGTATCCAGATGTTCGCGACGGATATAGACGAGAAGGGCTGTGCACTTGGGCGGGAAGCGGTCTATACCGCTTCCGCTCTCGTGGATGTGCCGCCCGAGCGGCTCAAGCGCTTCTTTTCCCAGGATGCCGGAGGGTCGTACCGGGTCGAGAAGTCGCTCCGCGAAAAAGTCCTCTTCGCGGTTCATAACGTCCTTCACAACCCTCCATTCTCTCGGCTCGACCTGATCAGCTGTCGCAACCTCCTCATTTACCTGCAGCCGAAAGCGCAGAAGCAGTTGCTCGAGACCTTCCATTACGCGTTGCAGCCCGGCGGATTGCTCTTCCTCGGCGCGTCGGAGTCGGCCGGCGACAGCAGTCTGTTCGTGCCGGTCGCCGAGGCGCAGCGCATCTACAGTCGCGATGCGCGCCGCCACTGGGTGCCCCCCCGGCTGTCTTCGGCGGACCCGCTCGGCCGTTCGGTCGCCCAGCCTGGTACGGCGCGGAGTGGGCCCGCATCGACCGACTTCTCCTACGGTGCTCGACACCTGCGACTTCTGGAGGCCTATGGCCCACCCAGTCTGGTCGTCGACGAGCGGATGGAGATCGTCCACCTCTCCGCCCACGCTGGCGAATACCTTCGCCAGGGCGCGGGCATCCCGAGCCACAACCTCATGGACCTGGTGCCGCCCGCCCTGAGGGTGGAGTTGCGGGCGGCGCTGTATCAGGCGTTCGAAAACGGGCTCCCGGTCTACCCGCGTATCCGGTTCGCCGACGGTCCGGCTGCACCGATGAGCGTCGGCGTCTATCCGAGCGAGAATGGAAGTGGTGGAAAACTGGCGCTAATCGTCTTCCCTGCGCAGACGCCGGACGTTTCCGGGGGAGACCAGCCGTCGCACCTCTTCTCCGAAGAAGATGCACCGCACCTCGAAGAGGAATTGCGCCGCACCAAGGAGCAGGTCGAGGCGATCAGCGTGACCCACGAACATGTGGTGCGGGAGCTTGAAACGGAGAACGCGGAGCTACGGTCGATCAATGAGGAGGACAGGGCGGCGGTCGAGGAGCTGGAGACCGGCCGGGAGGAGATTCAGTCGATCAATGAGGAGCTCACGACAGTCAATCAGGAGCTCCAGAACACTATTGAGGAGCTGAATCGGACGAACGCCGACCTGCAGAACCTGATCGACTCCACGGAGATCGGTACCATCTTCGTGGACCTGGAGATGCGCATTCGCCGCTTCACCTCCTCGGTCGTATCGCTATTCAACTTCGTAATCTCTGACCGCGGCCGCCCGCTCGCCGACATCACCAACCGGCTGGATTACTCGACGCTGATGGGCGACACCCGAAATGTGATCCTGTCTGAGGAACGGATCGAGCGAGAAATCTCGAGCGAATCCGGGGATTGGTACATCGTGCGCATCAGCCCTTATCGCCTGCCCGATGGGAGTGTCGGCGGTGCCGTCCTCACCTTCTTCAACATCTCGATACAGAAACGAGTGGAGGAGGCGCTGCGGGAGGCAACCATCGCGGCTGAGTCGGCGAATTTCGCCAAGGGATCCTTCATGGCGACGCTCGCTCACGATTTCCGAACGCCGCTGAACGGGATTCTGGGTTATGCCGACCTGATCGAACTGGACGCGCCACTCACAGATGTGCAGCGTCAGAGGATCGAGCGGATCAAGGCGGGTGGGCGGCATCTCGCCTCGATGATCGACGAGATCCTGAGCCTGGCGAAGCTCGACGAGGGCCGGGAGAGAGTCCACTTCGAGACGGTGGACGCGAGGGATGTCGCCCGTCAGGCCGGGGAACTCGTGGAACCCGGAGCGGAGAAGAAGGGCCTGCAATTCGTTCTGGAACTGCCCGAGGAGCCGGTCGAGCTGGAGACGGATCCCGGTAAGCTTCGACAGATTCTACTGAACCTGTGCGGGAACGCGGTCAAGCACACCGAGCACGGGGAAGTTCGTCTGGCCTTGCGCCGCGATCAGGAACGGGTCGTCTTGGAGGTCAGTGATACCGGCATCGGCATCGCCACCGAGCACCAGCAGCACGTCTTCGATCGGTTCTGGCAGGTGAACTCCGGCGCCAGCCGCACCCACGAGGGGCTGGGAATCGGGCTCTCGGCAGCGCGGGAATTCAGCCGTCTGCTGGGAGGGGACGTTGAGGTAGAAAGCGAGCTTGGCCGAGGCAGCGTCTTCCGGCTATGGCTGCCAAAGGTGCGGGCAACTGAATGACTTCCCGTATCCGGCGCGGCGGCTAACCAACTCGACTGCGCGTCGTCGGCGCTTTCTCCTTTTGCACCGCACCATCCGTGACGCTCGCTAGCCAGGCGTTATTAAGAGCCGAACCACGGCCACATCACCGGATGAAAGCTGACCTTCCACCGCGCAGGCGCACTTCGTTGACGGTAACCCGGGTCGCCCGAACGCACCCGCCGAATTCTGGGGGGACGGTCGGGCGTCGGGGCGAATATTCTGGGTGCACTGCTTGGCACGGTCAGGCCGTTCTGCTCCTGTTCTTCAATTCCGCTATTCATCGGCTTTACCACTGCAGGGCTGCCATTGGGGGTGACGTTCTCCTTTCTGATCTCATCACCTTTAGTGGACATTGCATCGATCATTCCTGTTGGCCTCGATCTTCAGCTGGCCGATCGCTCTAGCCTATGTTGGCGTCGGGCTATTGGTGGCGGTGCTCGGTGGGACCATGATCGGCAAGCTGGGAATGGAAGATCAGGTTGAGGGCTTTGTGCGCGGCCTCCCGGTGCTGGACACGGATGAGGATTTGACGCCGGCCGAGCGCCTGGCCTTTGCTCGTGATCAGTTGCTGGACATCGTGAGCAAGGTCTGGCTCTATGTGATGATCGGCGTTGGCATCGGAGCGGCTATTCACAATTGGGTGCCGCAAGAGACCATCAGCGCGGTGCTCGGTCCGGACAAATGGTGGGCGGTCCCGGTCGCGGTTATGGTCGGCATTCCCATGTACGCCGACATCTTTGGCACCCTGCCTATTGCCGAGGCCCTGGCGGGCAAAGGTGTCGGCCCTGGCACGGTGCTGGCCTTCATGATGGCCGTCACCGCACTGTCGTTGCCGTCGCTGATCATGCTCAGGCGGGTGGTCAGGCTGCCCTTGCTCGTCACCTTCACGGCGGTGGTGACAGTTGGCATCATGATCATCGGCTTCGCGTTCAACGCGATCTCACGCTGGTTCATATGAACTGATACGAAGATGATCATCAAGATCCTCGGCCCGGGCTGCAAGAAGTGCGTGGCTCTGGGCGAAAACGCCAGAGCGGCGGCAGAGGCGGTCGGCCAACAGGCCGAGATCGTCAAGGTCACTGACTTTGCGGAAATCGCCGGTTACGGTGTGATGTCCACGCCGGGTCTGGTGGTGGACGAAAAACTGCTTTCGGCAGGCAAGGTACTGAGCGCGGAAGAGATCGCTCGCCTGTTGTGATGGAGTACCGGGTCCGCGCGCGCCGCATCGACAGCCATGGCAGCCTCGCCGTTGCCAGAGATGCTGAGGTGGTGCTGGGCACGGACATGGCGGGCCGCCCCGACGCGATGAATCCGGTGGAGCTTTTGCTATCGGCCCTGGCGGCCTGCATGCTGAAGGGGATCGAGCGGGTAACGCCGCTTTTGGCGTTCCAGATTGACGGCGCCGAGGTGGCACTTGAGGCCATCCGCCAGGACGCGCCGCCCAAGCTGACTCTGATCCGCTACCAGATCACTGTGGATAGCGAGGAAACCGAGCAGCGACTGGCCCTTCTGCACCGAAACGTTCTGAAATACGGCACTATTTCGAACACTCTTGTAGGCGCGGTGTCGCTGGAAGGAACACTGACCCGGAAGGTCTGAGCTGGGGTCCACGCTTTCAGTAATCGGATTCCAGGGCGACCGCTCCATGTCATCGGCAAGCGAATCGGTGACGGCATGCTCGGGGGAGCGGACGACGGTTGCCGATCGACATGGCCGCGCCTGATTGGCGGCGCTCGTTCACGGACGAACTTTTAGTGAGATACGACCGGCCACTGGACCGAACGTTCCGGAGGGATCGAGCGCCCTCGCCACATTTCACTCGCGCACTCCGGCGAGGCTTATTCTAAGCCTCGCTGCCTGGTCGGCCTTTCGCCGTTCCAAATCCAGCGGCATACTGACGGAGTTAAATCATTGCCGTTCACACTCCGGCGTGTCCCTCGATGAGGTCCGTTTCAATGCGCATACCAAAGTTCGGTGCCATGCTCTGCCTGCTGGCATCCGGCTGGATTCTGATGGCACCTTCGAGCGTCAGCGCTCAGGTCACGGCGTCCGGCGGACCCATGTCTGATTTCTACTCGGAGATGAGTTGGCGCTCGATTGGCCCCATCCGCGGCGGCCGGGCGCGCGCGCTCGACGGCGTGGCTAATCAGCCAAATCTTTTTTACGCCGGCTTCGACAATGGCGGCATCTGGCGAACTACTGACTACGGATCTACCTGGCAACCCATCTTCGACGACCAGTCCACGAGTTCTATTGGTGCGATAGCCGTCGCTCCGTCGGATCCGAACATCATCTACGTCGGCACGGGCGCCGGCATCATCCGTCCCGATCTCTCCACGGGCGACGGCGTCTACAAGTCCACCGATGCAGGTAAGACATGGACCCATCTGGGACTGCGCAACAGCCAGATGATCGCCAACATCGTGGTGGACCCAAGCAATCCCAATCGCCTCTTCGTCGCCGTCCTCGGACATCCCTACGGACCCAACGAGGAGCGCGGCATCTTCCGCAGCACCGACGGAGGGCAGAGCTTCCAGAAGGTGCTCTACCGGGACGAGTACACGAGCGGGAACGACGTCCGCTTAGATCCGTCCAATCCGTCCACCGTCTACGCGACCCTCTGGCAGCAGCAGGAGAGCTTCCGTGAAGGGTTGGCATTCGGCGGCTCCGGCAACGGCATCTTCAAGTCCACCGATGGTGGCGATACGTGGATGCCACTGACTGAAGGGCTGCCGCGAGTGATCGAAGCCAATCTGGCTGTATCGCCCAGCAATCCGCAGATCATCTACGCAATGGTGGCTGGCGCGCCAGCGGCGGGTCCTGGAGCCGGCGCGGGTCGCGACGGTGGGACCACCGGTGTCGTCGGCTTCTACAAATCGATCGACGGCGGAGCCCATTGGAGCGGCGTGAACGTTCCCGCAGGACCACTCGGCGCGGCAACGTCACATGTCGACACGCGGCCCCTCGCGCGGATTGGTGGCGGAGACCTACCTACAATCACGGTCGATCCCAAGAACCCGAATGTCGTGTACAGTGCCACCGTAGTCATGTGGCGCACGGAAGACGGCGGCACCCACTGGTCTGCTGTTCGCGGGGCGCCTGGCGGCGACGATTACCAGAAGATCTGGATCAATCCCAACAACCCCGACATCATCTTCTCCGTCGCTGACCAGGGAGCGGTCATATCGGCAAACCGCGGAGAATCCTGGAGCAACTGGTACAACCAGTCGACGGCAGCCATGTACCACGTCACCGCCGACAATGACTTTCCGTACCGTGTATGTGGTGGCCAGCAGGATTCTGGATCTGGCTGCGTCGCCAGCCGTTCCATGGATGGGCAGATCACCTTCCATGACTGGCATCCGGTGAATATTCAGGAATACGGCATCGCTGCCCCGGACCCGCGTGATCCGGACATGGTGTTCGGCAGCATGAGGAACAACGTCTCTCTCTACGACCGAAAGACCGGCCAGACCAACCTTGTTGGGCCGGACATGGGACCACGCGGCGGTGAGTTCAATCGAAATGTGAGAACGATGCCGATTCAGTGGTCCCCTGTGAACCCTGACATCCTCTACTACACGTCCAACGCAGTGTGGAAGTCGACCGATCGAGGGAACAATTGGAGCCGTATCAGTCCCGACCTGGCACGAGCTAAGTGGGCAGTCCCGGCAACCGCGGGCAAGTACGCCAGCACCGTGACCGTGGACCCACAGGGCACTATCACGGCGCTCTCGGCTTCGCCGTTGGATGTCGACGTGATGTGGGCCGGCACCGACGACGGTTACATCCAGGTCACCACCAACGGCGGCGGTCAGTGGACGAACGTTACCCCGCCGGCGATCAAGCCGTGGACGCGCATCTTTAACATAGAAGCCGGGCACCACGACCCGAACACGGCATACGCCGCCGCGAACACGATGCGTATCGACGACATGGATCCGCACTTCTGGCGCACGCATGATGGCGGCCGAACCTGGACCGAGATCAATACCGGCCTCGCTCCGGGCGCAGTGGCCAACTCGATTCGCGAGGATCCGCGCAAGCCAGGGCTGCTATATGCGGCCACCGAGACGCAGGTGTATGTCTCCTTCGACGACGGCGACCACTGGCATTCGATCCGTCAGAATATGCCGGCGGTATCGGTGCGTGACATCAAGATCAAGGACGACAGCAGTTGCATGTGTGCCGACCTCATTGCCGGTACCCACGGTCGCGGCTACTGGATATTGGATGACGTCACGCCGCTCCGGCAGATGACGGAGGCCCAGGCGTCCCGCGGCGCTTTCTTGTTCAAGCCGCAGACAGCCGTGCGTGTGCGCTTCGGCACGAATGATCCCACCCCCTGGGCGCCGGAACTTCCGGCGGGCGAGAACCCGCCCCCCGGCGGCATCATCAACTACTACCTGGCCAGTGACGTACAGGGGCCGGTGACGCTCGAGATCCTCGACGCCGCTGGCGGCGTCGTGCGTACATACTCGAGCACCGATCCGTTCGTCAGTCCCGATCCGGCATTGGATCCGGCCGCTTACGACAAGATTTGCCAGCAGACCCCCACCGCGCCGTATTGCTCGGTCCCGCTCTACTGGCCAGCCCCGCAGATGCGCATATCTACAAAGGCCGGAATGCACCGCACGAGTTGGGATCTGCATTTCGATCCTGTCGGCCAGAAGGGGCGGGGTAGTGAGGGTGGCGCCACCGGCGCCGTGCCGCACCGTACCTACCCGACCGTGAACGCCCCGTGGGCGCCCGCCGGCCAGTACACAGTTCGGCTGACCGCCAACGGCCAGAGTTCCACGCAGCCTCTTACGCTCAGCCTGGATCCGCGGGTGAAGACGCCGGCACGGGATCTGGAACGACTCGCCTCCTTGTCGCGCACACTTTACAATGAAGCTGTGACGACTCATTCCGCGTACGAGCAGGCACGCGGAGTCGTCTCACAACTCACGTCCATCTCGGGCGCCGAGGCTACAAGATTGAAGACCCAGGTGGAAGTGATGGCTCCAGCGCCCCAACCTGCTGCCCGTGGCTTCGGAGGCCCGCCAGCGCCAGCTACTCCCACTCTGGAGAGCGCCAGCCGCAGTCTGATAGCCGCGGCGATGGCGATGCAGGATGCGGACGTTGCTCCTACCGCCCGTCAGGTCGCCGCCGGTGAGGAGGCGATCGCGGCATCGCGAGCGGTGCTGGCGCGCTGGAATACTCTGCGCACCACAACGCTGGAAGCGTTCAATGCGAAACGGCGTGCCGCCGGATTGCCAGCGGTAAGTGTTAGCGGTTCCTGATATATGAGCTGCCCTGCGTGGATGCTTCTAAACCGCGCTGGGCAGCTTTCTTTCCGGCCAGTGCGCCAGCGTGAATAGCTGACTTACCTGGCCGCATCTGACCGGACTGAACTCCCGCAGCTTGATCGCCGCTCACAGGATGCTGGAAGAACTTCGCACGCATCGCCTGCTCCTCCGTCGGTGGCGTCCAGGCGACGCCATCGGCCTCCAGCCGGTTCTGGCGGCGAACGTTGTGCACCTGGGAGATTGGATTCCCGGGCACGTGTCGCAAGCCGCTTCGGTGCCCGATCTAGCTCGGCGCCTGGCCGGCTTTGCCAGCGCATTCCAGGCGGACACGGAGTGGCGCTACGGCATCTTTGCGCTCGACCGGATGACGTTGCTCGGCGAAGCGAGCCTCTTTCCGCGCGACTCAGAAAACCGGGTAACACTCGGGGACGCCGACCGCGCCGAGATCGGCTACTGGCTTCGTGCCGATGCTATCGGCCTTGGGTATGCGACCGAGGCAACGCGGGCGCTACTGGCTGCCGCTTCGGCGGAGCCGGCCTTTCGACTGGTCGAGATCCGGTGCGATTCGCGCAACACGCGGAGTGCCGCCGTACCGCGGCGCCTTGGCTTTCATCTTGATTCCGCTACGAGCCAGTTGGTCGATGGCGTTGACGACGCTACCTCGCTGCTCCAGATATGGCGACACGACCTTCCATTCGACTCTGAGACTGGTTGATGGTGCAGTGGCAGAAGTCACGCACAGGCTGGCGATGGCGTCGGTCACTGGAGTGCCTACATCACTGTTCACGTGGCGGCTCCCAGAGTTCAACCTTGTTTCCCTCGGGATCAATGACCCAGCCAAACTTGCCCTGCTCGGATTCTTCGGTGCGATCTTCCACGTTGCAACCCTCGCTTCTAAGATCGGCGAGAAGAGCGTGCAGGTCAGCGACCCGGAAGTTGACCATGAAATCGGCGGTCCCCGGTTCCATGTAATCTGTATCCCTCTTGAATGCGCTCCAGAGGGTCATGCCTGTCTCGCTTCCGGGGCCGCCCCAGTTAAAGGCGGCGCCTCCCCAGTCGGTCACCTCCAATCCAAGGTGATCTCTGTACCAGGCGCCAAGCGCTTCTGGATCATCTGCTTTGAAGAAGATTCCGCCGATTCCCGTCACTCGCTTCATGTTTTCTCCGGGCTGCCCGTGGGTTGGCTGAGTTCGGTCGCGCCCAACCGGAGGCCGGCGGCGAACTACTTGCTTTTGACGGCGACTCCGGCAGCAGCGGCTACACAGCACTTAGGGTGTGCCGCGCTCAGATGGTCAGTTCTGCAACGCCTCGCTTTCATCGGCATGATGCAGCGGCTGACGGTTGACCGCCAGAGGCTGGGTCGCAAGGACGATCGCTCCCGGTCTCGCGCTGATACACCCGGCGCGCACGGTGCGATAACTTACGAGTATGACTCCGCATACATCCGCCAGCGACCTTGACGCACAGACCGTCGTCCCAGTTTCTGGTGTCGGACTGCCGCCCGCTGATATCGGGGCTGTCGAGCGCGAGGCGCAGCTGGTGGCCTGGCTGCGCGAACAGGGCTCGGTTGCCATCGGTTTCAGTGGCGGCGTTGACTCCAGCTATCTCGCCTGTGTCGCTCTCGATGCCCTGGGACCGGACAACGTCGTGGCGGTGATCGGCCGCAGTGCCACCTACCCGGCAGTGCAGTGGGAACGTGCCCGCGAGATCGCCGACCGTTTTGGCGTGCCGGTGCTGGAGGTGGATACCGACGAGTTGCACGATCCACGTTACGCCGCGAACCCCACCAACCGCTGCTACTTCTGCAAGAGTGAGCTCTGGGGCAGGGTGATCCCGGTCGCCCAGGCCCAGGGGATGAACGTCGTGCTCGATGGCACCAACGCTGACGACCTCCATGGCCACCGCCCCGGTCGTCGCGCTGCCGATGAGCAGGGGGTGCGCTCGCCGCTCGCTGAGCTGGGCTTCTCCAAGGATGACATCCGCCTGCTGTCGCGGTTGCGCGAGATCCCGACGTGGAGCCAGCCAGCGTCTCCGTGCCTGGCCTCGCGACTTCCGTACGGCACAGCCGTCACCGCGGAGCGACTGGCCAGAGTGGAGCGCGCCGAGGACGCGCTACGAGCACTCGGCATCAGCGGCGACATGAGGGTTCGTGACCACGATGACGTCGCCCGCGTTGAGTTGGGGCAGACGGAGTTGGTGAGCTGGCTGGCACCGGCGAGTGGGGCGTCGTTCGCTGCCGCCGTTCATGGCGCCGGCTTCCCACGCGCTGCCCTCGATCTCGGCGGTTTCCGTTCCGGATCGCTCAACGCACTGGGCGGCGTGAGTGCCCAACCGGCTTCCGGCGGCACTGACCAGACATCCGTCGGGAAACTGGCTGTTGGCACGAGGGATGCCTCAGTTGACGGGGATATCGTGATCTCGAAGCTGACCGTGGCCCTCCAAGACCTCGGTCTTCATTGTGCTGTCGAGGCCCGCGGATCTCTCGTCCTCCTCACCCTGGATGGCGGGCAGCAGGACGTTTCTGGCTCAGTTATTGGCAGTGCGGAGCGCGGTGCGATCCTGACCGCTGCTCACAATTCTGGTTTTATTAATGTCGCGCTGGAATTGCGCGGGGAGGATGGCTGAACGATGCGGCTCTTCGTCGCCCTGAATCTGCCGGACGACGTCCGCGCCCGTATCGACAAGGAACTACTTCAGCCGCTTCGTGAGGTTACGCGCGGGGTACGCTGGGTTCTTCCCGAGATGCTTCACGTGACCCTGGCCTTTCTTGGCGAGCGCTCCGACACCGAAGCCCGAGAGGCGTCACGCGTGGTGGAGGAACTGGCTCAGGGCCGTTCTCCGCTCCGAGTGACTCTGCGTGGACTCGGCGCCTTTCCTTCGGTTGCTAAGCCGAGAGTCGTCTGGCTGGGACTTGAAGACCCGACCGGGGTCCGCCAGCTACATCGCGCATTCGAACGCGAGCGAGCCCGACTGGGCGTGCCGGCGGAGGGGCGGGCATACCATCCGCACGTGACGCTGGGCCGTGTCCCGGGCGAATCGCCGACATTGCGCGACGCACTCGCTCCGGAGCTCCCCGTGCACGATTTTCAGGCGGAGGTCACGCTTACATCCGTTGACCTGATGCGCAGCGAGAATTCGACTGGCGGCCTGACGTATACGGTCGTCACCACCGCTCCATTCATCTCCGATACGGAAGCTCGTTGAATGTTCGGCTGTCTCCGTCGGCTGGGCTGTCTGGTCATCCTCGCCGTTGTTGCTGGCGGCGCCTGGTTGACTCGAGACTCGTGGTATCCTCGTGTGTTCGGAACTACGGCGGCGCCGGAACTAACTGCGGAGTCCATCTGGGAACCGGTGACTGCGGGCTCTGCCACTCGGGGCAGGAGACAGATCGCCCGACTCGCCGGCCCATCAGGCGTGGGGGCGGTCTCCCTGGAACCGGCGGAGGCAGTGGGCGTCGTACTCGATTCGCTTCTACGCCAACTGGGTGGGCTGGGTGACGGAGTGCAGGCGTCGGTGATAGGGGACCGTCTCTACATTCGCGCGGCGGTGCCCATTGCCTCGCTCGGCGGCGACGTCCTGGGGCCGCTGAAGGGTATGCTCGACGCGCGGGAGACCATTCTCCTGGGCGGGACGCTGGACGTCGTGCGACCCGGGTTGGCTCAGTTCCGGGTCGCCGAGGTCACGGTCCGCGACTTTGCCCTCCCCACGAAGGTGGTGCCGCGGCTTCTCCGCGAATTGCGGCGGGGCGCTGAACTCCCCGACGGAGTAGAGTCCGATGCGGTACCAATATTCCTCGCCACCACGGTCGGCGCCGTGCAGGTTAGCAAGGGGCGGGTCGCCATCTTCAAGGAGGTTTCGCGATGACGGCGGCAGACGATGTGGTGTCACTAGGTAGGCGAATACTGGTTGTCGACGACGAGCGCGGGATAAGGGCTGCGCTCGGTCAGTTGCTGGAATACGAAGGTTATGAGGTTCGCACCGCCGAGCATGCGCAGCAGGGGCTCGATGAGTACAAGGAGTTCCGACCGCATCTGGTCTTCATGGACGTCAAGATGCCGGGAATGGACGGCCTCGAGGCGCTACGTCGGCTGCGTGAACAGGATCCACACGCCAATGTCGTGATGATCAGTGGCCATGCCACTATCCAGACTGCCGTGGAGGCGACCCAACTCGGCGCCTACGACATACTCGAGAAGCCGCTGGACACGGACCGCATACTCGTGCTCCTCCGGAATGCGTTGGCACATCTGGAGCTGAGCGAAGAGAACGCGCGATTACGACAGCACATTGATTCGCGCTTCGAGATGGTGGGGCAATCCTTTTCGTTGCGAGCGTTGCAGGAACGGATCGCCAAAGTCGCCGGGACGCCAGCGCGGGTGCTCATCACCGGTGAGAATGGCACCGGTAAGGAACTCGTCGCCCGTGCAATCCATCGTGAATCGCCGCGCCGCGATCGGCCGTTCGTGGAAGTGAACTGTGCGGCCATACCGCAGGAGTTGATCGAGAGCGAATTGTTCGGTCACATGCGTGGCTCATTTACCGGTGCCGTGAGTGACCGCGCAGGCAAGTTTGAGCAGGCGGATGGCGGAACACTTTTCCTGGATGAGATAGGCGACATGAGCCTGTCCGCGCAGGCCAAGGTGCTGCGTGTACTTCAGGACAACGTCGTGACGCGCATTGGCGGGTCGAAGCCGATCCAGGTGGATGTGCGGGTGCTGGCTGCCACTAATAAGAAGCTCGAGGAAGAGATCGCGTCCGGTCGCTTCCGCGAGGATCTCTACTACCGGCTGAACGTCGTGCCACTTCACGTCCCTCCGCTACGTGAGCGAAAGGAGGACATCCCTCAGCTAGTCGTGTACTTCCTTCAGCAGCTTGCCCAGCGCGAGGGGGCGCCGTCGCGAGGAATCACCGACGAGGCGCTGCAGCGGCTGCAGGGGCTGGACTGGGCCGGGAATGTACGCGAACTTCGCAACACGGTGGAGAGACTTCTAATTCTCGCCTCCGGACCGGCGATCACCGCCACCGACGTCGACCGGCTGGTAGGCCGACGACCGGAAGATGTAGCCGGGCTCGGCGCGCTCGTGGAGTGCCGTACATTCGAGGAGTTCAAGAGCGCGGCGGAACGGGCGTATCTTCTGGCCAAGCTGCGCGCTTCGGACTGGAATGTGTCGGAGACGGCACGTGCGTTGGAGATGCCGCGGTCGAATCTTTACAAGAAGATCGAGCGTTACGGATTGGAGCGCGAGCAGGTGTGAACAGCGCGTTTCGCAGCTGGACGTTGGCAACCCGCAGACCGTCACAATCATGAGCAGCCGCGACTGGGAGAAGGAACTCGCCGCGATCGATCGTCAGATAGCCTCGGTCCCTGACCGGCCGGTTGACGGGTCGGTAACGGAAGCTGTACCGGCGACTGTGGCGCCGCACGCCGTTGCTCCTGGCGGCATGCCATCCGTTCGCCCGGTATCACCCGGCCGACGCTGGGTGCTGTACGTGCGACTCCTCATTGCCCTCGGTCTGGCGGTGGGCATTGTCTTCTGGCCCTATGGCACGCGCTGTGGCCTGGAGCTCGGCGCCTACCTGGCCGGCGTCGGCCTCATCGCCGTCGCCGGGCTCTGGTCATCGGTGTGGAGCTGGCGTCATCGCGCGCCCAAGTCACATATCCTGTCTCTGCTCATCATACTGTGGGCTCTCGCTCTGGCGTCCTGGCAGACGCTACCGAGGGTGGGACTGGCAATCCCGACTATGGAGCGACCGGCCATCTGGGCTTGCAACTGAGCACCGATCGTCGTTTGCCTGCTCCGCCCAGTCCGCTAGGATAGCAAACCTCTCGGGCTAGATTCCACTCGTTGGCCGCCGATCCACGGTCGGCGGCGCATGACCGTTCTCGCACCCTCATGACGCATGAAAACCTTCCGTAACTTCGTCGCTGGCGAGTGGGTCGCCCCCGCCAGCGGCGAGTACTTTGACAACGTCAATCCGGCCGACACCAGCGACATCATCGGCCGCTTCCCTCTCTCCAACAGCGAGGATCTGGAGCGCGCCGTGGTCTCGGCGCAGCGCGGCTTCGAACTGTGGAAGCGCACGCCAGCGCCAGAGCGTGGCGATGTGCTGCGCCGCGTCGGCGACATCATGACGCGTCGGAAAGAGGAACTTGCCGACCTCATGACGCGTGAGATGGGAAAGCCGCTCACGGAAACGCGCGGCGACGTCCAGGAAGGCATTGACACCGCCTATTACGCGGGCAGCGAGGGACGCCGGCTGTTTGGCAAGACTGTGCCAAGCGAGATGCGGAACAAGTGGGCAATGAGCTACCGACGCCCAATCGGTGTCGCCGGTATCATCACGCCGTTCAATTTCCCCATGGCCATTCCGACCTGGAAGATGTTTCCGGCGTTGGTCTGCGGAAATGCATGCATCTTCAAGCCGGCCGAGGACGTGCCTCATACGGGCACGGCGTTGGTGGAGATATTCCTTGAGGCAGGGCTGCCACCTGAGGTGATCCAGCTTCTACATGGCGCCGGTGAGGTGGTTGGAAAGGCGATGGTGGATCATCCCTCCATCCCCCTGATCTCTTTCACCGGCTCGACCGAGACAGGAAGCCAGGTCGGAGCGACCTGCGGGCGGATGCACAAGCGGCTGTCGCTAGAGATGGGCGGGAAGAATGCCCAGATAGTACTCGATGATGCCGATTTGGAGCTCGCCCTGGAGGGAGTGCTCTGGGGGGCGTTCGGCACCACCGGTCAGCGTTGCACCGCTACCAGCCGGCTCATCCTTCAGTCTCGCGTCCACGACCAGTTCCTCAGCATGCTCGTGGACCGCGCGCGGGCGATGAAGCTGGGCGATGGCCGCAAGTCGGGCACCGATGTCGGTCCGCTCATTCACGAAGCGTCGCGACGGAAGGTCGAGAACTATGTCGACATTGGTCAGGCCGAGGGAGCCGACCTGCTCTGCGGTGGTCGTCGCGGCCAGGGCCGTGACCTGGAGGGGGGCTACTTCTATGAGCCGACCATCTTTGCCCGTGTCGAGGCCGGATCGCGCCTGGAGCAGGAAGAGATATTTGGCCCACTGCTCTCCGTCGTGCGCGTCCAGACGGTCGATGAGGCTTTCACCGTCAATAATGGCGTGAAGTACGGCCTGTCGTCCTCTCTTTACACGCGCGATGTGCAGGTCGCCTTCCGGGCCTTGCAGGACCTGGATAATGGCATCACGTACATCAATGCACCCACCATCGGTGCAGAGGCTCACCTACCGTTCGGGGGCGTCAAGCAGACCGGCAATGGTCACCGTGAAGGCGGCTGGGAGGTGTATGAGTTCTACTCGGAGACAAAGGTCGGTTATGTCGACTTCTCCGGTACGTTGCAGCGCGCCCAGATCGACAACTATTAGCGATCGGGCAACCGACTGATCGCTGCGGCGTACGAGTCGACAGTAACGGCGGTCAGGGTGAGCACCGAGGGCGGAACGAAATGTCCCTCCACCGCACGGATTCACCCTGCCGCTGCTGCTGGAAAAACGTCAAATAGCGACGCGGTTCTGTCTTGCCGGCGTAGCTCAGCGACGAAATGATACACTGTGAGCTTCTTTGGCTTGCGCTCGCTTCGAGAGTTCCGGTTATATTGTTTATAGGAGAGCGATCGCCCGGTCGGATACGTCACCCGGTTGTCGGCAGTCGTCATCCTCACCGAAGGGTGGTTTGGCGTCAGCTAGCCAGTGACGCCCAGCTCCCTCTCCGTATGTCGACGTATTGCCGTCCTTTCGGGGCGGCGCCGCAGAGCCGCTTATGAGCGAACTCCTCACAGGCACCGGCCGGCCTCCCGTTTCCGATGCGCAACGCGCAGCGGCGCTGCAGAGCCTGAACAGCCGCTCAGCACTGCCGTGGGGCTTTCTCTGGGATTCCGCCAAGTCGATTCCTGTTGCGCTCCTGCTCTTCTTCCTCGTGCGAGCGTTCTTCGTCGAGGCATTTAAGATCCCGAGCGGCAGCATGGAAGGGACGCTTCTGGTGGGCGACTTCCTGCTCGTAAACAAGCTTCTTTACGGCGCCGACGTGCCGTTCACTCACGTTCAGCTGCCGGCCGTCAGGTCGCCTGAGCGAGGGGACGTAATCGTCTTCCAGTACCCGGCCGACCTCACCAAGAACTTCGTGAAGCGTCTGGTCGGGCTGCCTGGCGACACGTTGGCGATGAGAGACGGCGTGCTCTATCGTGACGGTCGGCCGCAGTCCGAACGATATGTGAGCCACAGCGAACCTGGTGTCGACCCCGTCGCTGAAGACTTTCGTTGGCAACGCAACTACCTGGTGCGGACCGCTGAGGCGAGCGGTGGCTTCCATCCATCCCGTAACAACTGGGGACCGCTGATCGTCCCGGATCGAAGTTTCTTTGTACTGGGAGACAACCGCGATAACTCATTGGACAGTCGCTACTGGGGCTTCGTGCCTGACTCACTCCTGCGCGGTCGCCCCATGTTCGTGTATTACAGCTATGCGCCCGAAGTTACTGATGACCTGGCGTGGCTCACCCGTATCAGGTGGCGCCGCCTTGGTGAACGCATCGATTGAGCGCGATTCCCTGACAGCGCTGGTGGGTGGGATGCTGGTACCGTATGTGTGCAGGCTAGGAATCTGTCGCTTCGCTTCACCAGGCTCGGCGGCGTTTCCGCAGTAGAGCACGTAGATGGGAGTGTCCTCGTTTGGTCCCCCCCCCTCGGAGCAGCTTTCCTATGGCAGTCACCACGTCGAGACGCGGCTCATACGACGAAGGATCGCTTGACCAGTACCTTCGTGACATCAGCATCTACCCGCTGATCAACCGGGAAGAGGAGGTGCGCCTGGCTCAGCAGATCAGGCTGAGCGATCAGGAAGCGCTCGATAAGCTGGTCCGGTCCAACCTCCGCTTCGTCGTCTCCGTGGCCAAGAAGTACCAGAATCAGGGGGTCTCGCTGTCCGACCTGATTAACGAGGGGAATCTCGGACTCATTCGGGCCGCTCACAAGTTCGACGAGACCAAGGGGATCAAGTTCATCTCCTACGCCGTCTGGTGGATCCGGCAGGCCATACTGCAGGCGCTGGCCGAGCAGTCACGGATTGTTCGCGTACCGCTGAACCGTGCCGGCACCCTTCACCGCATCGGCAAGCGGGCCAACGCACTGCTCCAGGAGCTGGGTCGGGAGCCGACTCATGAGGAGATCGCCGAGGGAATGGACATCAGCGAGGAGGAGGTCGCGAAGACGATGTCCATCTCGCAGGCCCATCTCTCCCTCGATGCGCCAATGACGCCGGGTGAGGACAACAAGCTCCTGGATTATCTTCCTGATAACGTCAATCCGACTCCGGACGAGCAGATTTTCGAGAAGGCGCTCACCGAGTCGGTGGAGGAGGCGCTGACCACACTCAAGGAGCGCGAGTCACGCATCCTCCGCCTCTACTTCGGCCTTGATGGCGCTGAGCCGATGACGCTGGAGCAGATTGGTGTATTGCTCGGCATCACCCGGGAGCGGGTCCGGCAGATCAAGGAGAAGGCCCTATCGCGTCTGCGGCACGTCAGCCGCGCGCGCGCATTGGAGAGCTACCTAGGATAATGGCCCAGACTAACTCGTTCGATGTGACCACCGGAGTCGACCTGCAGGAAGTGGACAACGCGGTGAATCAGGCGCAGAAGGAGATCTCCCAGCGCTATGACTTCAAGGGCTCCAAGGCCACGATCGAATTCAATCGTGGAGAAGGGAAGTTGGCGCTGGTAGCGGACAGTGATTTCCAGATGGATGCGCTGTTCGACGTGCTCCAGAGCAAGCTCATCCGCCGCGGCGTCTCGGTGAAGAATCTCGATATCGGCGACATCAAGCCGGGCGGTGGTGACACCGTGACTCGCGATATAGTGCTTAAACAGTCGCTGGATGGCGACACCGCAAAGAGGGTGGCGGCGGCGATCAAGGCGGCAAAGCTGAAAAAGGTTCAGGCGGCAATCCAGGGTGAGCAGGTGCGGGTGACGTCGCCATCGCGCGACGACCTTCAGCAGGCCATGCAGTTGCTCAAGGGAGAGGATTTCGGCGTCGAACTCCAGTTCGGCAACTATCGCTGACCCTCCCCGACATGGACCCTCAGTCCAGCCGGGAGCCGTAACAGCGAGAGAAAGGGCACCACGACGACCGTCGTGGTGCCCTTCGGCCAGCTAACCGTCCCTCGCATCCGGCATACCGCCCTCGTTAGCTTTTCTTATCTCCATTTCCCACCACTACTTGGCGGTACACTTGAAGGTTGGTTTCATCACCCTCGGCTGCGACAAGAACACCGTCGACAGCGAGCGCTATCTCGCTCAGCTGTCGGCCCACGGCGCCACGGTTACCGATGACCTTGGCCTTGCCGAGGTGATAGTCGTCAACACTTGCGGCTTTATCGACGCCGCGAAAAAGGAATCCATTGATGCCATCCTCGAGGCTGCCCGTCTCAAGGAGGACGGTGCCTGCCAGGCGGTGGTGGCCGTGGGTTGCATGGTCCAACGACACAAGTTGGAGCTGGCCGAAGCCATTCCCGAAGTGGACCTCTTTCTCGGTAGTGCCGAGATGGATCAGCTCATTCCGGAGCTGGAGCGACGCGGCCTGGTGGATAGCTCAGTTGACCTGCATCCAGGCGAGCGGATCTACCTTGGCGACCTGCCACACGTGCGCTACCTGAAGGTTAGCGAGGGGTGCGATCATGGCTGCGCCTTCTGCGCCATTCCGCTCATGCGGGGCAAGCACCGTTCGTTCACCCTTCCCGACGTCGTGAGCGAGGCCCAATTGCTGGAGCTTCAGGGCGCCCGGGAGATCAACCTGGTGGCCCAGGACCTGGCCCATTGGGGGCGCGATCTGCGCCAGGACGACGTGCGACTCCCCGACCTGCTGGATGCCCTGGTGGACGGAACGAGCTTGCCGTGGATCCGCCTGCTCTATCTCTACTCGGCTGGGATCACTCCTCGGCTACTGGAGACAGTCGCGCGCGAGCAGCGCATCCTACCGTACCTCGACATGCCCATCCAGCACGCTTCAGACTCCGTGTTG
>CAJDVF010000039.1_pt1 | contig 29838 bp, 28 predicted proteins | sample 7391391 | NCBI WGS metagenome assembly CAJDVF01 (sample SAMEA7055697, study PRJEB34461) | soil metagenome | biome: terrestrial ecosystem; feature: Peninsula; material: soil | place: Antarctica | collected 2016 | reverse complement strand
TGGGTCCATCGCCATGAAGTTCGTCGTCGCCGTCGGCCAACGTCGCTCGAGGTCGCCGGCACCGTACTCGGTGCGCGCGCTGAACTTCACGCCGTCGGTGTTGAGACCCTTCTTGGTGATGATGTTGATGACGCCCGAGCCAGCCCGTGCTCCGTAGAGCGAGGCGGCGGCGGCGCCGTTGACGACCTCGATGTTCTCGATGTCGGCCGGGTTGATATCCGGCAGATCGCCGTCAAGGAGGACACCGTCAACTATGTAGAGGGGTCCCTGGCTACGGCCGGCGGCATTCAGCGACGAAACGCCGCGAAGCACGATGGTCGGAGCGGAACCGGGACGGCCGCCGCCAACCACCTGGGCGCCGGGAACCTTACCCTGCAGCTGGGCGATCGCGTTGGCGCCCACGACGGGCATCATCGCTGAATCGACTCGAGCGACGGCGAACGGTACGCGAACGGCCTCGGTGGCCGCTGTCGTACCGGTAACAACCATTTCGGTGAGCTTGATGGCATCGGGGCGCATCTCGAAGTCAACCGTCTGGGTACCCGGAGTGACTGAGATTGTGCGCTCCATGGGAGCGAAGCCCACGCTTCGTACGCGTATAATGGCCGACTGCCCCGTGACACGGGCGGCCGGAACGGTAAGCGTGTACTGGCCCTGCTGGTTGGTGCCCACCGAGAGGTTCATCTCGGTGATATAGACGTTGGCGCCGAGCAGCGGCTGTCCCTGCGACGATGTTACTCGACCGCTAATGACGGCGCTCTGCGCCTGAGCCTGCGCCGCACCGCCTAACAGAGCGGCCGCCGCGACCCAGAACTGCAGCCGACGAAGTGTACGGTTCATGTGCTTGATCTCACTTCCAGAGAGAGAACGGTGATGCCTCCGCGAATGACCCCGGATCCATTAAATCGGTCGGGGCTGGGGGTGCGGACAGGACGATGTGCTGCGATGATATCTCCCGTTTGAAGGTGAACGAACGGGCCCAGTCGGCCAGCGTGATGCGCTGGACAAACGGACCGGATGGACTTCCAGATTCGACATTTCTCCACTCAAGAGAACTAACGGCGGACCATCAACCACAACTATGGCGCCGTGAAAGTCCCGGCGGAAATGAATGGCATACGAACGACGCAGCCTAGCATAGAGAGTGACTCTGCAGAGTGTGCACAGCCCAGCCCTAAGTAGAAGCTGCCTCAGTTATGGCGTAGTTTAAGCACGGCATACGGCGTCTGCTATCCCTGACAATGCTTGAGCTCGCTACGACAAGCTGGATCGTAGCGTGCTGGACTATCGCAGACGATAGTATGACGTCAGTGCGATCCCGGCAAGCCAGGGAAGTATAGCCATAATATCAGGGATTTGACATTCTAGTTCTGAAAGTGTAACAAATAGTGCGTTCGAGAGCCGGTACGCACTTACCTCAGTCCATTGAAAATCCATGTTCCCGAACAGGTGTGTCGTGCCCGTCCTCGCCCTGCTAGGCCTGGCAGGTTGCGCTCGAAGCGCCCAGTCCAGCAGTGGCGCCAGTAGCCCTGCCCCCTCGGCCTCCCGCTCGGCTGACGCCGCCGGAGTCCGGTGGACCGGGAACCTTACGCCCACTCAGCAGAGGAGCGGGGGAATGGGGCCTCGGTCTCAGTCGCGCGCCTTCGGCACCGTCACTCTCGAGGCGATCACGGAAGGTTCCCGCAGCAAGGCTGAGATCACCGTGTCTGGCTCCAGTCAGTCGGTTGCCCTTCCATGGGCCATTCTTCCTGGCCAATGCGGGACGGGCAGCCTGCCGCTGATGAACGTGAATTCATTTCCGGTCATTGAAGTGGGGTCGAACGGTCGCGGCCAACTCTCTACTGAGCTCCCTCTAACGCTGCCGACTGAGGGTAGCTATCACCTTAATGTTTACTGGCCGGGAGGGCAGCAGCTCGATGAGGTCATGACCTGCGCGAACCTCAAACGCGGCTAGACTCTTATAGAGCCTGATTTGCGAGCGCCGGTGCTAAGAGGGGGGAGTCCGCATGTGCGGGCTCCCCCTCTTAAATCACTTCCCAGACGTGCACGCGCAATACAACCATTCTCATTTAAACGAGACGCATTTAAACGAGATGTGATAGCAAGAGGGGCGTGCCCGGGTGAACCGGGCACGCCCCTCTTCCTGCACGCCATTAGCGCCTGGGACCTAGGACGCTACTGGTCGGCCTACTACCAGTTGGCCTTCTGAATCCCACCGCCGCCGCGGGCTCGCCGCACGCTGTGGAACTCGATTATCCGGCCATTGGGTGCAGCGATGCGCATGTCCGGCTTGCCTACCCCACCGAAGGTGTAAATCGGCAAGGACATCGCCTCGAGCTGACCCGCTGGGATAGGCAGGTGTCGGAACGTGCCTGCCTGCAGGTCGTCAGTGCGGCGCCGGTCAAAGAGTTCGATGCCGCCCGCATTGATGGTCTCGATGTGCCGCTCGTAGAGGATTTTGGCCAGCAGCCCGACCGCGCCATCGGCGGCAGTTGCCGGCGGCAGATTCCCGCGATCCACGCGGGTTTTGTTGACCAGCGTAGCCGCCCGTGCCAGATCACCGCCGGTGCGCACCAGCGCCTCGGCGATCATCAAGTCATTTTCGGCCATCAGGACGTAGGGCACCGGGCCCTCCAACGCCGTCGGGCTGTCCCAGTTGTACGTCTTGTAACGCGCGTGGTACCAGGGGCTCTGCATCCAGATGCCGCGCGATGCCTGGCCGGCGACGTTGTTGAGGAAAACGAAATCGGCATCCTCATCGTCCTCGGACTTGCCCATCCGCGCATCCGGCGAGTCTGGATTGGCCGGTACGATAGTTCCATTGAACTTGGAAGGCTGCGTCGGATCCATCTCGTGGATGACTCGCATGTCCACGCGCAGCCAACTGTCCAGGTTACCGTAAGCGTTGTTGTACGAGTACCAGTTAACTTCACCGTCGCCAACAACGCTCAGGTCGAATGGCTTGGCGCCGGTGCTGATGCCCTTCTCGGCATAGGCCAACACCTTGCCCCAGTTGATCGCCTCAGTCTCGGCTTTGGTGCGCGCGTTGAGCACAATCGTACGCGCCGCCAGCGTGTTGGCAATCTGGTTGAGCGTACCGCTGGTGAGCGTCACACCGTCGATCGGGATGACCGACTTCTCGTACTCGTCGGACTTGCCATTGGTGAGGGCGATGAGCGCATCCCACTTGGACAAAGCTGCGGCGCCTACCTCGGTGTAAGGCACCAGCGCCGGTGGTGCAGTTGCCGGGTCCACCGTCTCATCCACCACGAACGCCTGGTTGAATATCCAGGCCAGGTTGGTGAGTGAGCCGGCCTGCGCGAACAGGGCGACCGCAACGTACTTGTCAGTTTCGGCCTGACCGCCGTCAAGCTTCACTCCGGCGGCGAAGGCGCGCAACGCGTCGTTGGCCGCTCCCAATGCACCGTAGTTCGATGCCCACGGCACGCCCGCCACATCGCGGTCGCCGCCGGCCGAGTTGTTCTCGTACGGGACGCGCGGATGGCGACGCTCTTCACGTCATTCGGCGACGCCAGTGCGCGCTCGATATCTGGATTATTGGGGTTCGTGACTTCAAGATCGGCGCAGGCGCTTCCCATGAGTAGCGCCGCCGAGCCGGCCAGAACCCCGAGGGTCTTGGTTCGAATCATTTGTGAGATTGCTCCGTCGGTGCGTTAGAAGCTCAGCTCTACCTGGGCGGTAATGGTCCGGAATTGAGGGTACCGGAAGCCGTCGATCTTAAAGTTAAAGTCATTGCCGGACGTCACTTCCGGGTCAAAGCCCGAGTAGCTAGTCCAGGTGAAGAGATTGCGGCCAATGAGCGCGATCTTGGCGCCGCGCGCAATGCGGCCCAGCGACAGCTTGTCCATCATCGATGGCGTCAGCGAGTAGGCGAGGGAGAGCTCGCGCAGCTTGACGAAGGACCCGTCCTCGACGAAGTAGTCGTTGGCCACGATTCCGTTGTAGAGGCCGGCCGAGAAGAAGGAGACGGGGAGCGGCTCGGCCTTGCCGAACTGGTCGATGTCACCGTGACGCTCGTCCTGGAACATCCACTGCTTGGTGAAGTTGTAGATGTCGCCGCCCTTCACGCCGTCGAACAGCACATAGAGGCTCAGGGCCTTGTAGCGGAGGTTGTTGGCGAAACCAAAGGAGAAGTCGGGGTTCACGTCGCCAATCGTGAACTGGTTAGCACCCGTTGCGTCCACGTACTTGATGGGCATCTCGTTCGGCTGTCCGCGCTTCGCCTTCTGGACCAGGAAACCGAGCGGGTTCATGACGTAGTCTGACTCGACAGCGTTGGCGTAATCCTTGTTCTCTTTCAGCTCGGAAAAGCTACGCACCCACTTGCCTCCGTAGATGATGCCGAGCGGCTCGCCAGACTTGTAGTAGAAAACGTTCTGATTCTGACCGCCGGCGTTGACGCGGAACGGCGCGCGATCCATGCGCGTGATCTGCTGCGTCGTGTGGTCGCCGGTGAGTGTGAAGTTGTAGCTGAAGTCAGCGCCGTCGTAAACGCGCGTGTTCAGCGACATCTCAGTCGTCTTCGACTCCACATCGGCGGCGTTCTGGATCTGCGTCGTGAAGCCGCCGGACTGCGCAGCCACGAGCGGCACAGCCAGAAATGCGCCCTCAGTCACCCGGTTAGCGCGAACGATCTCGAAGTCGAAGCGATTCAGGAACTGCACGTTGATGCCGTACTCGTTCTCTGTCTGGATTGCCGGCTTCAGATTCTTGTTGCCGAGCTGGCTCTTGCTGAACTGCCCATTGCTGATGTCATAGGTCTCGTACTGATCAGCGAATTGCGGGCGCAGGCCGGCGGTGCCGCGAGCAGCGCGGAGCTTCAGCTCCTGCACCCCCGGGATCTCGAAGTCCTGGCTAATTCGGTATGCGCCAGCCACGCGATAGAAGTTCTGCCACCGCTCAGCCGGCCCGAACAGCGACGAGCCGTCACGCCGCCAGAGCAGGTCCACGATGTAGCGGTCCCGCAGGTCGAACGACTGGGCCACGAAGTAGTCGATCGTCCGCTGGTCGGTGATCCCTGAATTGATCGACGACTGCGTCGGGTCCACTGCCGCCAGGTCTGGCACGGCGTTCACCACCAGCTTGGTACCGCTGGCTCTGATGAGCGTGTTCTCCTGCTGCTCCACCAGATAGGCCAGTCGCGTGGTGGTCTGCAACTGGTCAAAGAACGTCTTGGAAGCCGTCGCATTGAGCTGGGTGTTCTGCGAGACGTTGTTGTCGGTGCCGTAGGCCAGCGAGCCATTGCCCGGCGCGCCGCCGCTCGTCAGATAGCCGCGGAAGTTGTAGGTCTTCGAACGCTCGTTCAGACGATCGGTACCGTAGGACGCCTCGAGACGGAGCCAGTCGGTGGGGCGGTAGCGAGCTACTGCTGAGCCAAGCATGCGCTCACGACGCAGCGAGTAGTCGCTGTTGGCGAGGCCGTAGAGCGGATTGCCACGATCGCTCGGATCGTTGGGAATATTGGTGTAGTACTTAGCGCTGTCCGGCCCGAACGGCTCGTAGAGATCCACCGTGGGCGGAGCCTGGAGGAGGGCGAACCAGCCGCCGCTGCCCGTCGGACTGTAGTCGTTGTTGTTGAGCCCGTAGCTGACACTCATCGACAGGTCGGCCTTGGCACCGAGTCCCTGGTCCACGTTAAGGCGGAAGGTGCGCCGATACTGACCGCTAGTCAGTGGCAGCACGCCCTGGTTGTGGTCCATGGTGTACGACGAGTGGAGGTTGGTGTTCCCCCGCCGCAGACCGAGTTGCATGCTGGAGCTGTAGAAGGTGCCGTCGTTGATCCAAGTCTCCAGCTGGTTGCGATAACGGTTCGGACCACTGCTCGGGAACGGGTTATTGGCAATCCCGTCCGCCTTGGCGATCCGCTCACCGTTGGGCTTGGTCGCGATCTCGGTGCCGCTGAGCTCGTACTGATGATGCTGGTTGAGCGGCACGAAATTGTTCAGTCCGCTCTGCCCATACTCCCCACGAGCGGTGAACTGGACCGAATTTTCCGGTATGTTCTGCCCGCGCTTGGTAGTGATGTTGACCACGCCATTGGCGGCGTCAGAGCCGTAGAACGCCGACGCGGCGGCGCCCTTCAGCACTTCGACGGACGCAATGTCATTGGCATCGATGTCGGCGATGGAGTTCTGCGTGATCACGCCATCGACAATGATCAGCGGCGAACTGGCGCCTACCGTGAGGCTGGTCGAACCGCGAAGCCGGATAGTCGGCGTGCTGCCGGGGTTACCGGTACCGACGGCGACACGCACACCGGACACCTTTCCGGCCAGGGCGGCGACTGGCGAACTGGCCGGAACCTCCTTGAGCTGATCCTCCGACACTCGTCCGACGGAGAAAGCCAGCTTCTTAGCCGAGGTTGCCTCGGCGACGCCAGTTACAATCAATTCTTCAAGGCGGAAGGGGTCAGCCTTGAGCTGAAAGTCCTGAGTCTGCGGTCCCGGTGTAAGCTGGATACTGCGGACCGACGGGGTGAAACCGATGAAGCGGACAGACAGACGAACCGTCTGGCCGCTCGCCTGGTTCGCCGGGATCGGCAGCGTGTAGCTACCCGTAGCACCGGTGGTGGTACCCGCGTTCACCTCTTCGATGAACACGTTGGCTCCTGTAATTGCGGCTCCCGCCTCGTTCGTCACCCGGCCGGTGATAGTCGCGGCCTGCGCCCACGCTGTCGCCGATCCTACGGCAGTCAGCGCGAGTCCGGTGAGTAGCGCTCGCACGCCTACTCGCGAACGTGCCAAACTCATCATCCCCATCCTCGTGTGAGAGTAGCAATTCTGGCAGCCCCGGCAGCCGGGACTACCTTTCCAACCCTATCGGTGCAGCGGAACTCTGCTCACGACGCTCGCGCAGAGTCAGTGGTGATCGAGACCCTGAGCTGCGAGCGTAGCAAGCTCGACCGCACCTTTTTCTGAACACAAAATCACTGCGTGCGGACACGAGAATCAGAGACTCTGAAGGGCGTTCGCAAGTGATATGTAAACAAGTTGCCGTGGAATCGTTCGCGGCGCAAGGAGAGAGGTTGCGCTTTTCGGTCCTGGAACTAGCCGATTATAACGGCATGATTCTAGCGGGCTCGTCCGATCAGCGACTGCCGCCTGTTCCGGGGGGCTGGCCGGGCGATTGACCCGGAATGTCGAATACCACCGGCATTCGATCCAACTGGCGAACCAGCCGGCCAGACCGTCGGGCAGGGCTGAAGCTGGCGCTGAGCAGAGCCGTGAGCACAGCTTCGTCGAAACGGGATTCGGTGGACGACACTATGCGCGTGCTGCCGGGCTCGATTGCGCCTAACGTGTCGACGATGAACTCCACTGTGACCCGCCCGCCGATTCCAGAGCGGTAGAGTTGATCGGGAAAGTCTGGAGCGAAGGTTCCCGAGTCCAGGCCTATCCGCACGTCTACGTCGGCTGCAGTGAGCACATCGCCCCGGGCGACGAGACCTTCCAGTCGCTGCGACTCGTCGGCGGAGTTCCCCGCGGCACGACGGGGCGCCCGCACTCGCGGAGGGGTCGGGTGCGTCCAGATGGCGATGACGCCGCACCGTTCCAGCATTCGAGGCCCGATGAATTCTGGAGGTACGGACGTGAGGCCGTTGTAAACCTCTATTCCCTCCAGACTGCTCAGTTCGATCATATCTACGTCGAACTCCCCTGCCGTCGCCGGAAATCCGTCCAGGAAGACCAACGGGGGGCAACGTGAACCGCGCAGGCGAACGGCCTTGGTGAGGTTGCCCAGTGTGCCGACCCGAACCCCCGGCACCTCAGCGCGCAGAATATCGGTAAAGGAGGAGGACGCCGAGGAGACAATCCGGTCGCGGCCAATGAAGCGCCCGACGCCCTTCGCCTGACGCGCGTAAAACCCCTCCAACCGGGCGTCGTAGACTTCCCGTCGTTCGGTAACAACCACCGGCGCCAGTCCCTGGAAGCTGGTAGTCAGGCGGATTGCTACGGCGGTCGACCGACCTTCCGTCACCTCCAGCTCTGAGGTGTCCGGATGGAAGCCGAAACGCCTGGCGACAACCCGAGCTTTCCCGGCCGGGACGGAAGTAAAGCTGAAGCGCCCCAGGGGATCACTCGCTGCGCGACGCGCCCCGCCGGCCGGTGTCGCCAGCTCTACGCTGGCGCCTGTCAGACCGATTCCGGCAGAGTCTTTCACCGTGCCCGATATGCCTCCAGTGCGCGACTGCGCGAACGCAATAGCCGGGAATGTCAGCGGCAGCATCAGAAGGAGGGCGGCAGCCGCGGCGACCGTCGGTCGCCTTTGGGCCCAACTCCAGTTGGCGCCCCTCCGTCGCTTTAAAGAGCGCATTACTCGAGCCCCCCGCCAATGACGTCCAACCAACCAGCCAGCCCGGGATATGCCGGCTGGAGCCGCATCAGTCGCGCCGCGGTCGAGCGCGCTCGCGGTAGGTCGCGCGCCAGACCGTAGGCCAGCGAGAGCTGATAGAGCGCTGCCGGCTGCAGGGAATCGAGCTGCACCGACTGCTCCAGCAGCTCTATACCTCGTGCCAACTCCCGACGCTGCAGCGCCATCACTCCTAGCTGGTAAGCCGCATTTGCGGTCGGCGATGACGCCATTTGCGCGCGCAACTCAGTTTCCGATTTCCCCACCCGTTCGGCTGCATCGAGGGCGCGAGCGAGCAATTGCCTGGGAGCTGCCGCCACCGGTGACTCCCTCACCAGCCCTCGGTACTCGGCGGCAGCGCTGTCGGGCGCTCCAACCTCTTCATAGTGCGCCCCCAGCCTCAGCTTCGCCTCCACCCATCCTATTCCGCCGCGCGACACCAGCAGCGCCAGGCTGTCGAGCAGGCCGTCTGCATGGTAGGTCCCACGATAGTCGACCTGCTGATCCGCCGACACGAATGGCCAGCGAGTGAGGAGCGTGCGTTGGGCGTGGTGGACTATTCGCTCATCCAGCGCAGTAAGGGCCCTTCCATCCTCATATTCGCTCCACGGTCGCAATTGCTCGGGCCGTGCCTGATGGCCCAGAAAGCGGGCACTCTGGATGGCGTCGAAGAAGGTGCGCGCTATCAGAGAGTAACCTCTCGCATTGGGATGCACGTGCTCAAGGAAGAGCTCGTGCCCCGGCGAGCCGGCGGGCGATGCCGCGGCGAAAGCCTCTGCCACCGGCACGTAGATCGCCCCGGTTCGCTGCGCTACTGTGCGCACCACTGAGTTGAGCGCGGCTGGAGCGCGGAAGCGCACCACGTCGAGGTCGCGGGCGCGGGCAAAACCGGCACGTGCCGTGATGCTGTCGTCGGCGGCGAATGCCTGTTGTGCCGCCAGGTACACTTCGCGCGCACCACCGAGCTCGTCATTGGCAGGAGATGCCAGCGGCGGCAAGTCGCGCTCATTGCTCGCCACGCTGGCCACGAACACCGTCACCCCAGCGGCGCGAAGGCGGGTAACGATCCGCTCCATGTTGCTGGAGAACTGATTCAGGCCGGCACCAAATTTCTCGCTGCCGAGCGCTATTTGCTGGTCGCGAGCGAGCACCTCCATCAAGCTGGCGGCGTTGTCAGCACCGGGTGCCGCGGGGCCAGCGGCCTTGCGGCGCAGACTCGCCACGCCATCACGCAGGGCCAGAAAAGTCCGCAGCCCGAGAAGCCGCAGGTATCCACGTACAAGGGACGGCTGGGCCACGCCGCCCCCTTCGGATGATGCTACTCCGAGCGCGCCGTAGTATTCGTTGTGGCCGGCGTAGACGAGTACCGCATCGGGATGTGCGGCCACCACCTCGCCGACCAGATCCTGCATCGTATAGCTGTTCGTGGCCGCGATCCCTAAATTTACGACCTCCACGGAGTCGCCGGTAAGGACATCCCTAAGAGCATCCTGGAGTAGGCGCGAGAAGCTGCCGTTGGCGGGGTACGGGAAACCGGCCGCTGCCGACTCGCCAAGGACAAAGATGCGGAAAGAGTTAGCGGGGCGTTGGGCAGCGAACAGGTCAGTAGTTGGCTTCGGCGGATTTTTCTCGCCGGCGAAGTAGCGCCGCGCCACCAACGGGTTGGCCGTCAGGTAACGGCCTTCACCTTCCGCTGCCTGCACGAACAACGGCAGTCCGCCATCCGGGTCGAACAGACGTAGTCCACCCTCCACCACCAGCCAGAGCAACACTGGCACTAGCAGTGTGAGGGCGACGTAGAGCGCATAGCGAGCAGGCGAGAGCGGGCGTGGACCTACCGGCTCAGACGGCGGCTCAACCGATTGACGGTCCCGCTTGGTCGGCAGCGGCTTCCCCTGGTCACTGCGTTGCCGACTGCCCTTCGCCTTCCCGCGCGCGGTCAAAATATGGAGTAGATGAAGGGAGCGAGCGCTGAGCCCTGAACGGCCGCCAGGATCGCGCCGGCGGTAACGAGCGCCACGATGATCGGAAGCAGCCAGAGCTTCTTCCGTGCGCGCATAAAAGCCCAGAGTTCGCGGGCGACGTCCAGCACACCCATTCGCGATTCTCCTAGAACTGACGTTCCATCGAGCGACTCTCGTCGCCGGAATCAGGGCTGGGGCGCCGCACCCAATAACTGCCCGCCGCGGCGTCGCGCTCCAGCGGGCTGCGGCCAAATGTCCGGCGCAGCCATCCGGTGGGCGTGAGTACCGCCAGGTACAGCACGGTATAGAAAACTGGCGTGGTCAACCGTGATAGCGCCACCCCCAGCGCCATCCAGCCGCGCTGGACCGTGCGCAGGCGCGTCGGTATTAGCAGCCCGGCAATGAGCGCGCTGGCAGCGACTACCAGTAAGATCAGCGCTGACCGTGGCCGGCCGCGCCAGTACATCAGCGCACTGAGCGCGCAGAAGCCGCCGGCCAGAGTTAGGGCGAACCGTCGCCCTTCGGCCGCGGTCAGTCGAGCGGAATCGGCTGGCGCCATCGCTCCTCTCTCAGCGTCGGCTGTGCGAGGCGCTCAACCAGGAACGGAGGCATCGCCAGGTAGTCCATGTTCGTACGCATCAGGCACGCGTAAGCATCGGCGGGAGTACAAACCACGGGCTCGCCTCTGACGTTGAACGAAGTGTTCACAAGCACCCCACATCCAGTGATCGCGTCGAACGCACGCAGCACCGCATACAGGCCTGGGGCTCCCTCTGCACTCACAGTCTGGACGCGGGCCGAATAGTCCAGGTGTGTAACAGCTGGAATGTCTGAACGCGGCTCATTCAGACGGTCTATACCCCACCGCTCTCCGACCTCCGCGGTCGCTGCATCCCCCGCTGCCTCAACCGCTGAAAGGGGGACGTCGGGTGCCACGCGGCGCCACGGCTGCACGGGTACGACGATCAGCATGTACGGTGACTCACCGTCCATCTGGAAGTACTCGGACGCCCGCTCGGCGAGAACGCTTGGCGCGAAAGGCCGGAATCCCTCTCGAAACTTGATCTTGAGATTGAGAGTCGCCTGCATCCGCGGATCCCGAGGGTCGGCAAGGATGCTCCGCGCGCCGAGCGCACGCGGTCCGAACTCCATCGCGCCGGTAAACCATCCCACCACCTTTCCGGTGGCGAGCAACTCGGCCACACGGCGCGTCAAACCGTCACCCTCCAGCCGTTCGTAGCGCGCCCCCTCGGCTATCAGCGCCTCTTCGATCTGTTGCGGAGTGAAGTCTGGGCCTAACAGGGCCCCGCGCATGCCGTCGTGCTTCTCGTCGACAGTTCGCGTCCCGCCGAAGTAGCGGTGCCAGGCGAGCAAAGCGGCTCCCAGCGCACCGCCAGCATCGCCGGCCGCCGGCTGAATCCACAGGCGCTCCACTACCTGCTCGCGGAGCAGCCGGCCGTTGGCGACGGCGTTAAGCGCAACACCACCAGCCAGACAGAGCGAGCTGAGCCCGGTCGTGCGACGCGCCGTGCGCGCCATTCTTATCACGACCTCCTCGGTCACCTCCTGGACCGATCGGGCGAGATCCATTTCACGCTGGGTGAGTGGGCTCTCCGGCGAGCGTGGGGGTCCGCCGAACAACGCGCTGAAGGCGTCATTGGTCATCGTCAAGCCGCCCAGATAGTTGAAATATCGCTGGTCGAGGGTGAACGAGCCGTCCTCGCGCAGGTCCATCAGGTGATCGCGGATCACGCTTGCAAAGCGCGGCTCGCCGTAGGGCGCGAGCCCCATCAGCTTGTACTCGCCGGAGTTGACTCGGAAGCCGGTGTGGTAGGTGAATGCCGAGTAGAGAAGCCCGAGTGAGTCGGGAAAGTGGAGTTCGTGGGTCAACTCGATCGTTGATCCGCGACCAACACCGATGGATGCCGTGGCCCACTCTCCCACTCCGTCAATGGTAAGGATCGCCGACTCGCGAAACGGTGACGGGAAGAACGCGCTTGCCGCATGGGACTCGTGATGCTCGGTCCAGAGTAGCTTTCCATGGTAGCCGCCCAGCCCCTGGCGAATCTCCCTTTCCAGGAAGAGCCGGCTGTGTCCCCACAGTGGGCCCGCCTTGAGGAAGGACCGCAGGCCGCGAGGCGCGAGCCAGAGGTATGTCTCCAGGAGCCGGTCCAGCTTGAGCAGCGGCTTGTCATAGAACGCGACGGCCGCCAGATCGTCCAGGCCGATTCCACCACGCTCCAGGCAGAAGGCGGCGGCGAGGGCCGGAAAGCGCTCGTCTCCCTTCACGCGGGTGAAGCGCTCCTCCTGCGCGGCCGCCACGATCAAGCCGTCGCGGATAAGACAGGCGGCGCTATCGTGGTAGAAGGCGGAGATGCCGAGGATGTGGGTGGCTGGCACGGCGGCTGATCGGGAAATAGGCGGGTCAGACGGTGCCGACGACTTCGGGCCATCCACTGCAGTCGCAGCTCAGGGCTTGCGGCTCCGGCCGACAAGTTCGATCACCGGCCTTGCCTCTGACAGGCCGTACTTGCTCTGGGCCTTGGCGGCGGAGAGATAACGTGCCAACTCCACAGCCGACGCGGCCACCGAGCGGAGTTCCGCTGCCTCTCCGATCCGCCGGCCGTCCATATACACGGCCGGCCCTGACGCTGATGCCCGGCCAATTGACGAAGTGGTGGAGACTAGCCAGTTAGAGCGCATGGTAGACACCACGTCGAGCATGTTCGTCGACCCCCGAGTTTCCAACTCCGCGCGGGTTAGCTGCTCGCGGTCGTACGATGGAGCACGAACATCACCCGACGGAGCGTTGGTGGATGAGCCGCCGCTGGCGCAGGCCCCAAGCACGGACACAAGAGCCAGCATGAGCATCCGGACTCCGGCAGCAGCGAGTAGACGGGTCATGTGAAGATCCTCACCTGGTTGAGTGCCTGGACTCGGTAGGGCGGCGCCATTGAGCGTGGCTGATGCTACCTGTTTAGAGCGCGGCGGGCAGACTGTTAAAGCGCTTCCGCTCAAACGTTTCGACACCGCTGCCATCGTAGTGGCTGGCACCTGGTAGTGCAACGGTCAGGAGACAGTGGCAACGAGCGCGCGGGCCGCGAAAAACGATGGCGGAGACACCTGTCGAGGGATCTCCGCCATAATAATGTCGTGAGCTGAAATCCAAACTACGACATCAGCGCAACCTTTCCTTGCTACGGATGCGATGCTACTCCGGCGCGTCCGAACGTTCGGTCACGACTCGCACCTGATCGTCGGCAACCTGGAGGAAACCACCGTCTACTGAGAACTCCTGACGCGCCCCACCATTTACCCCGCGCAGTCGCAGCATCCCGCGGCCGAGCAGGGTCATCATCGGCGCGTGGCCGGTGAGGATTCCCACTTCACCGTCGAAGGCAGGCGCGACGATGGACTCGACCTGACCCTCGAACAGCGTCCGCTCCGGCGAGATCACCTGGATCGTCAACATCGTCGCGCTCAGGAAGCAGCGAGACGATCGGCGTTGGCGATCACGTCATCGATCCCGCCAGCCATGAAGAAGGCCTGCTCAGGCAGGTGATCGTAGTCGCCAGCCACCAGCTTTTCGAAGCTCGAGATCGTCTCCTCAAGCTTCACGTACTTGCCGGGGATGTTTGTGAACTGCTCGGCAACCGCGAACGGCTGTGACATGAAGCGCTGCACGCGGCGAGCGCGCGAGACGATCTTCTTGTCATCTTCCGACAACTCGTCCATTCCGAGAATGGCGATGATGTCCTGCAGTTCCTTGTAACGCTGAAGGATGCGCTGGACTTCGGTGGCCACGTTGTAGTGGCGCTCGCCAATGAACTGCGCATCGAGGATGCGCGACGTCGATGCCAATGGATCGACGGCCGGGTAGATACCCAGCTCGGTGATGGCGCGGGAGAGCACGACTGTCGCGTCCAGGTGGGCGAAGGCCGTCGCTGGTGCCGGGTCGGTGATGTCGTCGGCCGGCACGTAGATGGCCTGCACCGACGTAATCGATCCATTCTTGGTAGACGTGATGCGCTCCTGCAGTTCGCCCATCTCCGTCGCCAGCGTCGGCTGGTATCCCACCGCGCTCGGCATACGACCTAGAAGCGCCGAAACCTCAGAACCGGCCTGGGTGAAGCGGAAGATGTTGTCAATGAAGACGAGCACGTCGGAGTTCTCGACATCACGGAAATATTCCGCTACCGTGATGCCGGTAAGGGCAACGCGCAAGCGAGCTCCCGGCGGCTCGTTCATCTGGCCGTAGATCAGCGCCACCTTGTCGAGGATTCCCGCCTCCTGGAACTCCAGGTAGAGGTCGTTCCCCTCACGCGTGCGCTCGCCAACGCCGCAGAACACCGACTTACCACCGTGTCCCTTGGCGACGTTGTTGATGAGCTCCTGGATGATGACCGTCTTTCCCACACCGGCGCCGCCGAAGAGACCGATCTTACCACCCTTCACGAACGGGGCAACGAGATCGATGACCTTGATACCAGTCTCGAAGATCTCAGTCTTGGGCTCGAGGTCTACAAAGTCCGGCCGCTGACGATGGATCGGCCAGCGAAGAGCGTTGGCGGGGATGTCGGCACCGTTGTCCACCGGGTCGCCGAGGACGTTGAGGATGCGACCGAGCGGGACGTTTCCGACCGGCACCGAGATGGGAGAGCCGGTGTCGACCATCTCCATGCCGCGAACGACGCCATCGGTGGTGCTCATGGCGACCGCACGGACCTGGTTGCGCCCGATGTGTTGCTGCACCTCGGCCACGACCTCGATTGCCTCGCCGGTGTCGGTCGTGCTATGGATGCGGAGCGCGTTGTAGAGCTCCGGGAGATGGTCGTTCTCGAACTCGACGTCGAGCACCGGGCCAATCACCTGGATGACGTGGCCGACGGCCTGGGCGGGAGCGATCGTGGTTGCCATGAGAGTCAGCGTGTGTGGAATGGGAAAGCGAACATGAGGGCGCTCATCCCTGGAGTGCCGCGGCGCCGCCGACGATCTCGGCGATCTCCTGCGTAATCTGCGCCTGGCGAGCCCTGTTATAGGTGCGGCGCAGGATGTTGAGCATGTCGTTCGCGTTGTCCGATGCGTTCTTCATTGCCGTACGACGCGCACCCTGCTCGCTGGCCGTGTTCTCCACTAGCGCGCGGTAGACCGCATTGCGCACGTAGGACGGCAGCAACTCGGTGAGCAGCGCCTCCGCCGACGGGAACAGCAGGTAGTCGCGGTTCGTTGCCGACGCCGTGGGCGGCGTGACGGGCAGGATGCGGTTGGTGGTGGGCGGCGTCGAGATCGCCGAGACGAAGCGCGCCGAGACGACATAGACCGCGTCCAGGTCGCCGGCAATGAAGGAGTCCATGAGACTGTCGACTAGCGACGCAGCGTCCGACGCGCTGGGACGATCGCTTATGTCCGTCCGCACCACCGCCACCTCGCGGCCGACATAGCGGAAATAGCCGAGACCCTTCTTGCCAACGACGTGCAACTCAACCTCTGTCCCCGCCGCCTCCAGGCGCGCCAGGAGCAACCGCGCCTCCCGAATGAGGTGCGCATTGAAGGCACCCGCCAGGCCGCGATTGGAAGTGAGTAGCACGATCGCCGCCCGCCGTTCCTGCGTCGGCTGACGCAGCAACGGGAATCGCTCGGCAAGCGCCGGTGAATAAAGATTCGAGATTACCTCGGCGAGCGCCGAAGCGTACGGCCGGGCCGCGGCGACGCGGTCGGACGCGCGCTTGAGCTTCGACGCCGCCACCATTTCCATGGTGCGCGTGATCTTGCGCGTGTTCTCGACGGACTTGATGCGGCCCTTGAGCTCGCGACCCTTAGCCATGACGACGAAGGTTGGTAGATGAAGTCAGGATGGCCATTGACCGGCGGACTGTGCGCGCACTGTTCGCCGGCCAGCCACGATCAGCGGTTGATACCGAAGATGTGCTGGTAGGCCTCGATACCACGACGCAGATCAGCCTCGGTATCCTTGGAGACCGACTTCTCGCGCACGATAGCCGCTCCCACCTGCGGAAACTGGGCACTCATGTGATCGAGGAAGCCACGCTCCCACTCACGAACGCGAGCCACTGGAATCTCGTCAATGAAGCCGTTGGCGACGGCGAAGATCACCATCACTTGCTGCTCCACCGGCATCGGCGAGTACTGCGGCTGCTTGAGGATCTCCACCGTTCGCGCGCCGCGCTCGAGCTGACGCTTCGTGGCCGCGTCGAGGTCGGACGCGAAGGCGGCGAAGGCTTCCAGTTCGCGATACTGAGCGAGGTCGAGACGGAGACGACCGGCGACCGACTTCATCGCCTTGATCTGCGCCGCGCCACCCACGCGCGAAACCGAGATGCCCACGTTAATGGCCGGACGAACACCCGAGTAGAACAGGTCGCTCTCGAGGAAGATCTGGCCGTCGGTGATGGAGATGACGTTGGTCGGAATGTATGCTGAGACGTCGCCGGCCTGGGTCTCGATGATCGGCAGCGCGGTGAGCGAACCACCCGGCTTGAGGATCGTCTTACCATCGACCACGTCGTTGTCCTCACGCAGCTTGGCGGCGCGCTCGAGCAGACGGCTGTGCAGGTAGAACACGTCACCCGGGAAGGCCTCACGACCCGGCGGACGACGCAGGATCAGCGACAGCTGGCGATAGGCTGCAGCCTGCTTCGTGAGGTCGTCGTAAACGCAGAGCGTGGCCTGCCCCTCGTGGTACATGAAATACTCGGCCATCGCGCAGCCAGAATACGGGGCGATGTACTGCATTGGTGCCGGATCGCTGGCCGAAGCGGTGACGATGATCGTGTATTCCATCGCGCCGGCACTCTTCAGTCGCTCGAGCACGCTCGCTACGGTGGATGCCTTCTGGCCGATGGCGACGTAAACGCAGACGACGCCCGTGCCCTTCTGGTTGATGATCGTGTCGATGGCAATGGCCGTCTTGCCGGTGCCTCGGTCGCCGATGATCAACTCTCGCTGTCCGCGACCGATCGGGATCATGGCGTCGACCGCCTTGATGCCCGTCTGGAGCGGCTCCTTCACCGGCTGCCGGACGATGATACCGGGGGCCGGCGACTCGACCTTCCGAGTGGTGGTGGCGACGACCGGGCCGAGACCATCGAGCGGGCGTCCGAGGGGGTCGACGACGCGGCCAATGAGGCCAGGTCCGACGGGCACTTCGAGCACGCGACCGGTACGGCGGACCTCGTCGCCCTCCTTCAACCGGAGGTAGTCGCCGAGGATCACGGCGCCGATGTTGTCCTCTTCAAGGTTGAGGGCGAGGCCGATGATGGGCTCACCGCCGTCAGAGGAGGAGATCTCGAGCATCTCGCCGGCCATCGCCTTCTGCAAGCCATAGATGCGGGCGATTCCGTCCTTCACCTCGAGGATGGATCCGACCTCCTCTACATCGAGGGAATGGAGATCGGCGGCTTCGATCTCACGAAGCAGAATATCCTTGATCTCGCCGGGGCGGAGTGAAGTTTCCGATGCCATAAGTGGGATGCGCTTCGAGTCGCGCCCGCGCAGTGGACTAGCGCACGGGCGCGCAGTGGGTGGAGGCTGGCCGAGAAGGACAGGCAGAATTGCCTACAGCTTGTGAAAAATATCACAAGCTGCAGGAGGCGGCAAGGACCGACAGGTCGAAGCTAACACCAGGAACCGAGCCAAGGATTTGATCCCGTGCGGCTCTAAAGCCGGAAGCTTCAACCGAACTCGACGGCGACGGACGAAGGGCCGCGACTGGCCGTTCTCAGCTACCTGAGCCGTAGATCCGGGCTCCGTGCACCCGCTCAAAAATATCCACCGTACGAAGTCTGGCGAGCGAGGTCGGGCGGGTGCCCACCAGACGCTGAGTAGTCGCCGCCAGATGTGACGACGAGGCGAAGCCGAGCAGGCGAGCTACGTCGGCTACATCGTAGCCAGGGTTCTTGGCCAGTTCCGCCGCCACGCACACGCGCACAATGTCTATCACGCGCTTCAGCGTCGGTGCGCCTCCGATGGCGAAACTCCGGCTCAAGTGTTCTCGAGATAGATGGAAGTGATCCGCCAGCACGGTGGTGGTGGTGTTCCGACCGGCGCGGCCGACGATCGTGCGCCAGACTTCCCGCTGGAGCGAGGTGGTGAGGGCAAAGGCTGGTGGTGGTTCATGAAGCGCGGCGGCAAATCGATTTGAGAAACGATGCGGCTCGATGAGGGCGGCGATGGCAATATCGTCAACGCCGTCGCCCAGCACATCAACAAACTCCAGCGTTGCCGCGCGCGCGAACAGCGGCGTCTCGGACGGCCAGAGCGGGGCCAGCATGAAGAAGGCCGACGATGGAAACTCACGCGCCAGTGCTGCGGCCAACCAGGCATCGTCGCCGACTGCCATGTCGATGAGCGCTGCATCCACGAGTTCCGTACGCAGCGCTTTTCTCAACTCCGCCGCTCCGCGCACCACGATCACGCGTCCTCGACGACGAGGGAAGGCTGGGCGCACCAGTCGGCGCGCTCGCTCGCGTGTGGTAAGAGCAATCAGTGCGGCCGGCATCACCGGCGCGGCGGTGCGAGCGCTCACGCGTCGGAAGTGGCCTGGTCGGCGCCGTCAGAATTCGCCCGAGTCCGGTCGCGAAGCTCGTCGTGAGCGCGCTCAAGCACCTCGCGAGCGTTCTCATACGAGATTAGCCGCACCGCTTCCTCGAACGGCAGCCAACGGCAAGCCGTTATTCCCTCTGTCCGTTGCGGCTCCGTCTCCAACTGCTCCGTGCGCATCAGATAAAAGTGACAGATCTTGTGGATCAGCCGGCCGCGAAAGCGGAACCACCAGTCGATTGTAGGCAGTTGGGCCAGCAATGTTAGCGCGTCCAGGCCTGTCTCCTCGGCAACCTCGCGTACAGCGGCATCCTCGGCGCACTCGCCATCCTCCAGATGCCCTTTGGGAAAACCCCAGTTGCGATAGCTGTCGCGGATGAGCAGGAAGTGGGGCTCAGCGCCAAGCATGTGCACCACCACCCCACCCGCTGAGATCTCCTCGCGGGCCTCGACGCGAACGCTCATGAGCTGGCCGCGGTATCCAACGCCGGGTCCAGGTCCGGAAGTCCTTCAACGAACTGGTGGACAACAGGATCGGTGCTATTGCGCATTTCGTCCACCGTCCCCACCTGTCGCACGCGACCCTCGTAAAGCATAGCGATACGGGTCCCAACCGTGTATGCGCTGCGCATATCGTGGGTGATGACTATTCCGGTGACACCCAACTGGTCCCGCATCCGGCACATCAACTGATCGATCACAGCACTGGTAACGGGATCAAGTCCGGTAGTGGGCTCGTCGTAGAGGATATACTTGGGCCGCAATGCGATTGCGCGGGCGATGCCCACGCGCTTCCGCATCCCACCAGACAACTCGGCCGGAAAACGCTTCTCCAGCCCCGGCAGGTCGACCAGTTCGAGCGCCTCGCCGACTCGCGTCCTGATCTCCGGCTCGGCCATTCCCTGCTTCCGCAATCCCATCGACACGTTCTCGCCGATGCTCAGTGAATCGAAGAGCGCGGCGAACTGGAAGACGTAGCCGATTCTCGCCCGCAATGCGTAGAGCTCGCGGCGTGGCAGCGTGGGGACATCGAGACCGTCGACCTTGACGGTGCCGCGATCCGGCTCGAGAAGCCCGACGATGTGCTTTATGGCGACCGACTTGCCGGAGCCGGAGAAGCCGATGATGACCATCGTCTCGCCCTCGTTCACGTCCAGCGTGAAGCCGTTGAGCACGTCCTTCGGACCGAATGACTTGTAGACGTCGATGAGCTGGATCACGAGCCGTGGATGAGCATGGAGCAACAGATCGGACGGTACGGATCGAATTATACCGCCCGGGCCACGGATGGCCACGGATTACGCTGCCGGAGTTCTCAGGACCTGCACTTAAAGGAGCGCCGGACCGCGAAGCACGAAGCGCCTCGCGGCCATTGCAGCCACGAGGCGCTTCGTACAATAGGCGATCAGCTCATGCGATGCGTCCTATTTCACTCTACATCGGGCGCCGCCCGCACTCTCTCGACCCCGATCAGGCGGCGAAGCTGCCGAGTGCGCGACCAACATCGCCTTCACGGAGGCGCTTGAGAGCCCGATCGCGGAGCTGGCGGACACGCTCGCGGGTAACGCCGAGCATGGATCCGATTTCCTCGAGGGTGTGCTCCCGACCACCCTCCAGGCCGAAGTAGAGCCGCAGGACCTTGGCGTCTCGTGGTGGCAATGTGCCGAGCGCCTGCTCGATTTCATCGGTGAGGAAGCGATTCATTGCCTCCTCCTCGGTGTCGGGCATCTCGTCGGCAACAAAGCGTTCGATCAGCGAGCGATCGCCTTCCGGATCCATCGGGGCGTCGAGTCTGACATCTCCGGTATTGAGCGCCGCCAGCGACTGAACGACGTCTACCGACAAACCGGTGAGCTGGGCGAGCTCCTCGGGGCTGGGTTCACGGCGCAGCTTCTGGCGGAGAATCTCCGACGCCTTGATAATGCGCGAGAGATCTGCCGTCCGGTTGAGCGGCACGCGAACCGTACGTCCCTGACGAGCGAGCGAAGAGAGGATGGCCTGACGGATCCACCAGACAGCGTATGAGATAAACTTCACGCCCTGATCTGGATCGAACTTCCGAGCAGCCGTTAGCAGTCCGACGTTCCCTTCGCCGATCAGATCGATGAGGGGAAGTCCACGATTCTGGTATTTCTTTGCTACGGAGATAACGAAGCGCAGGTTGCGCTTCACGAGCTCCTGGAGTGCGTCCTGATCGCCGGCACGAATCTTACGCGCGAGCGCGAGCTCCTCATCCCCCTTGAGCAGGGGATAGGTGCTGACCTCATAAAGGTACTGGTCGAGGATGTCGCGCTCTGGTTCGCTAGGCGCGATCCCGGCTGGGGCGGCTGTGCGGCGGCGGCGACGCTTGACGTCGGTCATCTGGCGAATGCCTCGAACAAGCTACAGGTGAAGAAGCGGTCTATTGGCGTCGGTGGCGCCTGGGCGCCGCGATCGCGAATGCTATCGGAAGTGGATGGGCCTGTTCCGCCCGGTCCGGTACTGACACTGCTGCTGCGTGGAGAGCAATGGCTCTCAGTAGGTTCGCGCGGTTAACCCGCGTGAATACGCTAAAAGGGCTTACGCGTCTCTATCTGCCGACGTTGCGTCGGAAATTGATCTACATCCAGCCACTAGCTTTTCGTCAGCTGGGAATTGTACCGGACACACACGAGCGCGCCGTGGCAGATGCTGAGCCGTGCGCGCTTACCCGACGCGAAACTATTGTTCATGGTAGCAGCGATCCATGCTGTGAAAGCCGTCGGAGCGCCCTGTCGCAAAAGTGCTGCAAGATACCGGCCCATCAAAGGAACGCCAGTCCCAATTTCGTCTCGGGGCGTCTTGACACTCGACATACCCCCGGCTAGACTTGCGAGTTCCTGAAAACTGCGGCGTCGGCGTATCGGCACCGTTCGACCGGGGGCGTAGCTCAGTTGGGAGAGCGCTTGAATGGCATTCAAGAGGTCAGGGGTTCGATTCCCCTCGCCTCCATTGCCGGGTAGTCTTATCGGCTGTGGAACCGACCCCGTCTCTGGTCCGTTACCGGTGACGGGGTTCTCGCGGGAATAGCTCAGTTGGTAGAGCACAACCTTGCCAAGGTTGGGGTCGCGGGTTCGAGTCCCGTTTCCCGCTCTTTGTTCGGATCCTCTAGCGGGTCGTGTTGTGAACGCCTGGTGCATCCAGTCTGGAGTTGTATTTCAGCGCTGCAGGTACCCGGCTCCGGGCGGTTAGCTCAGTTGGTTAGAGCGCCACGTTGACATCGTGGAGGTCACAAGTTCGAGTCTTGTACCGCCCATCGCCCCGCGGATTTCCGCGGGGCGATTTCGTTGTTAGCCTGCTGCAAGTAGCGATCCGCCGCACTTGACGCTACTATCGGCACCGACTAGCTTTGCATGTCTGTTCCGGACGGCCATGCCTTCCGGACGGCTTGACGGACAGCAGTTATTTGAAGTATCCCGCGCCCGTAGCTCAATTGGATAGAGCATCTGACTACGGATCAGAAGGTTAGAGGTTCGAGTCCTCTCGGGCGCATGAGTCATGCCGTTGTGTGAATCAAAATTTTCCCGGGTTGTATCGGGGCGTAGCGTAGCCTGGTAGCGCGCCTGCTTCGGGAGCAGGAGGTCGCTGGTTCAAATCCAGTCGCCCCGACTGAACGGAACTCCATGCAAGTCATGGAGTTCCGTTCTTGTTTCGGGCTTTGTGGATGGGCGCTGGGACGCTCCACAGCGAGCCGTCTCTGCCAGCTAGGAGAGCTGTCCCAACCCGCCACGCCTCCGCCTGACTCAGTCGCGCATGAAGTGGCAGTTGTACCCGCCAGGATTCCGGCGCAGGTAGTCCTGGTGAGCCGCCTCGGCCGTGTACCAGTCAGACGCCGGCTCAATACTGGTTGTGATCGGCGCCTTCCAGCGTCCCGATGCAGTCACTCGCGCGATCACCGCTTCCGCCGATGCCCGCTGCTGGGGGCTCTGAGGGAAGATCGCCGACCGATACTGCGTGCCGACATCGTTCCCCTGCCGATTCAGCGTCGTCGGGTTGTGCAGCCGGAAGAACCAGTGCTCCAGCAAGTCTTCATAACTGAGCACCGATGGGTCGAAAGTCACGCGAATCGATTCTGCATGACCTGACCTGCTGTCGTGGGTGTCGTGATATGTCGGATTCTTAAGCCAGCCGCCGGTGTAGCCGACCTCCGTGCCAAGCACTCCCGGAACGTCGCGCAAAATTTCCTCAACGCCCCAGAAACAGCCTCCGGCAAGGACGGCTACTTCTGCCTGCTCCTGCCCGACTGCGGTCGTCGCCGTCGTCACCTTCTGCTCACTCATATTGGTTCTCCCTGTTTGATCGTGCCGGGGCCAGCAGTGTCGCCCGGACCTGCGACCGGCTCCCTCTTTATACACCACAGCACATTGAATTTGCCGCCCTTCCGGCATTCTCTGGACCGTCGCTATCTTGCTACCTTGTGGCGGCGGCGGTCACGCACGGACCGCTGCCGCCGCTTGTCGCTGATCACCCGCCCGACTATACTCATGATTCTTCCGCGCGCGTAGCTCAGCTGGATAGAGCGTCGGCCTCCGGAGCCGAAGGTCGTGGGTTCGAATCCCGCCGCGCGCACTGCTTGATCGCTCGACGCCCTTCTCGCCGCGGCGAGAAGGGCGTTCTGCGTTCCGACATCAGTACCGCCCACACCCCCGGCAACGTCTCTGCGGCGGCGTCCTGGCGGAGAGGGAGAATGGCCCGCTTCGTGCCCACTCAACTGTAGAGCTCGCGCGGCAAAATGTGGCAGCTTATCTCACTGTCACGACCGTGCGCTGGACACGCGAATCCTGGCGCTATATGCAACGCCCCCATAGCTGGCGCGATCTGACCCCCGGGCTGATCGTTTCTGTCCTCCTTATTGTCGCCGCGATCGGCATCCTGCGCTTCGCGCGCGTGGGCGCCCTGCACGGCGACACGATGGCGCTCGTCGTCCTGGCTGGCGACGCTGGCGAGCTGGCCAATGGTTCGGAGGTCTGGATAGCCGGCCAGAAAGTGGGACTGGTGGAGAAGATCGACTTTCGCGAACCGGGCAGCGACACGGCGTACCGGCTGCGGCTCGAACTCTCCGTGCTCGCCCATGCCCGCCCGCTTCTGCGGACCGATAGCCGCGCCCGGATCGCCCCCGGCGGATCATTGCTCGGAGCATCCGTGCTTGCCCTCTCAGTCGGCTCCGCGACGGCCCCGTCGCTGAGTGATGGCGACACTATCCTCGCTGTCGGTCGAGCCGTTGTCTCCACCTTCACCGAGGGGTTGGAAGAAGTGCGCGAGCCGCTGACCGCGCTGCGCGAGAATGTAGTTGCCATGACCAGCGAGTTCGGAACACACGACGGCACGCTTGGAGCGATTCTGAACGGTGATGCCAGCACACAGGCTGTCCGACTGGCCGGGGCCATCGATGCCATGTACTCGAACGCCTCCAGTAAGCGAGGCACCGTCGCACTGGCGATGAACGACGCTGCACTACGCAAACGTCTAGTCGCTACGTCGGCCCGCGCCGATTCCCTTCGTCAGCTGCTCGCCAGTAACGCCGGCAGTCTCGGTCGCTTCCGCCGAGATTCCACTCTCGTGCGCCAGATCGCCGAGGTGCGTGACGAGGTATCGATCCTCAAGACGCTCGTCAGCTCCACCGATGGTACGATTGGCCGGGCCCGCACGGACAGCGCTATCACGGTCGGCCTGTCCGCCCTCGAGGCGGAACTGGCGAGACTGGTGGATGACATCAAACGGCGGCCGCTGCGTTACCTTATATTCTGACAAGTCAGCAGCGTCCGAAGACGGCATGGCGCACCTGATGACGGTGGCCACGTCTTGACCCGTCATCCGGAGCCCGCTAGGTTCGGGCGCGACTGCCTTGAGGGCGCACGGTTCTCACCACGCTGCCTTCCCCGCTCACGTCGGTGCGCCGAGCGGCTGCAGCGTTCCGTCGCGTCCCGGTCTTCCTCCCGTTCGTGGATATCGCCGACCTGAAGAGCAAGTCCATCGTCGAGTTGTAGTCGATGGCTACCGAACCTGGCTTCACACGCGTCTCGATGCCGAGGAAGCAGAACCTCATCCTCCGCATCGAACAGACTCTCCCGGAATCTGATACGGTGCTCCACGCCGACGGCGTACTCGAGATCGCGGATGAGGGATACGGTTCCCTGAGCACTCAGGACTTCAACTACCTCAACGGTCCCGACGATATCTACGTCTCGCCGTCCCCGATCAAGCGGTTTGACCTGCGTACCGAAGACTCTGTGCTCGGCCAGGTCCAACGTCCCAACCAATGGGAGCAGTAACCTGGCCTTACTCAAGGTGGAACAGATCAACGGCGAACAGCCCGACGTGACGAAGCAACGACCTTCCTTCGACAGCCTGCGCGCTCGCTATCCCGATGAACGTCTTCGCTTGGAGAATTCTAGCGGCGACATCAGCATGCGCGTGATGGATCTTGTCACGCCGCTGGGCAAGGGACAGCGAGGCCTCATAGTCGCACCGCCGCGTGCTGGTAAGACGATCCTCCTCCAGAAGATCGCCAATGCCATAGCCGAGAATCATCCCGAGGTGGTGCTCATGATCCTCCTCATAGATGAACGGCCGGAGGAGGTAACCGACATGCGGAAGAGCGTGCCGCAGGCGGAGGTGATCAGCTCAACCTTCGACGAACCTGCCAGTCGCCATGTCCAGGTGGCCGACATGGTGATGGCGAAGGCGAAACGGCTGGTTGAAGAGGGTCGCGATGTCGTCATCCTGCTCGACTCGATCACACGGTTGGCTCGCGCGCACAACGTTGTCGTACCCAACTCGGGGAAGATCCTCTCCGGCGGTGTCGACGCTCAGGCCATGGCGCGGCCCAAGCGCTTCTTCGGCTCGGCTCGAAACCTCGAAGAGGGCGGCTCGCTCACCATTGTCGCCACTGCGCTAGTGGAGACAGGTTCACGCATGGACGAGGTGATCTTCGAAGAGTTCAAGGGCACGGGCAATATGGAGCTCGTACTGGACCGCAAGATCGCCGAGCGACGGATCTTCCCGGCAATCGATATCCAGAAGTCGGGAACCAGACGCGAGGACCTACTGTTCGACAAGTCTGAGATGAACCGCGTCTATCTCCTGAGGAATTTCCTCGCCGACATGCCGGAAGACGAGGCTATGTCATTCCTGCTCCAACGGATGCAGCGGACGAAGACCAACAGTGAGTTCTTCCAGCAGATGATGGAAGGTTGAGTCCGTGAGCAACACGGACCGTCCACGCCGGCTTCTGGCGATAGACTACGGCGAGCGTCGGGTTGGGTTGGCAGTCAGCGATCCCACTGGCACAATCGCGTCGCCCGCCGGATTCATCCAGCGACGAATCGGCAAACGTCCACCTATAACTGGAATGATCCAGCGCGGCGAGGAACTGGCGGTAGAGGGCTTCGTTCTGGGGCTCCCGCTGGACGGGGAGGGCGATGAGACGCCACGCTCGCGCGAGGTGCGGATGGTAGCGGCCGAACTGGAGAAGCGCACCGGCCTCCCCACCAGGCTTGTGGACGAGCGCTATACGACCGCTGCCGCACTACGCGCAATACGCGAGATGGGCGGCTCGACCCGCGGCCGCAAGGGCGACGTGGACTCACTATCGGCCACCATACTCCTCCAGCATGCACTTGGATTGCCGTAGCCATCGCCCGTTGAAGATGCCGGCTCCTACAATAGCGGTATCGTTGGCTGGATCGGTGCCGTACAGACGGAATGGGCTGCCAGGACTCGCCTGGCGTCTGCGACGAATGCTCGTGTTGATGGCCGTCATGTTGACGGCGGGTTGCGCGGACTCCACGCCGCAGACTGCGGTGCGTGTGGTGGTTCCTTCCGGCGCCACGTTCCGTGCTGCCGCCGACTCGCTCGCGCGCGCTGGGCTTATTCGCTCCAGTCGACTGTTCGGGCTATATGCCAAGCTCACCGACCGTGATCGCGCGCTCAAGCCGGGCACCTACCTGATAGAGGCAGGGCGATCATGGGCGAGCATCCTCGACGATCTAACCGAGGGGAGAGGGCTGGTGGTGACCCTGACGATTCCTGAAGGTTGGTCGCTGGCGGAGATCGTTCCGCTGCTCGCGCAACGGTTGGAGGTGCCGATCGATTCCGTCGAGGCTGCGGTGCGCGACACCGCACTGCTGGCGCGGCTCGGCGTACCGATGCCCACCCTGGAAGGCTATCTCTTTCCCGAGACTTACACCTTCTCTCCGGGCACGACTGCACGCAGCGCCGTCGGCGAGACAACCCGCGAATTCGAGCGACGCTGGCGGCCGGAGTGGACCGCCCGGCTCGACTCGCTCGGCCTGACGCGTCATCAGGTAGTTACGCTCGCCTCGATCGTCGAGAAGGAAGCTAGAGTTGCCGAGGAGCGGCCTATTATCGCGGCGGTTTACAGCAATCGACTTCGACGCGGAATGCTACTCCAGGCCGATCCCACCGTGCAGTACTCGCTTGGCGAGCATGTCGACCGGGTGCTGTACAAGCATCTGGAAACGGATTCGCCGTACAACACCTACCGCTATCCCGGGCTGCCACCGGGCCCCATTGCGTCACCCGGCGAAGCCAGCCTGGAGGCGGCTGTACATCCGGCCGACGTTCCCTATCTCTACTTCGTCGCCCGTGCCGACGGCCGTCACGAATTTCGCGTGACCTTCGCCGAGCACGAGCAGGCGATATCGCGGATAAGGCGGGAGGATCGGCAGGAACGGGAAGCTGCAGGAGCGGACAGTGTTCGGGGAACGGGTCGGAAGTCGCCAGCAGATCAGTCGGCGAGGCGCTGACTGGGGCCGTTCCTCGTCATGTGCTGCGCCTTTACCCGGGAACGTCGGTTCGTAGCGTGCGCGCGCCGCGTAGGTAGACATGCTGTACGCTCTGTCGAGGCTCGTTGAACTCGACGTGGACGAGTAGCCGAATACAGCGCTCCAGGGAGTCCGGCACGGGTATTTCAGTGGTGCACAGCATTGCCACGTCCGTCCATCCATGGAGCCGCGCGGCGCGGGCCGGGAATTCGCTACGGAGATCCACCGTCATGGTGAAGATGGCGCTAACCACCATACCGGACACCAGGGAGTTCCGTTGCTGAATGACATCGAGCAACTCCCGGACGGCGGTTGTGATGAGATCCGGCTCGTCGCGCTCTACAGTCGTTGCCCCACGCACGGCCCAATAGCGGCGCTCAGACACTTCTACAGGCATCGGCCCTCGTGAACCTCGTGAACTTGAATGAAGCCCTGAGACTGCTGGTAATCACGGACGACCTCAGGGACGGCCAGGAAGGGCTTGTGCGACGGGTCGCCGCCGCCGTGCGCGGCGGCGCGACGATGGTCCAGGTAAGGCTCAAACATGCCACCGGCCGCGAATTGGTGGAAGTGACAAGAGCCCTGGTGGCCGCGGTACCGGTACCAGTACTGGTAAACGATCGCGCCGACGTCGCCCTTGCCGCGGGAGCAGCGGGGGTACACGTGGGCGTTGAAGACCTGCCGGTGGCCGCGCTACGCCGTTTCAGTCCGCCCGGCTTCATCATCGGGGCGTCTGTGGGTGATGAGGCGGAGCACTCGCATACGGAGGGTGCCGACTACGTGGGAGTCGGGCCGGTCTTTCCGACGCTGAGCAAATCGGACGCCGGCGACGCCATCGGCGTGGCCGGACTTAGCAGTCTCGTGGCACTGTCATCGTTGCCCGCGGTCGCTATAGGTGGTGTCACCGCATCAAACGCTGCGGAGGCGATCCGCGCCGGGGCGGCCGGGGTTGCCGTAATAAGCGCCATCTTCTCGGCCACCGATCCAGAGCAGGCGGCGCGTGTACTGCGACAGGCCATTGACCTCGCGCTCACCTGAGGCGATGGGCGGTGTCTCTGCTGGTGCGGCAGGTGCGCGGTGTCAGTCCTCAGGACTGGAAGATCGTGTTGCGAGGCGGGGACGGAGCTCGCGTTCGGTCTGGCCCACCGCACCTGGCTCGCGCCAACGGAATGTTATGTCCGGGGCGTCCGGCTCGGTACGCGTGTGGCGACGGCCGGAGTCAATGCTCGCCCCGATCTCGCGCTCCGCTCGCCTGATACGACGCTGGACGGCGGGGAGGAGATAAATGTCGACGAGTGACGGATCGAACTGACTACCGCGTCCCTGACGAATAATCTGCAGCGCGGTCCCTCGGCTCTTCCCTTCCTTGTAGCTGCGCACGTGGGTTATGGCGTCGTAGGTATCGACAATACTGATGATGCGGGCGGTGATGGGGATATCCAGTCCAGCGAGGCCGCGCGGGTAGCCAGCGCCGTCCCACCGCTCGTGATGGCTGAGCACGCCCTCCGGCAGGTGCGGATAGAAGGGAGCGAGCGGAGCCAGGACCTCGGCACCGCGGCGCGGATGCGAGGTGATGGCCTCCTGATCGGCCTTGCTTAGTCCATCATGGCCGGTGTCATGGACGACGTCGAAGAGCGCGGCCGAGATCTTTCCGATGTCGTGGAAGAGGGCCACTCGCTCGACGTCCCGGCGCTCCGCGGCTCCAAGCCCGGCCGCCTCGGCCAGGACAAGGGCACCTGATGTGACGCGGCGCGCATGACGACCAGTGTCCACGTCGTTGGCGTCGATGGCAAAGAGGAGCGACTCGAATGAGGCGGCGGCGAAGCGTTCGGCGGCCAGCCGAGCATCGCGCTCACGTAACCAGGCGAGCGTGGTAGCTGCGGCGGCGGTGGCCAGGAGGACTGATCTTTTCACGATCGGTAGCAGGGCAAGAACTGTACGGGGGCGACTTGGTGGAGCAAGGTGCCGAGTCGTAGAAGATGAAAAGCATGGGTGAGAACACCAAGAAGGCTCCGTTCCCAAATGGGAACGGAGCCTTCAACAGAGGTGCCGGCGACGGCCTACTCTCCCGCGCCCTCACGGGCGGAGTACCATCGGCGCTGTAGGGCTTAACGACCGTGTTCGGGATGGGAACGGGTGTG
>CAJDVF010000036.1_pt1 | contig 30006 bp, 24 predicted proteins | sample 7391391 | NCBI WGS metagenome assembly CAJDVF01 (sample SAMEA7055697, study PRJEB34461) | soil metagenome | biome: terrestrial ecosystem; feature: Peninsula; material: soil | place: Antarctica | collected 2016 | reverse complement strand
TACCCATTTACTCGGGAGGGCTCGGGAATGTGGCCGGTGACCAACTCAAGGCCGCCAGCGACCTGGGTGTGCCGGTTGTCGGAGTTGGGCTGCTCTACCAGCGCGGCTATTTCCGCCAGGTGATCGGAAAGGACGGAGAGCAACAGGCCTTCTACCCGTATAACGATCCCGGCCAGTTACCGGTCGTGCCGTTGCGCCAATCAAACGGCGAGTGGCTGCGGGTGGAGGTCGCATTGCCCGGACACTCGATCTGGCTGCGCGCCTGGCAGGTGCAGGTTGGACGAGTGAAGCTTTACCTGCTGGACAGCAACGACGCGACGAACTTTCCCGCTCATCGGGGGATTACGGACGAGCTATATGGGGGCGGGTCGGAGTTGCGCCTCGAGCAGGAACTGCTGCTCGGGATCGGTGGATGGCGGCTGCTCGACGCGCTCGGGCTACAACCAGAAGTCTGCCACCTGAACGAAGGGCACGCGGCGTTCGCTGTTCTGGAACGTGCCCGGAGCTTCATGGTGGCGACTGGACAGCCTTTTGAGGTCGCACTGGCGGTCACTCGGGCGGGAAATTTATTCACAACCCATACGGCCGTGGCCGCGGGTTTGGACCGTTTTGATCCCGCCCTCATCGAGCAGTATCTCGGTAGCTACGCCACCCGAGACCTCGGAATCTCGCTCCATGACTTGCTGGCCCTTGGCCGGCAGGACCCGCACGATACAGCGGAGCCTTTCAACATGGCGTATCTGGCACTCCACGGCAGCGGGGCTTCCAATGGTGTGAGCCGCTTGCATGGAAAAGTCAGCAGGCACCTTTTTCTGCCGCTATTCCCAAGATGGCCCGAGGGCGAAGTTCCAATCGGACACGTGACCAACGGAGTCCACGTTCCCACCTGGGACTCGGCACCGGCTGACGACCTCTGGACCGAGGTCTGTGGAAAGGACCGCTGGCTGGGGACATCGGAGACCCTGGAACAGGACATTCGCCGGGTCTCCGACGAAAGGTTGTGGCAATTTCGTACCGCGGCTATTGAGCCTCTTATTGAGTACGCGCGGGAACGGTCGTCCCGGGACCTGGCAGTCGCCGGCTCACCGCCGGAAGAGATCGAAACTGCGAAGAACCTCTTTGATTCCAATGCGCTTACGCTGGGCTTTGCTCGCCGCTTCGCGACTTACAAGCGACCGAACTTGTTGCTGCACGACCCTGACAGGCTGCTTCGTCTGCTGACCGATTCAGAGCGCCCGGTGCAACTCATCATCGCCGGCAAGGCGCACCCGGCAGACCAGGCGGGGCAGGCCCTGATTCAGGAATGGATGCACTTCCTCAGGCGGCCCGACGTGCGTTCCCATGCGATTTTCCTCAGCGACGATGATATGCGCCTGACGGAACAGTTGGTCCAGGGCGTCGATGTCTGGATCAACACACCACGGCGCCCGTGGGAGGCTTGCGGGACGAGCGGCATGAAGGTGCTCGTCAATGGAGGCCTCAACCTTTCGCAGTTGGACGGATGGTGGGCGGAGGCGTACACGCCCGACGTCGGGTGGGCACTGGGAGATGGCCAGGAGCATGGGGATGATTCCGCCTGGGATGCGGCCGACGCCGTTACGCTTTACGAGCGGCTCGAGCGGGAGGTGATCCCTGAGTTCTATTCCCGGGACGAGAGAGGTGTCCCCGTCGCATGGGTCAATCGGATGCGGGAAAGCATGGCGCAACTAGCTCCACGCTTCTCTGCCAACCGCGCGGTGCGCGAATATACTGAGCAACACTATCTCCCGGCTGCTGCCGCCTACCGCGAGCGCGCCGCGAACAATGGCGCAGTGGGCAGGAAACTGGTCGATTGGCAGAGTGAAGTGGATCGCAAGTGGGACTCGTTGCACTTCGGGAGACTGCGGGTCGAAACCAACGCGGAAGTTCACGCGTTTGAGGTCGAGATCTTTCTGAACGATCTCGACCCAAATGCGGTTCTAGTCGAGATCTATGCGAACGGAGTCAACGGCGGCGACGCCGTCCGGCTAGAAATGACAAGTGCTGTGCCGCAATCTGACGCCTCGCCAGGCTGCACCTATCATGCAACGGTACCCGCTACCCGCCCGGCCGGAGACTACACGGTGCGCGTGATACCTCAGCGTTCTGGGGTAGCAGTCCCGTTGGAATGCGCCCGAATCCTGTGGCAACGATGATACGTCCGGGTCCTGCCGGATTGCCAAGGCAGACTGCCGCGCCCAGCGCCGATTCCAGGTTACGACGTTTCGGTAAGAAGACAGTCGCGCCGTGTCCTCTTTTTCCGCGTCCTACCTCCGACCCAGTCGCCGATCACACCGGGTCCACCGGTCCGACGTCGTTGTCGCGATCGGGTTTGTCCTTCGTAGGAGACGCCTTGGATGTCGTAGTGTCGGGCATCGGTTTGGCGGTCGCGGCGGCCAGCGGCGCGTTGACTGCTCCCGGGTCTGCTGTCTGTCTATCGGCCACAGTATCCCGTCGGAGCTGGTGCTCCGCTTCGCTCCAGTCCTGAAGCGCGTGGCCATCCTGATGACCACCCTGTTCGTAGAGGGCGTAAGCCCGAGTGGCGATCTGCAGCGTCAGGTCGGCCGGTGTGGCTCCATTGGGCCCTGTCGTGTTGCTGGCGTCCGCGTCGGACGCGACGGCCGGACCGGACTGAGCTCTGCCCTTGGCCTCTGGCGTTGCCGGTGATTGTGCCGGTGACTGTGCCGGTGACTGTGCCGGCCTGGCGGCAGCAACAGCGACTGCGAGCGCCGGCGCAGCCCTGCCAGCCGGATCCAGCACCCGGTAGGCGAGCAGCTTGAGCCGATCGTTGAAGAGCGCCCAGACGAGCGCATAGCCCCACACGAACAACGCGAGATCCCATCCAACAGCTGTCATGAACAGTCCGTACACCCCAATCAACGTGGCCACCATCTGAGTGCCGAACACCGCCATCCAGAGCGGCCTGGCAGGTCGTACAGACCAGAACGGACCACGGGTGCGGGTCAGGAAGATCGTGAGGTGGCCGGCGATGGACAGCTTCAGGTACATCATGGTCTGGAGCTGGTTCTCGTCCAGATGGAAGAACCGTTTGCCGATCAGGAACAGGCCGAACGCCGCCACTACGCCGATGACGCCGAGCACGGTGGCGATGCCCATCACCAGGCGCATGTTCCAGGCTTCGGGCTGATTCCGGTAGCGGACATTGTCATACGCGATCGAGAGGATGGCGCCGTCATTCATCAGCGCAATCATCACGATCATGACCGCGGTCACCGGGTAGAAGTTGAAAACCAGGATCGACACCGTCATGAACAGCAGAACACGTAACGTTTCGGCGATGCGGTAAATCGCGTAACTGTTCATCCGCTGGAAGATCTTGCGGCTCTCCCTGATAGCGTCGATGATCACGGATAGCCCGGGCGCCAGAAGCACGATCGACGCCGCCGCCCGGGCGGCATCGGTTGCGCCGGATACGGCGACTCCGCAGTCGGCCTTCTTGAGCGCCGGGGCATCATTCACACCGTCGCCGGTCATCCCAACAATGTGGCCGCGCTGCTGCAATACCTCCACGATGTGGAACTTGTGCTCGGGAAAGACCTGGGCAAAGCCGTCGGCCTTCTCGATGGCTGCAGCCTGTTCCGCTGTCGCCGTTCCCTTCATGTCGCCGAGGCTGGTAGCGTCGAGAATGTCGGTACCAAGTCCCAGCTGTCGCGCCGTTTCCCTGGCGATCGCCAGTTGGTCGCCCGTTACCATCTTGATCGCGACACCCATCTGTCTAGCGCTCGCAATGGTCGCTCTGGCCTGAGGTCGCGGCGGATCGAACATCGGAAGGACGCCAACGAGCTGCCACTTCCCGCCTGCATCGGCCCGGGCCACGCCCAGTGAGCGGAAGCCACGAGCAGCGAAGTCATTGACCGCCTTCTCCACGGCGGCGTGAATGTCGCCGGCGTTGGTAGCCATGGCGAGAATGACCTGCGGGGCGCCCTTGCTCACCTGGAATTGCTTGCCGTCCGCGGCCTTCACCGTCGCTTCGGTGCGCTTGTTCACCGGGTCGAACGGCTGGAAGTGCACCAGCTGATACGTCTGCAGGGCCGCGGCGTCCTTCACACCGGCGATCACGGCGAGGTCGATGGTATCCTTGTCCTCGGCGCGCGACGCCAGAGCGGCATCGAGAATTACCTGGTCGGCCGTGACCCCATACACACAGAACGGCTCGCCAAGGGTGAGCTTGTTCTCGGTCAGCGTGCCGGTCTTGTCGGAACAGAGGACGTCCACACCGGCCAGCTCCTCGATTGCCGCCAGTCGGGTGACGATCACTTCCTTTCTGGCAAGGAGCCGCGCACCAACGGCCATCGTGACCGAGAGCACTGTTGGCATCGCGACCGGGATGGCGGCGACCAGGAGTACCAGGGCGAACTCCAGCGTGGTCAGCATGGGGTCGTCGCGGAAGAGCGCGACGGCGACGATGACTGCTACCAGCGCCACCGCAAGGACGATGAGGTAGTTGCCGATCTTCAGCACCGCCTTCTGGAAATGGCTGACGGTGTGCGCCTCCTTTACCAGTTGGGCGGTCTTGCCGAAGAAGGTGTGCGTGCCGGTGGCGTAGACCAGAGCGTCGATCTCGCCCCGGCGGACGATGGATCCCGAATACACCGGGTCACCGGGCTTGCGGGTGGCCGGTAACGACTCGCCAGTGAGTGCCGACTCGTCCACGGTGATCGGATCGCCGCCCAGGAGGCGAGCGTCCGCCGGCACGATGTCGCCCAGACGGAGACGAACGACGTCCCCTGGCACAAGTTCGCGCGCTGCGGGATTGACCCATTTCCTGTCGCGCCTGACCGTTGTATTGACCGCCAGTCTGGCTTTGAGCGCCGCGATGGCGTTGCCGGCCTGTCGCTCCTCCCAGAATCCGACCATCGCGTTGGAGATCAGCAGCACGGAGATGATGCCGAAGTCGAGCCAGTGCCTGACTACGCCGGACAGGATGACAGCCACTTCGATCATCCACGGAATTGGGCCCCAAAAGTAGGTGAGCAACTTCAGGAACGGATTGCTCTTCTCCTCGGCGATCTCGTTGGGTCCGTCCCGGGTCAACCGAACGTCCGCCTCGGCCTGGGTCAGGCCGTCGGGTGACGAACCCAGCTTCTGCTCCACCTCGGCGATGGGCAGTGTCTTCAGATCGTTCTCCGGGTCAGCGCGCGCCCCTGATTTCGCCGCCGACGCCGACTGCGGGTGCGGGTCCGACTTCGGGTCCGGCTGCGGTGCCGACTTTCCATCTGGTGGCTCGGAAGGCGCCGCCGGCCCGGTCACATCGGGGTGCTTCATTCGACGCTCATCTGGCCTGTTAAACCCGGCGACATCGCTGGTGCATCCATCGAGCCGAGCCTTTCGATTCTCGGTTGGCGGGGGCGACACAGCCAGGCAGGATCGCGGTCGGTGGCTTCACCTCGCGAGCGTCAGATCGCCACGTCGGACCAGAGGAACGGCACGATCTGGACCAGATTGGACGGTCCCCAATAGTGGCTGTAACACAGGGCACTGTCGCCGATCAAATCCGCGCGCCCGCGTCGTGGCAGCTGGACTGCGATGGCTTCACGATGAACGACCTGATGGCCGTCCAGCTCGACCGTAATGATGCCAACAGAGCGTTGTTCGCGGCGACCGGGGGGAGGGGCTTCGAGGGGCACACGATATGCCTGTGTGGCTTATGAGGATGGGCAGCGCACGAGTCAGATCGAGCACTGATTGCTGTCGCTGGCAAGCTGCTGTGCATCGAGCCGAAGGATCCTCCAACGGAACCGGACTGACTCCGCAAGATGCCGCGAGACGGATGATGAGCGAGCCGGAGTCGGAAGTGAACACCTTTGTCTACGTCGCCGTTGGGGTGGCAGCCATCGGCGGGCTGCTCTTCGGTTACGACACGGGGGTCATCTCCGGGGCCATTCTGTTCGTCGCACAGCAGTTTTCTCTGTCTGGTACGATGGAGGAAATTGTCGTTAGCTCAGTGCTCGTGGGTGCTGTCATCGGCGCTGTTCTGGGCGGCGCCCTAACTGACCGCTTTGGGCGCCGCAGAATGATTATCCTGGCCGGCGTGATCTTTACGATCAGCGCTGTCGGTACGGCGCTGGCGCAAACGGTGGCCTGGTTAATTACCGGCAGGATGGTAAGCGGCATCGCCATTGGTATCGCTTCGTTTATTTCGCCCATGTACATCGCCGAACTGGTGCCGGCGAAAGTCCGCGGTTCATTGGTGGCCGTCAACATGCTGGCAATTACTACCGGCATTGTCGTTGCCTACCTCGTGGACTATGCCCTGTCAGGTGTTCAGGGATGGCGATATATGTTCGCCCTGGCTGCAATCCCATCCATCGCCCTGGTCGTTGGGATGTGGCGGCTACCTGATAGCCCGCGATGGTTGATCAGCAAGTCACAGGTGGAGAAGGCGCGGCGGGTTCTACAGCGCGCCCGAACCACATCTGACGTGAGCCAGGAAATGGCGGACATACAGCAAAGCATGGAAAAGCAGGAGCACGGCGGGCTCGCTGGACTATTCCAGCCTTCGCTCAGGATGCCCCTGATAGTTGGCTTGGGGCTGGCCGTGTTTCAGCAGATCACCGGGATCAACACGGTCATCTATTACTCCCCGACTATTCTCAAGGTCGTCGGCATCGAGGGCGCAGGTCCAGCGATCCTGGCCGGAGCGGGTTTGACGGCGGTGATGTGGTGCTCGCATGTGCTGGCGATATTCCTGCTGGACCGCGTCGGTCGGCGGCCTTTGTTGCTGACCGGGGTTGCTGGTCAGACTATTGGCCTGGCGATCCTGGGCGCTGCCTTTCAGTTCCAACAGTTGGCGAGTATTAAGGGCGATGTTGCCATTGGCGGCCTGGTGATCTATGTCGCGTGTTTCGCGTTTGGACTGGGACCAATCTTCTGGCTGCTGATCTCCGAGATCTATCCGTTGAAGATCCGCAGTGCGGCGATGAGCGCGGTGACGGTCGTGAATTGGGGAATGAACCTGGCAGTGGCCGTGACGTTCCTGACCCTAATCGCTGTTCTGGGCAATGCGTGGACCTTCTGGTCATACGGTATCATCGCGGTCGGTGCCTGGGTCTTCTTCTATCTGTTCGTACCGGAAACCAAGGGGAAAACCCTCGAACAGATTGAAGCGCACTGGCAGGCAGGAAAGGGTCCTCGGGAACTATGAGAGTCCGCGCCGCGCCCCTGAGAAGAACCTGACATGAGAGATCTGCTCGCGTGGGAGCCGACCACCTGACAGCGGCTGGACCGACCCCGCTGTTGTGCTACCAGGCTGAGAAGTGGGTCGGTGCGTGTGCCGTTGCGATCGGCGCCGCCGGCTTTCACCGGCCCAGCTTCACATTGGCCATTCCTAGGCGGCTGCGATCTGGCAAGGCGGCCGCGCCGAGTTCTTCTCAATGATGAGGCTGATCGTGGGAATGGTCCTGGTCACGAGATTTGTGACCCCGAGCATCGTTTGGTTCCCGCCGAACCCGGCCACTGCGGTATTCTGGGGTATCGTCGCGCTGGGCTTGATGGTCGGAACCATCATCACGTATCCAGTGAATTGGCGGCTGGTAACGGCTGGGCGGAGCCACGGCGTGACATGACGGCCGGGGCGGGAGTCGCTTTCCTCGGCCACCATAGCGCAGCCAACCTCGTCTCCCTCCTCTTTGTTGTTGGATTGCCAAATAGCGAACAGGTAGATCTGATCCAACTCACGGATGGTTGTCCGCGAGCCTCTGAGCATCGATGCCGTGGAGGTCTTTGGAACCCATGACCTGTGCCCGGCAGTTGTGATCAGAGTTCGAACTGCCCACGCCCGGCTCAGTCCTTGTTGTTCCTCCCCCTTGCAACGATCCATGCCACGAGCCCAGCGATAATGACGACCAGGATCAGCATCCATGGTCCGCCATATCCACCCATCCAGCCGTAGCCATCGCCGCCTCCCATCATGCCGCCCCCGGGACCGCCGTGGCGCTGGTCGGCTTTCGTGCACGCTGCCAGGGTCAGTCCGCCGATCGACGCTGCGGCGCCGAACATCCTGCGAATGTCAAAGTGTTTCATGGCCACGGTCCGTGGTATGGTGTCTCGTTAAAGAACGACGGGTTCATTCCTGGGCATCGGTGGCCTACACGTGATAGCTCTGACGACGAGGGTGTAGTGGTTCACCGGAAATCGCGAGAGAACGCGAGGCTCCAGGCATAGCTCGAAAGGAAGGGTCGGGTAATCTCCGAAGTTGTCCAGGAGAACCTGGCGCTCACCGTCCGACCTGCGATGCAGGGCATCCGGCCAAAGGGGAACTCTAAAAGCGCGGGAATCCGCCGGTTTCCCGTCTGAGGCGAAGGCCGAGTTGCTTTCACTAGTCGCTCGCACGCAGGAGTGCAGCGGGTGCAAGGCGGCATAAGTCGAGCCAGCCCTAACCACCCCGGACCGGATGACCGCCACTTCCATCATCGGCTTTCCATCTGTCGACTCGGATCACGCCGCCGGCCCGGTCACTCCGGGCGCGGATCATCGCGTTCATCGCGCCGGCGATCGGTGACCGGCCAGCTCCTCACGCAGCTCTGCACCCGCGCAGCGCCCGCCGCCCTTTTCGGCGCGCGGAGTCTCCCCCTTCGGCCCGGGGGCCGTGGCACTGGGTGCTGGTCCTTTGGTACTCACACAGCAGGGGACCACGCCGTGTACTCGTCCGACACCGACTGAATGTCCTATCCCGAAGGTGCAATGCAAAACGAGAACTCCATCATGATACGCTCACGCACACTCGGCGCGTCGATAATCGGCATTGCCGTGTGCTCCCTTTTGCTCTCCAGCACGGCGGTACACGCTCAAGCACAGCCACAACAATGGCCCACGTTGGAGTTCGCTATCGTGGGCGCGAATCCGACCTCTGTAGTCCCATTGGCAGTCAACCCACTCGCTGGTTTTCGCGGTGACGAAGCGATTGCCGTAGCCGCGTTTGAAAAGTATTCAAGTGAGGTGGCACGCCTTTACCAGGGCCTGGGATTCGCGTCGCCGAGGCTACCGTTGACTGATGGGAAAGAGGGCGGAAAAGCCTGGCTCGTGCACCTGTACGATTACGCCGACAGTCGCGATCGCGCCGTCGTCCAGTTTCGAGGCGATATGTCGGCCTTTCTCGAAATTGATCGGTCCCGTGCGATTGCGGGGTCCAGTGGCACCGACCAGGCGTACGAAGATCTTGCGCACGAGCTGTTTCACGCCGTCCAACGTGGTTACCAAACCGCGTTCGATGCCGATCATGGCAAATGGATCTCCGAAGGGCAGGCCCAAGCGGTTGGTATGGCTGCGGCGTTGAACCTCCGTGGCATTGATGTACACAGAGGTAAAAACGGCGATTACCGGTTAGGACGACGCGAATATTTCCTTCCGCTACCAACCGAAACACACGACGAGGATTACCGCACAGCGTCCTTTTGGCGCTACTTGGGCGAGGTGCACTCGGGGTCCAACACACCCGACTACAGTTATCTCGTTACACTTTTTTCCGTGCCATTTGGCCCGGCACAAGGCGTGGCCGGAGACCTGTTGTGGCTTGATGAAGGACTGCGCGAGTTGACGGAAGAAAATTTGGCAAATCGTTACGCTCATTTCGCAACTGCGTTTGCTGAGTACGTGCCATCACGCCTTACCGCGCCGCTCATTGGAACGCCGGAAGCCGCGTATGATAAGTGGCTAACCCTCACGTATGGCGAATGCCCAACAGGTTCACTGACCGAACGATCGCCCACCAGCATCGTGAGGGTGCGTCTAGAAAAGAATAGTGCGCGCTGTTTCAAGGCCGACATGGATGTTGGTAGCGCGGACCTGATTGTTCAAACGAATTCGGCAACCATTGGCGGATTGGAATCACTGTGGCTTGGCACCTCGGGCAGCACAACCGCTAGCGCGCCGGATGTCGCACGTGCATCGGACGGTGACGGGTATGTGGGCACATGGGGTTTCCGCGTTCCCAACGATACTACGCAGGTATTTGTTGTGAGCAATGTGGCCAAGGTGCCAACTACAACCGAAGAACAGGACGTCCAGTTCACGTTGTTAACCAGTATGGCAAGTATGACCAGTTCCGCCGCCGAGCTCAGCGATCTGGTTGGTGGTCCAATCAACCTCAAACTAGACCGAATTATTCAGCGGGAGATCGTTGGTGTGTCGCAGGAAGTCCAAACGAGAGCGGGGATCGATCGACCGTGCATGCTGCGATTGAACATGGAGGAATCGGAAAGCCACGCCGGAATCCTCATTGCGATGGACAATCAAGGTCCAATAACGCCGGGCACTTTTAACGCGGACAAGGCCGGAACGCCCGAAATGGCGCCAGGCCGGTTCATCGCGGCGGTGAGTATCGGATGGGGAAGTGATCGCGTGAGCTACAAAGTGGAATCGGGGACACTGGAGCTCACGGCATTTTCAGAAAACCTGCTCCAAGGCAAAGCCACGCTCTTTGGTCGTTTACCGAACAGAAGGTACGGCAAACAAAAATCACCGCGGCCGGAAACGGTAACGGTGCAGACAGAGTTTACGGTGATTCCGCGGGTGAACATGGGTTCGGCATTTCTTGACACCAACTTCTGTTTTGATGCGGCTAACGAAGGCTGAGGGCGCCGGCCTACCTGCGCCATCGCTCCACGGCTTCGTCGCCATGCAACTACCAACAACGCAACAGCATCCTCGCCGGAGCCGGGCGCGGATCCAACATCGCTTTAGCTATGGCACCGACCTGTTCGAGCGACACCACGGGCCACGGTGGCCGAGCTGCTCCCGCGCGACTAGTTGAGCTGGACGGCGTTGTGGCGCTGGGAGCGGGAGGCGAAAGGGGCCATGAGGGGTGATCGCTGTGATGCCGGCTTTCCATCTATCGGCTCGGATCGCGCCGCCGGCCCGATTACGCCGGGGTATTCCATTTCCAGTTCCGGACTTCCGGCATATCCTGGCCGTGCTGGCCGATGTACTGCTTGTGTTCGATGAGCTTGTCCGCCATTAACTGCTTCAGATATGCGCCTGGAGAGCCGAGACCGGTCACCCGATCGATCACGTCCTGGACCAGGTGGAAGCGGTCGAGGTCGTTCTGTACCCGCATGTCGAAGGGAGTGGTGATGGTGCCCTCTTCCTTGTAGCCCCTTACGTGCAATTCATGATTGGTCCGGCGGTAGGTGAGCCGGTGTATCAGCCAGGGATAGCCGTGGAAGGCGAAGATGATGTGCTTGTCAGTGGTGAAGATCGAGTCGTAGTCGGCGTCGCTCAACCCGTGTGGGTGCTCGGATGCGGACTGCAGCCTCATCAGGTCAACAACATTGACAACCCGAATCCTCAGATCGGGGAGGTGTTCGCGCAGGATCGACACCGCGGCGAGGACTTCGAGGGTTGGAGTATCGCCGCAGCAGGCCATCACCACGTCGGGCTCGGTGCCTTCGTCGTTGCTGGCCCACGGCCAGATGCCGATTCCTTCGGTACAGTGAACTACGGCAGCGTCCATCGTCAGCCACTGCGGCAATGCGTGCTTGCCGGCCACGATGACGTTCACGTAGTGCCGGCTTCGCAGGCAGTGATCGGCAACCGAAAGTAGGCAGTTGGCATCGGGTGGGAGATAGGCGCGCACGACATCTGCCTTCTTGTTGATGACGTGGTCGAGAAACCCGGGATCCTGATGCGTGAATCCGTTGTGATCCTGCTGCCAGACGTGCGATGCTAGGAGGTAGTTCAGCGATGCTATGGGCCGACGCCACGGCAACTCTCGCGTCACCTTGAGCCACTTGGCGTGCTGGTTGAACATTGAATCGACAATGCGCACGAACGCTTCGTAGCAGTTGAAGATGCCGTGCCGCCCGGTTAGCAGGTAACCCTCCAACCAACCTTCACACTGATGCTCGCTGAGCATCGAGTCGTGGACCCGGCCATCCTTAGCGAGGAACTCGTCGTTGGGCTCCGTCCGGGCGTCCCACTGTCGGTTGGTGGTCTCGAACACAGCGCTCAGCAGGTTTGACACGGTCTCGTCCGGACCGAAGACGCGGAAATTGCGCTGATCCTGATTGGCCGCGACGATGTCGCGCAGGAAGCGTCCCAGCACCATCGTATCCTGGGCGCTAACCGCGCCCGGTGCCGGCACCGTCACAGCATGGATGCGAAAGTCCGGCATCCGCAAGTCCCGTAGCAGAGTGCCGCCATTGGTGTGGGGGTTGGAGCCCATCCGCCGGTTGCCCTCCGGCGCCAGCTGTGCCAACTCGGGCATAAGTCGTCCCTGATTGTCAAACAACTCCTCCGGCCGGTAGCTCTTCATCCAGGACTCCAGCAACCCGACGTGATCCGGGTGATCGGAGTCCACGAGCAATGGCACCTGATGCGAACGGAAGGTGCCTTCGATCTGCAGGCCGTCCACTACAACTGGTCCGGTCCAGCCCTTGGGAGAGTTGAGGACGATCATCGGCCACCGCGGTCGACTGGTGTCCTTACCGCTACGCGCATTTGCCTGGATGGTCCGGATATTCTCGATGACCTTGTCCATGGTAGCTGCCATCAGCGCGTGCATCTTCTCCGGATCATCACCCTCAACAAACCACGGGGTCCAGCCGCAGCCGCGGAAGTACTGCTCCAGTTCCTCGCGTTCTATGCGAGCCGGAATAGTGGGATTGCTGATCTTGAAGCCGTTGAGGTGCAGGATCGGCAGCACAGCTCCGTCGGTTGCCGGGTCGAGCAGCTTGTTGGAATGCCAGGCGGTCGCCAGCGGTCCAGTTTCCGACTCGCCATCACCGACCACGCAGGCGACGATCAGGTCAGGGTTATCGAACGCCGCGCCGAAGGCGTGGCTGAGCGAATACCCCAATTCGCCGCCCTCGTGAATCGATCCCGGCGTTGTCGGCGCTACATGGCTCGATATACCGCCGGGAAATGAGAACTGCTTGAACAGCTTCTTGAGTCCGGCCTCGTCCTGGGTCACCTCGGGATAGATCTCGCTCCAGGTGCCCTCAAGATAGACGTTGCCGACGATCGCCGGACCGCCGTGGCCAGGGCCGGCGATGTAGAACATGTCGAGGTCGTACTTCCTGATCGCGCGATTCAGGTGGACGTAGATGAAGTTCTGGCCCGGAGTGGTGCCCCAATGGCCCACAACCAGCGGCTTGACGTGCCCCAGCGTCAATGGCTCCTTCAGCAGCGGATTGTCATAGAGATAGATCTGACCCACCGAGAGGTAGTTGGCGGCGCGCCAGTAGGCGTCCATCAGCTTCAACAGTTCTGGTGTCGGAGCGCTAGCATCTGCCATTGGAACTCCCACGTGAATGGAATTGTGCGGTGCTTACTTATCCCCGCCCTTTCGTCCCCCGGAGGCCCGTTGACGCTGACCGAGGCCGAGTGCCTTGATGACCGAGCGGGCAATCATGAGATCTTCGTCGGTATTGATGATCCGGACCGCAACCTCTGCGCTGGCAGGTGAGATCAGTGGTGCAGAACGGCTATTGAGCCGGCGATCGAGCGCTATTCCGAGGAAGTCGAGCCCGGCGCAGACACGGCGCCGGATCTCCGACGCCTTCTCCCCGATTCCGCCAGCGAAGATCAGTGTCTCGACCCCGCCCATGACTGCTGCAAGGGATCCAATTGCCTTCCTGATCTGATAGCAGAACAGCGCCACCGCATCGGCGGCGTTGCTGTCGCTCTCTTCGTGCGCCAGCAACTCGCGCAGATCGGAGCTGGTCCCGGACACACCTAACAGCCCGGACTCGTGCGCCACCATGCGCTGGAATCGCGGCACCGTCATTCCCTCGGCGCGGGCGAGATAGTAGACCAGTCCCGGATCGAGATCGCCTGGGCGAGTGCTCATCATCACGCCCGACGTAGGCGTGAACCCCATCGTGGTGTCGACGCTCCGGCCTCTATAAACGGCCGCCAGCGACGCACCACTGCCCAGATGGGCCAGAATGACTCGACCTCTGGCGGCGACGGGATCAAGACGGCCGAGTTCCTCCATCAAGTACGAATACGACAGCCCATGGAAGCCGAACCGTTCCACACCGCTTTCGGTAAATCGGCGGGGGATTGGCAGCAGCCGGGCTACCCGGGGCATCGTCCTGTGGAACGCACTGTCGAAGCACGCCACCTGAGGTAGCGCTGGACGCCGCCGGGACAGTGCATCGATCAATGCGAGTTGCCGCGGCAGGTGATCGGGATCGTACCGAGCGAGGCGACGCAATTCGGTGAGAAGCGCGGCGGAGATCAGCTCCGGTTCGTTGTGTGCTGATCCACACACGACACGGTGTCCTACAGCCGTAACGGAAGCGTAGGCCGACTGCGATTCGAGCCAGTGCAGGAGAGACGGGATCAACGCCTTGTGGTCACCGGCGTGCAGACGCGGCGGTGACTGGACGGCACCATCTGCGTCGGTCGCCGAAAGGGTCGGCTTTTTCGTGCCGATATCCGCTACCATGCCCTTGAGCAGCGATGTTGGGAACGGGGTCCGCTCAGCCGCGAACACTCTGAATCGGATGCTCGACGACCCTACATTGATGGTCAGGATGGACGGGCTGCGGCGCTCCGGAGTGTGCCGTGGCATCGTCACCGGAGACCGTCATATATCGGAGGGGCATGGCGGGGTTCCGGCCGTGGACCGGGCAGGTCGATTGCCGCCAGGCTGTACGGTCCGCTGCAGCGCGCTAGTACCAGGGAACGGTACGCGGAGATGGGGTAGCCATCGACCCGGGCGGTCCCAACCGCCTTTCCAGACGGGGACAACTCGAAATCGCAGACAACGGTCGCACCCAACAGCATTCCCAAGAGACCTCCGCTCCTGTCAGCCTTTCAAAGCAGGAGCATGATGACATCCGCCAGTTTGATACCAGCGGTGTCGAAGGATTATCAGAGGGAGTCTGTGCGGCTGATCGGATGCTTCGCCGAGCCGGGCGATTGCGCCGGTAATCCTGGCCGCCGCTGACTAAAATCGCCGGCATTGCCAGGCTGTCGAACTAACAGCAGGGGGCTGGTTGTAGCCAGCGCAGCGAAGCCCATCCGTTCCAGCATCCGAGCACTGCCGACATCCCACGGATTGGGGATCACAAAACAGCCCGTCTGATGCAACCGCGCGAACTCCCGAACCTGCCTGGTCGCCGTCATCGCTGCACCCCGGGCGGCAGGCTGATGCCGCCCGATTGTGACCCACACTGTCTGTTCATCGAGTCGCCCTCCTTCCGTGCAGCTGCCGGTCGCAAGTCACAACTACGGCCAGGAATAAGACTCACCGCGAGAAAACCAGAGCATCGCAATTACGTCTTACGCCTGGCCTGCTTCGTTACTGCGGGGGCACGGCGCCGCGGGGGCTAGCCACGCTTGGGTCTGCCTTCCACTCCTGATTGTCGGTGCGAATGACGCTGCGCGGACGGAGGTTCCACTCGAAGAATGTCCAGGTCCGGCTCCACGAGTCGATCTGCTCGGGTGTGTCATCGCGCTCTGTACTGGACTCGTTCACGCGGCGGTTGAAGGTATGGCCGCAGCCACCCGCCCCTTGTGGCGGGTTGATGTAGATCTTCGTCTCGGACAACTCCGGCTTGAGGGCGCGCAGGGTGTAGACGAACTGCTGATCTTCCCGAAAGAACACATCGCAGTCGTTGGTAGCGACGTGCACCAAAATCGGAACCTTCAGATTTTCCACGTGGAAGACTGGTGAGCGCTTGACGTACTCCTCAATCTTTTCGAACGGCAGTCCCTGGATTCCCTCCTCGGGGGAGTAGGAGCGCTGATAGCCCGGGCCGTGGTCGGAGAGGCGGAAAATCAGGTTGGTTACCGGCACCATTGCCGCACCGGCGCGGAATGGCTGTTCATCACGAAACAGTGCGTGGGCAGTGATGAACCCGCCGTGGCTCCATCCCATCATTCCCAGTCGGTCCATGTCGACGTAGCCGAGCGTACGGAGATAATCCACTGCTGACATCGCGTCGTCCACTTCCTTGCCACCGTAATCGATCTTCCGGTAGAAGTCATTGCCGTAGCCAGTGCTACCGCGGTAGTTCGGCGCGATCACCACGTAGCCGCGCTCGACCGCGTCGCGGACGAACGGCCACATGGAGAGCGCCCAGTTCGAGTGCACGCCGCCATGCACCCACAACAGCGCTGCATGGCCGCCCGGCTTCCTGGTGAGCGGAGCGAACAGGTAGGCGGGAATCTCCAGCCCGTCCACCCGACTCTTGTACGTCACCTTCTGAAATTCCATCACGCCACGAGCGCGCGCTGCGTAGGCGCTGTCGGTTGCCTCACGCGCACGGATCTGGGCGTCACAGTTGTTGCCGCAGCCAGCCAGATCTGCCGGGTCCTTGCTCACGAACAGTTCTCGCGCCCGCGCCGTGTCAGTGATGACAACCGAGGAACGCCTGGGGCGCGTCGGCGGGGTCGCCTGGGCCGACAGTGAAGCGGCGGACGTTAAGCCGATCGTTAGCAGTACGAGGGCGATCCTCGAGTGTGTCATCCGAGTCCTCAGGCGAACATGGTGAAAAGGGGTGGCTCTCAGAACGTTTGGCTGGTTGGTGCTTCAACGGTTATGCGCAAACAACCTCCGCAGATGTCAGCCAAACGGTAGTGGTCCTTCTCCAGAATGCATGGGCGTGCTACGGTACTCGGCCGTGACATATAGAAACGCGTGACATCACTGCTGAATAGCCCAATAGTGACGCGCCATTCACTCTGAACGAGGCCGCTCATCGTCGCCTTGCCGTAGAGCCTGACAATGAGGCACCGTAATCACGCTACTCCTTAGTGGATCCGTCCTGCAAGGCTCGCCACCAGCTTGCGAATCGCTCGGCGTCGAGGCGCTCACCACGCCTGACTCCGGAGGACCTGATGGCCTGGATGGCATTTGCCGATCGCGGCGGCCATGGGTGGAACTTGGATTTCACCCTGAGGGTCATGAGCCAAGTCCTTCCATCGGCCCTGCCGATGACCGGACCAGCAAGGATGGAAGGGATGCGCCACATGTGGTGATACGCGGCCCGTTTCAGCAATAACCCGTCAGCTCCAGAGAGTCCTTCAGGTCACACCCCGGTGGCCTCGTCGACGACCCTGATCCGCGCTGCCATCGCATGGTCGATTACGCACGGCTGGCCGTTCACCATGATGGACACCGGGCCATCGAACGGCGCCCGCGCCGTGACCTCCACCCGGGCGCCGGGATAGAGATTCAGCGACCCCAGGTAGCGCAGATGGTCGGCGTCGCCGGTCGTCACTTCCAGCACGTGGACGGGCCTTCCTTGTGGCACGTCGGCGAGCAGCGGGTGCTCGGCCCGATCTATCTCCCCCTGGGCGCTCGGAATGGATGCGCCGTGCGGGTCGCGAGCGGGGTCGCCGAGCAGCTTGGCCAGGCGTTCGATCAGCTCGTCGCTGGCGGCATGCTCCAGCCGCTCGGCCTCGTCGTGGACGCCGTCCCAGCCGTAGCCCAACACTTCCTGCAGGAAGAGCTCAAGCACGCGGTGGCGGCGTATGATCCGTAACGCCGCCATCTCCCCCGCGCCCGTCAGTCGCACGCCGTAGTAAGGCTCGTGGGTGACGAGCTGCTGCTCAGCCAGGCGCTTGACCATCGCCGTGACGGCGGCCGCTGTCAGACCTAGCTGGTCGGCGATGCGAGAGGTGGACGCCGGGACGTCTTCCTCCTGCTGAAGCTTCCAGATGGTCTTGAGGTAGTCCTCGACTACGGGGGTGTAGATGGGCTCCTCCAACTCGGTTTGGGGTTATCGGCGAGCAACGGAATCTAAATGGGAAGGGCGCCGACAGGCAGGAGTGGCGGGGCACGGTGGTGACAATGAATCTCTGGGCGGGCTGGTCTGCGCCATGCCTTAAAAAACTGGACAGCTTCGGGCGCTGGTGGAGCCAGGCGCTCACAGGCGCCCGCCAGGTCCTGATCGCGGAGTCGCTTGAGCCCGAGCGTTTTATGACGCCACAGCTAGATGGCTTCGACGATCGTTCGCCTGCGTTGAGGGAGCGCCACGTCCAAGCCACCTACGCCCCAAGGAACTGCATGGAGGTGTACGCGGCCGTCAAGAACGTACTCGGCTTCGTACAGCAGAACGCGATCATAGCGCCGGGCGATCCGTTGGGTCCTGACTTCGATCCTGGCCGCGTCTACGGACCGTTACAGGGACGTCGCCTACTGCTGGGAACGCGATGGGCGGTAGGCCGATAGTAGCCGCTGTAGGGTAGCTGCATGTGCAGACATCCTTACAAACACCGAGGGCCCATCAGCTGAATACCGATGGGCCCTCGCTGTTTGTGAATACTCATTTATTCCGAGCGACGCCGGGGCGTCACTTGGGGCTGCAGCTCTGCTCCACCACCGGCCGATTGCCACAGGCGATCGACTCGTTCATGCCACTGGTGAGTGGTCCGCAGGCAGTGATCTGGGCAGAGCGCACGGCTTCGGCTTCGGTCGCCGCCGAGGCAACCGCGCAGTTGCGCCCACCGGCGAACTCCACGCAGGCACGGCACTCCACAACCTGCGAGCGCATCGTAGACCAGGCCAGGAATCCGACGAGGGAGAGGAGAGCGACGACGGTGAGAATGGTGGTACGGGACATCGGCTGGAAGATTCGCGTTTATAGCAGGTGTACGGACCGATCTTTCAAGCTCGCGACTCGGTGAGTGACGCGCAACACGGGCACGTCATCACTGTCCGAGGTAGCGAGTGAGTACGCGCTTCCACTGCGGTGACTCGATTGTCTTCAGCAGCACGCGGTTCACCGGCTCGCGGAGCGGACTGTAGGTGGGCATGGCGATACCGTAATACTGCAGTTCGAATGCTTCCGGCAGCACTCGGATACGCCATTCGTCATGCTCCCCAATCAGGTATCTCATGATCGGCTCATCATAGACCACCGCCTCACTCCGACCGCGTTGCAGCGATTCCAGCGCCAGAGGCGCATTTTCGTAACTGGCGAACGCGATGCCGCGATTCGTCAGGTAGTCGGCGCTGGTCGAGCCCTCAACCGTTGCGACGCGGACGGAAGACAGATCGCTGGGCCCTTTCACCGGGCTCAGCAATTCGCCTAGGGTGAGGGCTGCGGTGATCGACGCCGTGAAGCCGCTCACCAGGATCAGGGCGGCGAACATCCACATGATCCCGATTATTCGGCCACCGGCGGTGCGCGGGGCAAGGTCGCCGTAGCCTACCGTTGTCATGGTCACCATTGACCACCACATGCTTGATCCGAGGCCCTGTGCCACAGTGCCGCCAAACTGCTCCGGATTGCGATGCCGCTCGAACAGCCAGACGAGTGTGCCAACCACCAGCAGAACGCCGAGCATTCCAAGCACGAGGAAAAGAAACTGGCGGGAGAGGAAGCGGCGCAGCACGGCCATCCAGCCGTTCGCTCTGTCGCTGCTAACAGCGATGGCCAGGCCGGTCACCTGGAATGGATGGGAAAAATCCAGCCGCGCCTCTCGTTCGGGCGTAATTGTCACCGCCCCCACCACCGCATCCAGGCTTCCCGCTGATACGCTATCAAGGAGCATGTCGAGCGGCATCTCGCGCATTTCGTAACTGAGCTGGAGCGAGTCAGCGATCTGCTTCCACAACTCGTGCGCTATCCCGGTCCAGCTTCCGTCGTCACGCTTGATGGAGAATGGTGCCGCCTCCTTGGTACCTATTACCAGCACCATCTCTCCGGAACCACCACGGGTAACTGGCGACGGTATGGTAACCGTCGCCTGCTGCGCGGAGGCGGCAGCAAGAGCAACGAACAGGGCAACGAGGGGAAATAGCCAACGTGTGATCGTCCGGTCGAACGCTCGTCGCATCAGTTCAGCGCCCCCGTCGAGCAATCCTTATCCGGCGGAGCGCTGTCAGCACGACGGCGATCGTCACAATGGACCACACGAAGGTAAAGATCATCCGCGTCCTGTCGTCGGCGCTGCTGAGATGTGCACCGTAGTAAACAGCGACGGCCACCGCGTCTATGAGCAGCACCCAGACCACCATCCGGATGACGTAACCGCGCATGACTGAAGTGCGTGGCCGATGCGTGGAGTTCGGAGCTGACGATGAGCCTGGTGATGAGGTCGGAGTCACGAGCGACCTGGTGGGTCAGGAGTGCCAGGCGTCAGAGAGCGGGCCGACTGTGTGAGACTCGACCTCGCTGCGCGCGGCTAGCCAGGCGTCAACTCCGTCACGCTGCTCCGATGTCACAGAGCCCCGAACGCCGGAGATGACGGTACCGTTCACCGAGTGCAGTCCTGAACCGAAGAAGGCCAGGTCATTGGCCGCGATAGCTTCGGCCAGGAACTCCTCAACGACCTCGTCGGCCGCTGCCGGATCCATGGCGGCTGGCATGTTGAACGAGAGTTCGAAACCCAGTTCCTGGAACTCACCGAGACGGTGCTTCTTTCGTATGCGCTTGTTCATGTGGCTCGTATGTCAGCGATTAGCGTAGACGGATGTGCTTCCATCCTTGGCGATGGCGAGCACCTGGTACGGCTCCTTCGGCGCGCTCTCCATGCCCGGCGATCCGCCTGGCATTCCCGGAACGGCCAGTCCAGCGATCTGTGGACGCTCGTTGAGCATGCGAGCAATCAGGTCTGCCGGCACATGGCCCTCGACCACGTATCCCTCAATGACTGCCGTGTGGCACGACTCGAGCTTCGGCGTGATCCCGTTGGCCGCCTTGACCAGGGTGAGATCGTTCTGGTCGTGGACGATGACAGAGAAGCCGTTCTCGCGAAGGTGAGTCACCCATTCCTCGCAGCAGCCGCACGTCGGGGTCTTGTAGACGGTGAGCTGCGGTACGCCCGGCTGCGCTTCCGGAGTTGCTGAGGCGAGGGTCGCCGCGGCAGGATTAGCCACGACAGCGGTCGCGATGGACAGGTCACCGCCTGACGCTGCGGGCGCGGACTCGCCAGAACAGGCCGCCAGGCCAACGGCGAGGCTGCCGGCGCCGAGGACGGTTAGGAGGCTTCGGAATCGGATCGAGAGCATGGTCGGGGAAACGAGGGGAGTGCGTGTGGTGAAGGGCAGCTACAGCACTCAAGCTCGCGACTGGGCGACACCGCGACAAGTCACGCTCGGGCTCCAATCCGATAAGGAACAGCCAGAAACCTTCAACTCGTCAGGTTCAAGCGAGCGCGACCACGCATTATGGCGCGTCCTGGTTCCGCGCCTGAGCAATTCTCCACCGAGTTGAGTCGGCGTGGCCGGTGACTTGCTACAGCTAACAGTAATTGTGGGATAGGTCACGCACTTGGATGTGGCTGATACAGCCCGCTTCATCGGCGAAATCGTGACGATGACGGGCTCATGCGATGACCCACAACCAGCTCCTGGGTGGCATGAAGCGCCTTGAGCGTATGGGCCTCGGTTCCCATCAGGCTCCGTCGGAGCGGCGCCACTGTTTCACTCCTTTAGTAGGAATGGTCATTATGCAATTATCAAGTCAGCTGCGAGCCGGTGTGCTCGGGGCATGTGTCCTGTCTGCGCTCGGCGTAAGTGCCGATTTGGAAGCGCAGCCATTGCGCTATTCGATCACGCCGACGGCGCAGTGGGTCAACTGGGACAACGCTCTCGGTATCGATGACGCTTACCTGTGGGGCGGTAGAGCCGGCTTCAGCTTCGGTGATTACATCGAGCTACAGGGCTTTTACCTGGAGCGTAACCGACTCGACGCGAAGCTCGGTGTCGACATCGGACTGCCCGAGTCGACGGAGTCGTCGCTCGGTATTCGGAATTACGGGGCAGACATCGTAGTCAATCTGAGCCCCACTCAGCTCAAGCCATTCATCCGCGCTGGCGGCTCGCTCCTCCGCTTCGCTCCTGAAAATGGAGAGGCCACGCGTCAGATCGCGGTCCGCTACGGCGGCGGTATCAAGTTCGGCGATCCAGGACAGCTGCAACTACAGTTGTATGCCGAGGATCTGGTGTTTCGGATGGATCGCAATCGTCTGAGCGGCTTGCCGATAGTCACTCCTGATCCGCAGGCCGACAAGCTGCGTCACAACATGGTCTACGGAGCCGGCGTGTCGGTGCCGTTTGGCGGGAACATCTCCGGTGCCGACCAGTCGCCACGTGGACTCGGAAATATTTCCGTTCCGATGGAAGTGTTCGGTGGTGTGTTCAACTTCGACGACAAGAACGATCTGGATGGACAGAACCTGGTCGGTGCGCGCGCTGGACTGGACTTCGGTCCGATGGTAGGCCTGCGCGGCTACTACTGGCGCGGCGTGAGTGATGGGTTCGACAAGGTGAAGGGAGTCCAGAGTTGGGGTGGTGAGGCCCAGTTCCGTCTGGGCGCCGGTTCCGGATTCAGCCCGTACCTCATAGCGGGCGCGGGTCAGCTCGACTTCCGCAGCGACTTCAACCCGTCGGATACCGCTGTCGCCGGAATCTCTCCGATCGACCGTACGATGCTCATCCTGGGTGGAGGAGTGGCGCTCAACCTCTCCGATCGCCTGCGCCTCAACGTGGCAGCGCGCAACCACCTGTTCAACGGTGAGGGCAACATCGAGGATGCCAGCACGGCGGATGACCTGACGTCCAACTGGATGTTCACGGCCGGCCTGGGCTTCAACATCGGTGGTTCCACCGGTGTTGGTCGCAAGGCGCCGCCGAAGCCGGTTATCATGGCCCGCGTGGATACGGTGGTCGTGGACCGTGAGACTGGTCAGGTGGTGCGCGAGATTCGCGGCTCGACAACCTCGGGCGACAGGGTTGTCCGCGACACAGTCTGGATGGAAGGGCAGAAGGGAAGTGATGCCCGCCGTGCTTCGGAAGGCTACGTGAGCGGACGCACGATCCAGCTGCCGGTGCCTTCGGAGGGCGAGCTCTATGTTCGCTATGGTCCGTCGCGCGACAGCTCAGTGCGTATGGGCGGCGTCGGCCGCATGGGCGAAGCCGCGTCGAGCACGGATGCGGAAACCCGCATGGCAATCCGTTCGATACTGCGCGACGAGCTGGAGCGGTCCGGCCGCATGATGGACACCAGTTCTGCTTCGCGTGAACTGTCGGAGCGACGCATGCTTGATCGTATCGACTCTGCCGTGACTGCACGCATGAATGCCACTCGTGGCATGATGCCAAGCGGCGATCAGACGGCGAGGATGTCCGATCTGGAACGTCGTCGGATGCTGTCTGACATCGAAGCGATCGTGCGCAATCAGGTTCAGGCAGCGCTGGCCCGTCAGCCCCAGACGACACCGCAGCCGTCCTATGCTCCGCCGACGGCAACGGTCCGCCCAGCTGAGGGCACGGTCGAGAAGCGTGGATGGAGCCCGCGTTCGTACTCCGCTTATACCGGTCTTAACGTGAACCAGGGCGCGCAGTTCGTGCTCGGCGGCCGGGTGGACCTCGGACCGATCAGTCCGGGCGCGCCACGCATCGCGCTGGTGCCGGAGTTCGCCATCGGAATCGGTAACGGTACGACGACGCTCGTCGCCGCCAACGCTCAGTACCGGTTCGATCCAATCGCCATTCGTGGCTTCGGCGACATTGCTCCGTACGGCCAGCTCGGACTGGGTGCGTATGTGGGCACTATAGATGGCGATCGCCAGTTGAGGCTGATGCTGAATCCGGCGTACGGCGTTGAGTTCACGCTTGACGAGAGCGTGAAGAAGACTGTCGGCACGTCGCAGCTCTTCGTGGAACACCAGGGACTGCAGTTCTTCAAGCGCAATCGCTTCCTGGTTGGACTGCGCTGGGTCTATTGAGTCTCAACCGCGGATGACCAGAAGGGCCGCGTCAATTAGGGCGCGGCCACGAGGTCATTCGTGATTGTTGGTCAGTGACACCGGTCTGGTTTGTCCGGGAATGTCGACAGGGATGGCGATCACAGTGCCGCACAGGTACGGTGATCGCCATCCCTGTCTTCGATTGCAAGCTACCGCTTGTCCGACGCGGCCGGCTCGAGTGCGGTCGGTGACAACGCGCACCTCGCGTGTCGGTCTACACTTCGGCTTCTGACAATCGCCAATGTTTACCCTGCTCGCCCAGGCCCTCGGGGTGGCGTTTGCCTCCGGAATCAGTCCTTACGCTACCGTCGCCCTAGTCGGACTGGGGGCACGGTTGGGCTGGATCGGCCCGTTGCCTGGCGAGCTGGGAGTGGTCAGCCATGTCTGGGTGATCGCGCTGGCCGCCTCGCTTTACGCAATCGAGTTCACGGCGACGCTGATACCTTGGGTGGCGAGTGCCTGGGAGACTGTTCACAGTCTTATCCGACCGCCGGCAGCGGCACTGCTCGCCGTGCTCACCGCCTGGGGCGGCGACCCGTCGCTGGTGATTGCCGCTGGCCTGCTGGGTGGTGGATTGGGGCTGGCCACCCACGCCACCAAGCTAGGCATTCGCTACGCCGTGGACACCTCGCCCGAGCCAATAACAAACGGAGCGGCGAATGTGGCCGAAGTTGGCATCGTGGCGACGATCGGCTACTTCATCTGGCAGCACCCGATAGTTACGCTGAGCGCCGCGCTGGTCCTGTTGGTGCTCCTGATGGTCGTACTGCGCGTCGTCTGGAGGACGCTGCGCCGGGCGGCTACCGGCTTCCGACGGCCGGGTGGGCCGGCCCGGCCAGTTACCTGAGAGTGCGGACTTCTTCGAGCCGCCGGACCTTCAGCGCAACTCTTTAGACGGCTGGCATCACAGCGTCGCCAGTCTATTGCGCTGTCATGACCTGTCGCTGTCAGTACGCATGGCTGTTAGTACCCATCGCTATCAGTACATGCGGCAGGGCACCCGCCAGAGAAGCACCGTGGTGGTGGGATTTGTCGCCTGTCCATCGGCGACGAGAGCGGTCGCGGTTCCCCTCAGCGTGTCCCGCCCGACTGCATCCACCGCGGGAACACGGACGGCAACTCCGACCGGCCACCAGGCGGGAAAGAGCATCAACGTAGTGTCGCGCCCAGCCGGCAGGCGCAGGGCCCAATCCCGGTCATTGGGGGCGCGCGAAGCCGCGCTCGTGTCGAAGCGGCCGGACTGTCGGTGGCCGGCAGCGACAGCGTTCAACGCGGGCTTCCATGCGCCAAAGGCGAGTCCCAGGCATTCCTCCGCCGCGGACGCCGTCGCGGTCCCGGTAGTCTGGCCGCGCAGCGTCGCCGGACTGGCCGCGACGAGGACTGAACCGATGACCGAAAGCAGGGTGAGGCGCGCTCTGGGATGGGACATAGGCCTCATACCCCAATCGTTGCGCTGCGCTCCCTGGCGTTCAATTCGCGCCACCCTGAACCCTTGTTGTCGCTGTATCCGTATGTCATCGCAGCGACCGCGACGCGGCACGACGCTCGCAGGGTTATTCGATGTCTGTGGCGGACGGCTGGTCAGGTCGCGTCGAGGCGAAACAGAGTGCCGCTTATTTCCATCGCGGCATCACGACTGTCTGGGGAGGGAGAGCATGACCGAAGAAGTGCGCAGCGAAGAACATCAGGTGAGCGGCAAGAACCTGCTCGCCAAGGTGAAGGAATTGGTGCGCGAGGGGAACGTGCGCCGGATCATGATCACCAATCCGGATGGTCGCACCGTGATCGACCTGCCACTCACGGTGGGGCTGTTGGGGGCCGCATGGCTTCCGCTGTTCGCCGCCATAGGTGGCATTGCTGCCCTGGCCGCCCGCTACACGGTGACCGTGGAACGGGTGGAGAAGCCAACGGGCGGCATGACCCAGCGACCACATTGAGAAAGGCGTGGGTGCGGCCTCGCCACACTCACGCCCACTCAGTACTCGAGTCCTTCATTTCCCTCGCTTGCCTGCTCCGGGAGAGAGATCGATGAGGACCGTTACGACAAGCACGGCGACGTGCCAGGGCTGCCAGACGCCGCCGTACCAGTTATGGACAGCGGTGAACCAGAGCAGGGTGACCGGAGCGAAGATAAATCCGAGCACGGGCCAGAGAATGCCGGCAAAGATTCCCTGGAACCAGCCACTGAAGATCCAGATGGCGGCAATCACGAGGCGCGGTACGGTCAGCGCCATTAGAGCGAGCAGGCAGGGCATGGCGAATCGCTGGTTCGGGTCGAGGTGGCCTTGGGAGCAAGCCACCTGAGATCCTTACGCACGGGAACGCGGGAAGTTGCGAGCGACCGATAGTGGTCGCTCGCGCTGAGCTATGGCGTTCGCGCCGCGGCTCACGGGCGGGTTAGCTGGCGTTGGCGGCCGCGTTCAGCCCTCGCTCGAGATCCTCCCACAGGTCGTCCACATCCTCGAGGCCGACGGACAGGCGGAGCATGCCGGGGCCGATACCGCTTACAGTGCGCGCCTCTTCCTGGATCACCCGGTGCGTGAGCCCGGCCGGATGCTGGATGAGGGTGTCGACGGAGCCGAGCGAGACGGCGACGGTGATTAGCTGGAGCGCATCCAGGCAGCGGACCGCGGCGTCGTAGCCGCCGGCGACGTCGAACGCCAGGACGGCGCCGGGGCCATCCATCTGGCGGCCGATCAGCCCCCTCGGATCGCCGCCCGGAAGCCCTGCGAAATACGTCCGGCTCACCGCCGGATGAGCCGCCAGCCGCTCGGCGATCAACTGAGTGGTGGACTGGGCGCGGAGTACCCGGATGGGTAGCGTGGCCAGCCCGCGGTGCAGCAGGTAACCGCCCAGCGGGTGAAGGACGCCGCCCGTGAGGATGCGTACCTGCCGCAGGGAGTGTGCGTGCTCCTCGCTGGTCGCCACGACACCCGCCAGGACGTCGCCGTGGCCGCCCAGGAACTTGGTGGCGCTGTGCAGGACCAGCGCCGCGCCCTGCTCGATTGGCCGCTGGAGGACCGGCGTGGCGAAGGTGGAGTCCACCAGCACCGGCACGTCGCCGGCCTGCCGAACCACCTCGGCAACGTCGACCAGTTCACACGTCGGGTTGGCCGGCGTCTCGATGATGACCAGGCTGGTGTCAGAGCGGCAGCTCTCCGCCACTGTATCGACGGTAGCCCAGGTGACTTCGAGGCCGAGCATCCCGGTGGCCAGCAGGTGGTCGGTACCGCCGTAGAGCGGTCGGACGGCGACCACGTGCCCTCCGCGCATCCGCGCGGCGAGGAGACAGGCAGTCATCGCCGCCATACCGGAAGCAAAGGCGACACTGGTCTCTGTCCCTTCCAGGAGCGCGAGCGCGTGCTCGAACCGGGCGACGGTGGGGTTCCGGAGCCGGCTGTAGACCGCGTTGGGGGCGTTCTCGTCGCCGCCAGCCAGGGCGTCCAGGCTAGCCGTTCCCTCGTCCAGATCAGGAATGGGATAGGTGCTGGAAAGGTCGAGAGGTGCGGCATGAACGCCGAGCTTCTCGAAGTCCTCGCGTCCGGCGTGGACGGCGAGGGTGGCGGGTCGCATGTTCGGGCGCATGGCGGCAGGGGTGAGGGGAGGTAGGCTCACAGCGTCAGCGCCGGTCGGCGCCAGCCGTCATGCCGACGGCCATCTGGAACAAAGTTACGAATCATGCGCTATCTCCAGCCAGAGGGACCGCATTATATTCGTTGCATGGGCAATTCTACCGCGTTGGACCGAACGGACAGGCAGATCATTAGCGCGCTGCGAAAGAATGCGCGGCTGTCCAACACGGAGCTTGCTGCGCTGGTCGGCCTGGCACCGTCGAGCTGCCTCCAGAGGGTGCGCAAGTTGGAGAGCCGCGGCGTCATCCGCGGCTATCACGCCGAGGTGGACCCGGCGGCGCTGGGGGTGGGGCTGCAGGCGATCGTGGCCATTCGCCTGAGCCGGCACTCGCGGGCGTTCGTGGACTCCTTCCGGGAGCACGTCCTGACCATGCCGGAGGTGAGGGTTGTCTACCACGTGGCCGGAGCCAGCGACTTCCTGCTCCACGTCGCCGTTCAGGATGCCGAGCACCTGCGCGAACTGGTGCTGGGGGCCTTTACCGTGCGGCCTGAGGTGGCTCATGTGGAGACGGCGCTGATCTTCGAGCAGGTGCGGAACGTGGAGCTACCGGTGGCGTGGGAGCGAGGGCGGTGAGTCGGATGCTCGGACCGGTCTGGCACCTGCTAACGCTCGGCGACATCTTACCTCCGGTTGTTGATCTGTGAAAACCGGGCGATTCTCGCAGTGCCAGAAGGCGCCTGACAGCGACAGCGACCAGCACTGTGCAAAGCTGCTCTGGATCGGCGGTGAGAAGGACGCAACTCATCGCAACGGGGTGGCTACGGCCATAGACGCGCCAAGTGAAGCCGTCACGTGCTGCCGGATGCTGGGCGACTGACACCCGTCCGTGCGGGGGCGCGTGAGAAATCGTCTTCATGCGATCTAATGATGGCGCTGGAAGCTGCTCACTCCCTTATTGTCAGCTGGACCTAGCCCAGTTCGGGCCGGGTACAAGGTTGCGAGGAGGCCTGAATTCATCGCGCGTGTGAGGATGGCTCGTGCGAACTTTGGATGGATCGAGGAGTGCAGAGTGCCTGACCGTGGTCGATACTCCTGGATGATTGCCGCTGGATTTTTCGGCGCGCATCCTGCACTATGGCTACAACCTGAGGAGGCCCTCCATGACGGTCATGACCCGAAAGCAGGAAAGGTTGATTGACAGGCTGGTAGCCTTCGCTGGTGATCCTGTGATCCTTCAGGAGGCCCTCGAAGTCGCCCGGTCGACCGAAAAGGCTCCGCCTGAGCTTCCCGAACTGTTGAGGGTGATCCTCGAACTGCGGGATAAGCACGGGCGGGGAAGGCCGTCTCGCGAAGAGATCGGAGCCTGACCGAGTAACACCCCTTACGAAGACATGTCCATCGCCTGGGGGAGTCTCGTACTCCTTTTCGTGTTGCTGCCTGGCGTGCTGTTCTTCGTTGGGCTATACATGCCCGAGAAGTTCACCAGAGACGCTGTTGAGCGGAGCGCGCTCGGGCAGCTTGCCGCCGTGCTGTTCGTGTCTCTCTGTGTGCACGGCACGTTCTACTGGATATCGCCCTGGATATGCGGGTCCTGGATTCCGTGCATGGACCTGGAGGGCTTCGTCGCCGCGCTACTGGTGGATAGGGCTCCGGCGCAGACGGCGCACAATGTGGTGCTCGGGATCGCGGATTTTCGCGGTTGGATCCTCCTGTATCTGCTGCTCACGGCGGCCAGCGGCACCGGCCTCGGCTATCTTGTCGGATTCCTTGTTGTGCGGGGGAGACTTCGCTTCCTGACCCAGCACAGGTGGGTCTACAAGCTGAGCGTCGGTGATCAGCTCACTACTGCCTGGATCATGACTCACATCCGCCAGGATGATCGCGTCGTGGTCTACAGAGGCTTCCTGAGCGCCCTCCACCTGAAACGAGACGGCACATTTTCGTATGTGGTGTTGACCCATGTATCGAAGCTGTACCTGGTCCTGGAAGGGGCAGCTCCGATCACCACACCCATGACGAGTTGGCGGATGGTGGGTGACAGCCTGCGGAGCGTAGAGGGTAGTCCAGAGATCGCCCCACCGCGGCGACTCCGGGAATCCCTGCTGGTGATAGAAGGGGAAGATATCGCCAACATAGTGTTCGATCGGTACGAGGTCGCCTTCAGTACGGACATGAGCGAGCCAGAGATCGACAAAGCCTTCCTCAACAGTGCGGTGAGCGCGAGGCAGCTGTATCACGCCTTCCCCGCCCGCGTCACCCCACCGTGACCCGCGCCAGCGACATCGTGTCGTTCCCGAAGATGTCCACCACCTTCACGCCGATCGTGTACTGCCCCGGCGACGGGTACTGGTGCGGTGCGCTCCGCAGCTCCAGGTCGCGATCCTTCCGCGTCCGGAAGCTCTGCCACTGGTTCTCGAAGATGTAGCTGCCCGTCCACTCCTCCACGAACTCCACAAACTCGTTGGAGTCGGCGAGGCCCGGGAGCTGTCCATCCACGCCGAAATTCTTCGGCCGCTGGATGACTTCCTTCCGGCTCTCATAGTCGAAGTCCACCGCCCAGTAGTCCACCCAGTCGGTCCAGTGGTTGGTGAGCAGTTGACGGGTGATCACGCCGTCCTTGTTCTTGCTGATCTTGACGAGCTGCCCCTGGGTGCACAGCACCTCACTCTTCCCGGCCTTGAGCTCGGCGACGATCGAGTCGGCCACGCCCTGGGAGTAATAGACGGAGAAGTCGGTGAGCTCCAC
>CAJDVF010000067.1_pt1 | contig 30405 bp, 23 predicted proteins | sample 7391391 | NCBI WGS metagenome assembly CAJDVF01 (sample SAMEA7055697, study PRJEB34461) | soil metagenome | biome: terrestrial ecosystem; feature: Peninsula; material: soil | place: Antarctica | collected 2016 | reverse complement strand
GAGTCATCCGCGTTTACCGCAGTGAGCCAGCGGCGGCCGATCATGACGATCATCACCGATGACTCGTCGAGCGCCTGTCCTAACTCGTCGACGAAGTCCGTGCCCGGCTCGATTGCGTCGATATCGAAGAAGACGCGATCGGCACCGAGACGCCGCTCGAGATGTTCGGCCAGGCGGCCGGCTTCGCCCGCCGTGTCCTCGCGCCGGTAGCTGATGAAGACCGAATGTCTCGTCATTTGCCAAAGTCTACTGCGTATGTGGCCGCCCCGCACACCTGGTCTCGGCGAGCTGCCCCATCGCCGGGCAGGGTGGTTCAGGAGCCAGGAGCTCTCATGCCATGGTTCGTTGTAGCCATGCACCGCCGACGATGCTTCGGTGTCAGATAATTTGGAACTCTCTGGCTGGCCGAGCAGCGTCGGATATATGTCCGCGAACTGTCAACATTGAGGGGCGAAGCTACGGCCGGAGCAGGCGTTGTAGACGGTGCCTTCGTCGACGTTGTTTGCTACTCAAGGGGAGAGCGCGCCGTGGCAAACATGTGCTCGGTGAACCAGTTGATGCTCCACATTCTTGACAGATGTGCCGCTGGCTGCAATAGATGCTCCGAGAGCTGATGCATGTGCATTAAACGCTCATGGATAGCTTGGGCATCTTTGCTGAACGCCAACGATCGGCCCAACTCACACACTGTGAACGCAATGCGCCTCTGGATCACCATCGTCACGATGACCTGTCTGACGTCGTCATCGGCGTTCGCCCAACGCCTTGGTCCGCGTGATGTTGATGCGTTGCCAAGTCGGTTGCCGCAGCTCCGGGCTTCTTACGGAGCTGACTCCTTGCAGTTCGGTGATCTTCGACTGCCAGAGGGTCCAGGGCCATTTCCGTTGGCCATTGTCATTCATGGCGGTTGCTGGACGAAGGGATTGACGCTCACGAACACTGCTGCCATCGCCAGCGCGCTACTCGACGATGGCATAGCGACTTGGAACATCGAATATCGTCAGATGGGGGACCCGGGGGCTGGATGGCCCAACACATTTCTCGACATCGGTGCCGGCGTCGACTACGCACGTACCCTTGCCGCACGGTTTCCGCTGGACTTGGGGCGGGTTGTGATCATCGGGCACTCGGCAGGCGCACATCTCGCGCTCTGGGCGGCCGGCCGGCCGCAACTCGCCACGCAGAGCCCCATTCGAGGGCAGAATCCGATAGCCGTAAGCGCCGCTGTGGCGATCGACGGACCGACAGATCTAGCATCACTGATCGGACCTGACGCCGACGTCTGCGGGAGCCCGGTGATCGTGCCGTTAATGGGTGGAACGCCCGAGGTGGTGCCTCAGCGATATCACGACGGCTCGCCGAAGGAGATGCTACCGTTGGGCGTGCACCAGTACATCGTCGGCGCGGCAGTCATTTCGGAGACCGACGCTCATGCTTACAAAATGGCGGCACGCGTTGCTGGAGATAGCGCGGCGGTGCTGATCGTTAAGGAAGGCGGCCACTTTGGCGTGATCGCTCCTGGAACGCCCTACTGGACGCCCGTTCACGAGTTCATTCGGCGGGCGTTTGGTCTGCCGACGCCGTAGAGTCGCGCGCCTTCTTGCTCGACTGCTGCATAGCCTCCGGATTGCCGACGATTGCGCTAGCGCCCTGAGCCGGTGTGTCAGAGGGCAACGCGGTCCTGCCGAACTTGTTTTGCGGCGGGACCGCTGAGTTTTCGGCAGTCGGCCAGTCTATGTCATCAAACCAGTCTGGAGACGACCACGACCACGGCGATACTCGATGCCATGTCCTGCGCCCACCGGATCAGCACATCCGCGATGCGGCGATTGGCAGGGCGCACTACTTTCGCGCATCAGGCCAGGTGGGCCAGCTGCTGGCCTGGTCGGGATCTGATGACGGCCGCCTATGGCACAAAATTCGATCTGCTGCTCGGCCGTCGAACCTACGATATCTGGTCGGGCTACTGGCCAGAGGCGCCGAGCAGCCCGATGGCTTACGGCCTCAACGCGGCAACGAAATTCATTGCTACCCACCGTCCGGAAAGTCTTAAATGGGGACCGTTCGAGGGGCTTGGGCCGGACATCGTCGAGAGCACTCGCCGCATCAAGTCGCAGGACGGCCTGGACCTCATACTCTCGGGTAGTTCCACGCTGACATCGACGCTGCTCGAACATGGGCTGGCGGATGAAGTCATGCTGGTGGTCTATCCGGTGCTGTTAGGCACGGGGAAGCTCTTCTTTGGTAAGGGAACGCCAGCACGCTCATTCGAGCTCGTCAGCACGCAAGCGATGCCCTCCGGCATAATGATCACTGCTTACAACTTCGTCGGACCGTTAAAAACCATATAATTGCGCGAGGAGATTAGAATGACGGCGAAGAACACGATCTGCCTGTGGTACGATCATGATGCTGAAGGGGCCGCGCGCTTCTATGCCGAAACCTTCCCTGATAGCAAGGTCGGCGCGGTGCACCGGGCGCCCTCCGACTTTCCAGGAGGCAAGGCGAGGGACGTGCTGACGGTTGAGTTCACGGTGTGCGGCGTGCCGTGCATGGGCCTCAACGGAGGGGACGCGCTCAAGCATACCGACGCCTTCTCCTTTCAGATTGCGACCGACGACCAGGCAGAGACTGACCGCTACTGGAATGCGATCATCGGGAACGGCGGCGAGGCGAACGCTTGTGGCTGGTGCAGGGATAGATGGGGCCTCTCGTGGCAGATCACTCCGCGCGTCCTGACCGATGCAATGGCCAGCGGCGGGGAGGTCGCGAAGCGCGCCTTCGACGCGATGATGGAGATGCAGAAAATTGACGTCGCCAGGATCGAGGCGGCGGCGCGAGGCTAAGGAGCGGCCGAGAGCAACGACACTAACGGAGGACGGGAGACGGCCACGGTGTTTCTCTATCGCCACCGCCCGCAGTCCTGCGCACGGGTGTAGATTACAGATCACCCAGCGAAGAGGCGGTAGATGGAAGCATTCGATTTCGAAGCGGACGGTCGGACCTTCACGTGTAGCGTCGAGACGGCGCGAACGGCGCCATCTCCTTCATGGTGGTGGTTCTCGGTGACCGGCGATCGCCATCGCTACGCTCCCTTTCATTTCGATGGGGATGACACCGAGATGACGGTTCGCTCACGCGTTCTGTCGTACTACCGCGACCTTCTGGATCGACGGGGGATCACCGCAACCACACGCTGATCGGACTTCCCAGCCTCTGTATCGAGGCAGGGACTGCGTGGTGGTAGCAAGACGGACGGGGCCGGACGCATCTTCATGCGCCCGGCCCCATCTCAGTTCTTACCCTGTTGTGCGCCGTGCGGCGCTAGCGTGAAGAGCCACCAACTAGAACGGCAGGTCGTCGTCGTCGTCCGGGTGGCCACCAGGATAGTCGTCAATTGGCGGGGCATCGTGCATTGGCGGCGGGGAGGACGGCGCTGACGGACTGCGACGAGGAGCTGCTGCTGCAGGGGTACCGCCAGCGCGCTGCTCGCCGTCGCGCGGAGGCCAGATGACACCTTCGCAGCCGGGACCGCCCTGGATCTTCGGCTTGTTGCGGCACTTGAAGTCGGGCGCGCGCGGATTGCGCTTGGACAGCCGGTCGTCCCACATCTTGCCGCCACAAAGGGGGCAGGCAGGGTCGTCGGTTGTACCAGCTGGCGCCGCCGGCGGAGCGTCGGGGTCACGCGGGGGCCAGATGACGCCCTCGCAGCCCTTGTCTCGGCACTTGAAGTCGGGCGCGCGCGGGTTGCGCTTGGATTCGCGGTTGTCCCACATCTCCCCGCCGCACTTGGGGCAGATGGGAGTGTCGGTCTCGGGCGACGTGTTTTCGGGCGACGTGCTCTCGGGCTGCTGATCCACGGACGGTAGGGCGGCAGATGGAGAAGGTGCGCACGCGGATGACGTGCGCGTAGGCGCATCTTAGCCCGGTTACTGGGAGCATGGTAGCAGGAACGCCTGTTGACTGCCGGCCCATGCGGCATGGGCCATGCGCCAGATAGCCTCGAAGCAGAGGAGGCTACAGGTGGAAAAACGACGAATTGGCTCGCTGCATGTGTCGGTGGCCGGGCTGGGATGCAATAACTTTGGGAAACGGTTGGACGCCGACCAGAGCGCGGCCGTCGTTCACGCGGCCCTCGATGCCGGCATCACCTTTTTCGACACTGCCGATATTTATGGCGACGCGCGTAGCGAGGAGTTCCTGGGCCGTGCCCTCGGCTCCAACCGCGACGCAGTAGTGCTTGCTACCAAATTCGGCATGGCCACCACCGGTGGCTCTCAGAGCGCACATCCCGACTACGTCCGACGCGCCGCCGAGGAAAGCCTGCGACGGCTGGGCACCGACCGGATAGATCTCTACCAGCTCCACATTCCCGACCCCGATGTTCCCATCGCCGATACCCTGGGCGCGCTCGACGAGCTGGTGCGGGAGGGGAAGGTGCGTGAGATCGGCTGCTCCAATTTCTCGTCCTTACAGTTGCAGGAGGCCGAGGAAGCAGCGGATGAAGGCCGCTCGCGCTTCGTGAGCGTGCAGAACGAGTACAGCCTGCTGCATCGCGACCCGGAGGCCGGAGTTCTGGACGAGAGTGTCCGCGCCAGACTCGCCTTCCTCCCCTATTTCCCGCTGGCCAGCGGCCTCCTGACCGGGAAGTACCGTCGTGGCCGGCCAGCCCCCGCCGGTAGTCGGCTGGAAGGAGGCAAGGGATCGGGGCCGTTCACCCAGGAGAATATGGCGACAGTGGAGAAGCTGATCGCCTTTGCCGGCGAGCACGACCACACCCTGCTCGAACTGGCGCTGTCGTGGCTACGCCAGCGACCTCAAGTGGCGTCGATCATTGCCGGCGCGACGACGCCGGACCAGGTGCGCGCCAACGCGGCCGCGACCACCGCCTGGCAACTTGACGAGGCTGAGCTGAGCCGGGTGGACGAACTGACGTCCCGGCCGGGCTGACCGGAGGTTGCCGACGCAGGTGGACCCAGGGTACGACCCGTGCATATGGTGGAGGCAGAATCGCGTCCACCAATTCTCGCCAACGCCACGGAGAACCACACCACATGAGCAAACTTCTACGCGGACTGGCCGCGGGTTACGGAGCCAAGAAGATGGGTTGCGGCTGTTTCAGCACCGTCCTCATCTTTATCGTCCTCTGGATGTTACTCGGTAACTTCGGGATCTTCAGGTAGGACCAGCTAGCTATTACAGGAAGAATGAGGTGGGCTCGCCGGGTATTTGGCGGGCCCACCTCGTGTCACGGACAGTCGTTAGCGCCTGACTTCGTCTTCCTGCCTGAATTCTGGAGAGTGTCAGAAACCCGCCGGATTGTCGCACCCCTCGCCATCGCGGATACGCGTCAGCGGCACTGGTTGCCATTGGTGGCCGTCGGCGGAGGGAACGCGGAGTTCCATGGCCGTAAGAGCTGCCAGGCGCACGAGGAGCAGCGCGTCGGTGAGCAGAACTCCCTTGCAGCCTGCGCTCGTCGTTACCCAGCTACCCTCCTGCCATCCGCTGTCGTCCCCGGCAACCATAACTCGTACGACGGCATCGTCAGGGATGTCGATCAGCAGGCTGTCGCCAGGGACCGCAGCGGCCGCGGTCAGCGGTGGCGGGACGGTGCTCGCCGGCGGCCGTTGACAGGCCATTACGAGCGACGCAGCGACGACGACCATCATGGTCGCGGCGCCACGCACGCTCATGAAGCGTTTCGATGACGTGCTCGGCGGGCGGAGTGGGGACATTACGTTCGGGAGGAAGTGACGAGTCCTGCGGCTACCCAGAGCAAGCTGACACGGCTGGCGCCCATTACAAACCCCTTCCGGGAGGATGAACGGGGCGGCCGACCGGGTCGCGAGAAGAACCTCTCCGAGATCACGGCCATGGACTGCCAATCGCGTGCGGGAGTCAGCTGGGATTGACTGCCGCCCTCGCTGCTCCGCCGCTCCCTTTCACCCGCTTCTGGGCGTACATCTCCCTGTCGGCGGAATCGAGAAGTACTTCTATGGACGTTGGTGAGCCGGGCACGAAGCGGCTCACGCCGACGCTGAGCGCCAGTCTGAACGGGCGGTTCGCGGTCGCGTTGTGTGTATCCACATTCTCCTTCAGGCGGGTGCAGGCGGCATCAACCTCGGCGAACGTGCTCTCTGTGGTCGCGTCGGCTTCCTCGGGCATGATGACGGCGAACTCGTCGCCGCCCAGCCTGCCGACGATGTCGGAGGCGCGGAAGGTAGCCCGCAATTGAGCCGCCGCATCCATGATTGCGCGGTCGCCCTGCTGGTGGCCGAATGTGTCGTTGATACGCTTCATGCCGTCCATGTCCACGAACACGAGGACGAAGCCGCGACGATCGCGTTCGGCCATGCGCATCTGTTGGTCGGCCAATTCGAGCAGGCCGCGCCGGTTGTAGAGACCGGTGAGTTCGTCCCGCAGGCTCATCGCTCGTAGCGTTTGTTCTCTGACCTCCCTGGCGACGTGCCTGACACGCATCCAATGGGCGAGAGCGGCGGCGAGGGCGAGCCCAGTGATGGCGAGCGCGCCGAACCACCAGGTCTGCCAGAAATACGGAAGGAGACGAAGGTTGACGACGGCGGCCTGGTCACTCCACACGCCGTCCTCGTTCCGCGCCTGGACGCGGAAAGTGTAGCGGCCCGGCGAGAGATGGGTGTACTGGGCGACGCGCTGGGTGCCGCCATCCACCCAGCCGTGGTCGAAAGGCGCCAGCCGGTACCGAAAGCGGAGCAGCGCGGGCGCGACGAAGCTGGGAGCGGTGAACTGGAACTCCACCTTCTGCGAACCGGCCCCCACTTCCAGCGATGCTGAGTTGCCGACGGACACTCCATCCACCACCACCTGCTCCAGGTGTGCCGGCGGCGGCATTTCGTTCCGACGCACCCGGCGCGGATCGAGGAGGGCGACGCCGGATGGTGTGGCAAAACGAAGGACACCATCCGGTCCGAGCGAGGATCGCGAGATCGATGAGGCCTCGCGCGCTGGCATCCCGTCGTCACGGCCGAACTGACGTACCGTTAGGCTAGGCCGGCGGCCGGCGGTCACATCCTCCAGTTCGGTGAGGGCCACGCGTCCGATCCCCCATGGCCCGGTAAGCCAGAGTTGGCCGGCACCGTCCGCCACCGCCTGGAAGATAGTGTTGCCGGGGAGGCCGTCCTGCGCCGTGAATAGCCGTACGCTGTCGCCGCGAAGCCGCGCCAGCCCGCGCGCGGAACCGATCCAGAGGGTGCCATCCTCGGTCTCCGTGACGCGGAATACTGGCTGGTTGGTAAGCAGTTGCGGACCGTGGGTGAAGCGGCCGTCGGCAGTTCGTCTGAACAGTCCGGCTGCCTGGGTGCCCACCCAGAGTGTGCCCTTGCTGTCCTCGAAAACAGAAAGCACGTAGCCGTCGGTGAGACCATCGGCACGGCCGTAACTCGTGAAGCGACCGTCTTTTAGGGAAGAGAGTCCATTGAAGGTGCCGATCCAGAGCGTGCCACCGGCGCCGGTGGCGAGGGTGCGCGCACGATCGTCGGCCAGGCCATTGGCGGTGGTGAAGCTCTGCCAGCGATCGTCGCGCAGCATCGAGAGGCCGCCGTTGGTGGCCACCCAGACAGTACCGTCGGCTTCGCGTATCACGTCGCGAGCGATGTCGTCGCGGAGAGCGCCATTGGCCCGCGTAAAGACGCTCACGCCGTCAGTGTTTCGGTGGGCGACACCGCGCGAGGTAGCTATCCAGAGCCCCCCGTTGCCATCGCCTTCCACCGCCGCCACGAGATTGTCGGGGAGGCCGTCGGCGGTCGTGATGGCCCGAGCGCTGCCCTCCCGCAAACGGAAGAGCCCGCCCTGCCGCGAACCGATCCAGAGGTTCCCCTCAGCGTCTACCTGAAGGGCTTCGGCCTGCGATATCCCCGTGCCGTCGCGGCGGGTAACGTGCGCCGCGAAGTCGTCCTCCGTGGCGTCGGCGGCCAGGCTGAAGAGGCCGTTGTCGGCAGCCAGAAGGATCAGACCGTCATCGCAACGGAGAATGTCGTTCACTCTCAGCGGCGCCGCTGCGCCGCGGGCGGCGAGACGAGTGAGGGAATCGCCCCGGATTCGCGTCACACCGCGTCCGTAGGCTCCCACCCAGACTGTGTTGTCCTCTGCGTGAAGGGAGGTGACGCGGTCATCGCCCAGTCCATCGCTCTCGGTGAGACGGGTGTAGACGCCGTCACGATAGCGCACGACACCGCGGGAGACAGTGCCGATCCAGATGGTGCCATCGGTGGCGACGGCGAGCGCCGAGACCGTGAACCCGCCGTCGCCGGCGATGGTCGGCAGCGGCGGCAGTGACTCCACGCGGTCGTCGGAGATCCGACTGATGCCGGCACGCGATCCCACCAGGAGAGCGCCGCGTTCATCCACGGCCATCGCCGTTGGACGGTCGCTCTGCAGGCCGTCACGGGTCGTGAAGACGCGCCACTCCCCCTTGCTCAGCCTGACCACGCCAGCGTTCTCGGTCGCCGCCCAGAGTCGCCCCACCGAATCCCTGGTCACCTCCCAGAAACTGGCGCGGGCGAGGCCGGGGATGTCGTTCTCGATGAAGGTTCGGAAGACGACCCCATCGAAGCGTACCAACCCCTGGTAGGAAGCCAGCCAGAGATAGCCATCATCCGTCTGCTGGATGCCGAGAACGATGTTCGACGGCAGACCTTGCTCGGTGGTCCAGTCGGCAATTGTGGGCCGGACGACCTGAGCCGCGAGCGGGCCGACGGCACTGGCGGTCGCGCAGGCCAGCGCGGCTCCCGTAAAGACGCGGGCCAGCAGGCGGCGATGCCGTTGATAATGGGAGTTGCTAACCGTGGTTGAGCGCAGGGATTCTGCGGCGGCGGAGCGGTTACTACTCATGTCCGGGCGGTCCCGTCGGTGAACGGGCGTCCATAGCTGGACGCCGAGTGAACGATAGTCGTCTGAACACAAATGCGCGCGGTGTGCGGCGAGGCCGCACACTCTATAGACGTTTGTGAACGCCGTTCCGTCCCACTTCCGGTAAGATCGTGACGGCTCACGCCGGGGTTGCTGGTCGGCGACCGCAGTATCCAGATCGCGCCGCCCCGCGACAGCTGCCAGAAAGGCATGTTCATCAGCCGCCGAATCTCTGGGTGGGGAAGACCGTACGGTTATTCGGGGGGACGAGTAGGGGTGCGGCTGCGATGAGGGTCACGCCACGTAGCTTAACTATCGCAACCTTCCACCCAGCCATACTGTCTGATTGAGCTCCCAGGGTTGAACGGGCAGGGAACTGCTGCCCTGGCGCAGGAGCCTCACCCCGTACTTTGAGAATCCCGTGGTCAACCTGAAGCTCGCCCTGCGCTCGCTCACCAAGACGCCGTTCGTCACCGGCGTCGCGGTCGTTTCCCTGGCCCTCGGGATCGGCGCGAACGCGGCCATCTTCTCGCTGTTCGACCAGTTGCTTCTGCGGCCGCTGCCGGTCCACGAGCCCGGGGAGCTGGTGAACCTGCTGGCGCCGGGTCCCAAGCCGGGATGGACATCCTGCAACCAGGCGGGCGATTGCGACGCGGTTTTCAGTTATGCGATGTTCCGCGACCTGGAGCGGACGCAGACCGTCCTTAGCGGCCTTGCGGGGCATCGCGCCTTCGGCGCCAACCTGGCCATGAAAGGCCAGACGCCGCAGAGCGCCGAAGGGATGATGGTGTCGGGCTCATATTTCGATGTACTCGGCCTCAAGCCGGCGCTCGGTCGGCTGCTGGGTCCGGGGGACGACCGGACGATTGGCGCCAACTACGTAGCGGTGCTCAGTTACCGCTACTGGACTACCCAGCTAGGGTCCGACCCCGGCGTGCTCGAGAACCCGATCACCGTCAACGGCCATCAGATGACGATCGTTGGCGTGGCGCCGGCCGATTTCGATGGCACTACGATAGGTACGACTCCGAAGGTCTATGTGCCGATCAGCATGCGTGCCCAGCTCGAGCCGGGCTTTGACGCGTTCGAGAGGCGCAGCGCTTACTGGATCTACCTGTTTGGTCGGCTGAAGCCGGGGACCTCGATGGATCAGGCGTCGTCGGGGCTGAACGCCGTCTATCGTCCAATCATCGGCGACATAGAAGCGCCGTTGCAGCTGGGGATGAGCGAGCAGACACTAGCTCGATTCCGAGAAAAAGAGGTGACCCTTGAGCCGGGCGCGCGCGGCCAGAGTTCGGTAAACGCCGAGGCGCGGACGCCGATGATCCTGCTCCTCGGCATCACTGGCGTCGTTCTCCTTATTGCCTGCGCGAACATCGCCAACCTGCTGCTCGCCCGCGCCGCCAGCCGCAGCATGGAGATGGCGGTGCGACTGTCGCTCGGCGCCACGCGCCTGCAGGTCGTCACTCAACTGCTCACCGAGGCCTGCATGCTGGCGCTGATGGGTGGAGTGGCGAGCCTCGTTGTGGCTCGCTGGACTCTGGCCGCTGTCGCCTCCATCCTGCCGCCGGAGGAAATCTCGACGCTGCACTTCCAGCTCGACCTCAAGGTCACGCTCTTCGCGGCCGCACTCGCCGTTGTCACGGGGCTGTTGTTCGGCATGTTCCCGGCGCTACACAGCACCCGTCCGGACCTCATCTCGACGATCAGGGCCAACACCGGTCAGCCCTCCGGCGCGCGGGCAGCGGCACGGTTCCGCACCTCGCTGGTCACCGCCCAGATCGCCCTCTCCATGACGCTGCTCATCTCGGCCGGTCTCTTCCTGCGCAGCCTTGGCAATGTGAGTCGGGTGGAGTTGGGAGTGAAGGCGGAAAACGTCGTCACCTTCGGCATCTCGCCGGAACTGAATGGGTACGAGCCCGCGCGTTCTCTCGCCCTCTTCCAGCGGACGGAGGAGGAGTTTCGAGCAGTCCCAGGTATCGTCGGCGTCGCTGCGTCTCGGGTGCCGCTGCTCGCTGGCAATAACTGGGGGAGTGACGTGTCGGTGGAGGGATTCGAGAGGGGGCCGGATACGGACGCCAACTCGCGATACAACCAGGTCAGTGCCGGATACTTCAAGGCCATGGGCACGCCGCTGCTCGCAGGGCGTGAATTCACCGACGCCGACATCATCGGGTCGCCGCGCGTAGCCGTAGTGAACGAGACCTTCGCGAAGAAGTTCGGGCTGGATCGGGATGCCGTCGGCAAATACATGTCCCAGGGCGGCGACGATTCGCTGAACATCCAGATAGTCGGGCTGGTGCGTGACGCCAAGTACAGTGACGTAAAGGCCGAGGTGCTGCCTCAGTTCTTCATGGCTTATCGACAGGCAGACGACGTGGGCTCGATGTACTTCTATGTACGAACGTCACTCGCCCCGGAGCAGTTGCTGGGCGCTGTACCGGGCGTGATAAAGAAGCTGGACCCGACGCTGCCGGTGGAGGAATTGAAGACGCTACCAATGCAGGTCCGCGATAACGTCTTCCTGGATCGGATGATCAGCACCCTGTCGGCGGCCTTCGCCGCTCTGGCAACGCTGCTTGCCGCCGTCGGCCTGTACGGAGTGCTGTCCTACACGGTGGCCCAGCGGACCCGCGAGATCGGCGTGCGCATGGCGCTCGGCGCTGAGGGTAAGCACGTGCGGACGATGGTGCTGCGACAGGTCGGACTGATGGTGCTGGTAGGTGGGGCGATCGGAGTGATCGCTGCGGTTGGATTAGGGCGGTTGGCGGGCTCGCTGCTGTTCGGGCTGAGCGGCCACGATCCGCTGGTGATAGCGCTGTCGGTGCTCTCGCTCGGCATCGTCGCCCTGGCGGCCGGCTACATCCCGGCGCGGCGGGCGAGCCGGGTGGATCCGATGCAGGCGCTGCGCTACGAATAGCGGCAGCCAGCGCGCGGTGAACGGTTGTGCCCGGTTGACCATAATCTGCCGTCGGCTAACTGGCACAGCGGTTGCTCTCTAGTTGATGCTTGCCTGCTCGCATCAGTAGCCTACTGTTGCCCTGTCCTAAAGTGGGGCGCCCGATCACATCAGCGGCAGGCGTCTCGCGCGGTCCCAATAGCCAGCTCTGGTGACGGCCTCCCGTTCTATCGTCGGAAGCCCGCCCTGCTCCGGTCCGCCAGCGGCTACTGCTCATGCCTTCGTTTATCGCCATGACCGTATCCCAGTTGCATGCACCGGCGCCGCAGGCGCCGATGAGCACTCCAGTTACCAAATCCGGCACCCTTGCCGCCGCCTACCTCGCCGTCCGCTCCTGGACTGAGCAGCTATGCGAGCCGCTGGAGGTCGAGGATTATGTAGTGAGCTCGATGCCCGACGTGAGTCCCACCAAGTGGCATCTGGCGCACACGAGCTGGTTCTTCGAGACGTTCGTACTCGCCCACTACGACCGCGAGTATCGTTCGCCTGATCCGCGCTACGCTTACCTGTTCAACTCGTACTACGTACAGGCGGGAGAGCGGCACTGTCGGGCCAGGCGGGGACTCGTCACGCGTCCTACGGTCGCTGGGGTGTATGCCTACCGGGCGCATGTGGACGAAGCGATGCGGCGACTGATCGACCGCATTGCCGACGACGAGGACCATCCCGCCGCCGGGCTCATAGTACTCGGCTTGAATCACGAACAGCAGCACCAGGAGTTGCTTGTAACCGATATCAAGCACGTACTCTGGACCAATCCATTGCGGCCCGCCTATCGGGCGGTGCCTGCTCTGCCAGAGCGCGAAGTTGCAGCGTCGACGTGGGTCGATGTCGCCGACGGGGTGTACGAGATAGGCCATGCGGGGCAAAGCTTCTCTTACGACAACGAGAGCCCGCGCCACCGGGTCTTTCTGGAGCCGTTCCGGCTGGCCACCCGCCTCGTTACTAACGGTGAGTTCCTCGACTTCATGGAGGACGGCGGATATGCACGTCCAGAGCTCTGGCTGTCGGCGGGACTAGCCACGGTGCGGGACGGCCATTGGGAGGCCCCGCTCTACTGGGAGCGGGACGCCGACAGCCGATGGACTGAATTCACCCTCGGTGGCACTCGCGCCGTCGGCGGAGCGTCGCTATCCGATCCCGTCACCCACCTGAGCTACTACGAGGCCGACGCCTACGCCCGCTGGGCGGGTGCGAGGCTCCCGACGGAATTCGAGTGGGAGATCGCCGCCCGCGGCGCGCCTGTAGAGGGACGATTCGTCGAATCGGGGCGACTGCACCCTGCGCCGGCGATCGGATCGCCTGGCCTGCAGCAGCTCTATGGCGACGCCTGGCAATGGACGCAGAGCGCCTACGTGGCCTATCCGAACTATGTGCCTGCTGCCGGCGCGATCGGTGAGTACAACGGGAAGTGGATGGCTGACCAGTGGGTGCTGCGCGGGGCATCCTGCGCGACCCCGGAGTCGCACGCTCGGCAAACCTACCGGAACTTCTTCCCGTCGCCCACCCAGTGGCAGTTCACCGGCCTTCGTCTGGCCAGCGGTGCCGCCGGGGATGGAGCACGGATCTGATGCCAGCCTGTGCGGAGAAGGAGTGACACAATCCTTCTTCGACGTGGTTTCAAAATGTTTGGGATGATTGGAGCGCGTTGCTGACCCCGATCACGAGCGCGCACTTTCACGGCTCGTCCTTGATTCCGACCAACACAGCTGAATCCGATCGCAAAACGATGCAGGATGGTCTTCTGTACCGCCTCCAACTTCGTGGCCGAGGACGCCAGCCATACCACTCGCGGTCCGCCCTGCACCGCGTAGTCGTTGGAGTGTCCGCACTCCTGTTGCTTACCTTTGTACCGACGAATGCATGCGCCCAGCAAGTAGCGCCCACGCCGGCCGAAACGCTGTTCGTCTACGGCCCTGGCGGACCGTTGCCGGCCATGAAGGAAGCGGCGGCGGCGTTTACGAAGGCGCGCGGCGTGGCCGTGGTGGTTACCGCTGGCCCGGCACCGCAGTGGCTGGACAGGGCGCGTGGCAATGCTGATGTGATCTACAGTGGTTCCGAGCACATGATGACGGATTTCATCGGGCAACTGCGCGAGGCATCGGCCGCGGCCATCGTCGACAGTTCGGTCACTCCACTCTACCTCCGTCCTGCGGCGATCCTCGTGCGCAAGGGAAACCCGCAGCGCATCGAGAAGTTCGAGGACCTGCTGAAGCCCGGCGTGAAAGTACTCGTCGTGCACGGCGCTGGGCAGACGGGACTGTGGGAGGATGTCGCCGGTCGCACTGGAGACATCGGCGTCGTGCGCGCGTTCCGCAAGAACATCGGTGCGTTCGCGCCGAACAGCGGCGAGGCGAGGCGGATCTGGACCGAGGATACCAGCTACGACGCGTGGTTGATCTGGAACATCTGGCAGGTGGCGAATCCGGACATCGCGGACATGGTGCCGCTAGCGCCGCAGTGGCTTGTATACAGGGATGCCGGAGTGGCGCTCACCCGTCGCGGCAACGGCCGGGCGATCGCGCATTCGTTCGTGGAGTATTTGCGTTCGCCGGCGGGGGCGGAGCTGTTCAGAGGCTGGGGCTGGCGCTGACACGCCTGAACTCCCTTGCAGGACCGGGCGAAGTTGCTGGCGTTTCCGATGGGAGAGAGGAGAGCTGGCAGAGCCTCTGACTCCGAAGACGATTCTGTATGTATGGTGCTTCAGGAGGTATCGCTCTTAGAAACCATCGTCCCGAGGGCGTTTCTCTCTGTACAGCGTGCTCCTGAAGTTCCAATCCGCCTGGCCTGAGCTGTAACTTGACAACAATACTGTGGACTCGGCGCCACAGTCCGCGTGTGCTGCGGCACTAACGCTATGTCCGCTTATTCAGCTAAAGCGTTAGTTCCCAAGGAATAAGCTTAGTCTAAGGCAAATATCGATACAAGCATGTTAGTTGCAGCGTGCGCGAGAGGGATCGTGAACAATCTGTCACAGTCCTTTTACGCTCTAAGCCACAGGTGGGACATGTCATGAAGAAGCTTCTCACAAGATCCGTCATTGTTGCCGCTGCTTTGGTGGCACTCCTGGCGCCTGCGGAAGCACAGGCTGGGAGTAATTTCCAGTTTAAGTGCCCCGGCGGCGCGTGCACCACGGTCGGTGGCGGCCCGACAGTGACGAGCAACCTGCTGTACAACTTCATGGTTGGCACGGATGGGTCCTACGATTTTTATGCAGCCGGCACGAATGGCGGCAGCTTCGACTTCACGATATTCTCTGATGCGATGGCGTCGAACCAGGTGAGCACCTTCCACTTTGCTGCCGGTTCGAATCCGAACACGCTTGTCATGGACAATCTCTTTTTGAGCGCTGGCACCTACTACGTCGGCGCGACTGGTTCGTGTGAGGGGCCTGGCAAGGGATGCAATGTCGTGCTCAAGCCGGACTTGTCGGCGGGCGGTGGCATGTCCACCGTTCCGGAGCCGTCCACGATGATTCTTGCCGCCAGTGGCCTAGTGGGCCTGGCGATTTTCGGCCGTCGTCGCCAGCAGCGGTAGGGTTGAAATTGCGTCTGACGAGACGTTCGCAGCTCGTCCATGTCGCTAAAGTGGCCCCGTCCTGATCCAGGACGGGGCCACTCTGGTATTACACCCTCTGGCAGGTGCAGGGTGAGCTGGCAGTCGTGAAAGTGCGCGAGCGTTTGCTGGATGCCGGTGAGTCCGAGTAAAACAAGACAACACACCGGCGGGCATTCGGAATAGAGCAAGACATTTCCGGTCGCTAAAGAGCATTAAAGCGGTCGCACTCAATCACGCTGGATGGATGATTTCGCCATCGGTCAGCGCGGTCAACATGACGAATAGCGCGACGGTCCTACCGTCGGTGAACCGAAAGTGGGTGAGCGACCTCGAAGTCGGCGGCGAAGCAGGATCCACGCGTGCCACCATCGTGCATCGCCCTCCGAACGCAACGATGACTGCCGCCGCCCAACGAAGGGCTGGCGAACGGAGGCTCAACGATCCGGGCGGCACGAAGGGGTGGCGGGCGGGGTGTTGAACGAGTTAGGACGTGGCGACATCTGGTCCTCCTGGGCTGGTCGGAGCGGCTGAATGCCGCCCTCACTCAGGTAGAGCGCAGCACCGGACAGTGCTCCCTGCTCAACTCACCATGCCTGGCGCACATGCCCGTCGCTCCGTCGCTCCGCAAGGCCATCTCCAGAGGTCCACCCTCGGAGCGCCAACCTCGGCGCCATCGCCCCATCTCCGCCCGCCCCCCCCGCCGCCTACGCCGACTCGCGCCCCCAGACCATCACCACCGTACCCAGCACCGTGTCAGGCTCCCGACGCGTCCTGATCGGTCCGTGGACGGGGTTTAACGACCGCAACTCGATTGTACGCTTCGTCAGCCGCCCCACCTGCTTCACCACGTAGCCGTAGTCGGCAAGGCGCGCCACCACCAGCGCGCCGGTTGCCGGACCGGATCCCAGACGGACCAGCACCGTGTCGCCGTCGACAAGGAGCGGCTCCATGCTGTCGCCTGTGACGCCGAGCGCTATGTACCGGCCGCGAGGCAGCGCTGGCGGCAGCTCCACCCACCGTTCGCACTCCTGATCCCACAGTTCGCGGCCGGGGCCGGCGGCGACGCTTAGCTCCAGCCACGGTGCACAGCGCGATCGATCCGCTGCCTCCACTGCCGCAGCGGCGGAGAGCACGAGCTCGGCAGCGCGCTCTACTGGAGCCGTGCTTGGACGCACGACGAGCCCGGCGTCCAGCACACGTTCCAACCCGCGTCGCGCGAGTACTCTCGCCGACAGGTCGCGTCCGCGGAGCGCGTCCTGCCGCCGCTCTGACGCCGGTGTGGCCAGCCGGGCCTCGGCGGCCAGCCAGTCGGCGTATGCCGCACCCGGCTGTGAGCTGAGATCCAGCCGCTCGCTACCAACCTGCGCGACCAGGCTCACGATGCGATCCTCCTCGCGCGCTCGCGCGGTTTGGTCGAACCTCTGTCCGGTCATGATCCGGTCTCCGATCTGTCGTTCGGTGGTAATGATGCGCCATCGTTCCCGCCGAGGGCGCGGCCAAGGAATGCGTCCATAACGCGCCGCTCCGCCGGTGGGAGCAGAGCGGCGTGCTCGAGGGCGGTGGCACGGAGACGGACACGGAGACGGCTCGCCCGCTTGAGGGCGGCGTCGTAGCCGATGCCAAGCCACGCCGCCACGGTGCGCATCGGCACGTGCTCGGCCAACCAGGCCAGGAGCAGCCGATCGGGATCGCTGAGTCCCCTATCCAGTTCCGCCGCCAGCCGTGCGAGGACGGGGTGGAGCGGCGCCATCCCCTGTTCCGCGAAAGTGCCGGCGGCTGAGCGCAACGCATGCTCCGAAACGCTCGACCGCACCACTGAGAGCGCCGGCTCCGCAACGGCTCGAGCGGCGAACGCTCTGACGAGCCTGACCGCTGCATACCCGTCACCGGCCGCGTCGCATTCCTCGTCGAAGCGCTTGCGCTCGGCCTGCCGCGCTCCTGCCGCTCGATGGTTGAGCGCGGTGATCAGGTAAGCGGCGAGGGAGCGCGGCACCGAGGCCGTAGGGCGCATGAGGGCGAGGGCGACGTCGGCGATCACATCGTCCACCATCACATCGCGCTCGCCGTCCTGACCCAGCCAGGTAGCGGCGCGGCGGCGTAGGAGCGGAGCGAAGCGGCGGAATAGCTCGGCGATCGCGGCCGGCTCCTCGCGGCGCATTGCGGCCACGAGTTCCGTATCGGAAAGGTCAGCGACGTTGGGATCAGGGCGAGGCACTGTAAGACCAGGTGGTGTTGTGCGGCATGCGTCGGCGCACCATCGTCGGCGCGCCGTCACACCGCTCACCCCTGTAGAGCGTCCCCCCGGACATCCTTCTCCGGCACAGCCGCTGCAGCCACGCCGTCGTGGCGGGGAACGGCCTCGAGGGAGCGGCCGTCCGCCCCCAGCGACTGTTCTGCATCGCGGCGGGAGAGCCAGGCACGGACTCCTCGCTCCAGCCGCTCCAACTCCGTGCGCGTGGCTCCGGACCGCTCCAGCGTCTGGCGTGCGGAAGCCAGCCGCGCCGGTGTCACGCCAGCTCGCTCGGCCGACTCCAGCAGAAAGTGGATATCGGCGCGGAGCAGTCCGTCATCGGACGAGGCCGCGGCGGTGTTCTTATTCGCCCGGGCGCTCGCTCCGTAGGTAACGCCGGCCGGCTCGGCCACTCTAAGCCCGGATTCCCGAGCGTCCACACCACGCCGCGCCAGCCGGGCTCGCGCACGGCTCACCTTCGCCATCTCCTCGGCGCTCGGCCGCTGCGCCGAGGCGGTGAAGCCAAGGTTGGCGAGGGCGCGACCGATGGCCGACGTCTCGGTGTTCTCCAGGCACGCGACAGTATTTATGTCGCCGTCACCCTCCCGCTCAGCTGCCCACCCGGTGGCCGCCGGCTCGCAGTCCGACGCGGAGCGATAGACCGCCGCGCGAAAGGTCACCTCACGCTCGTCGCGGGCGACCAGTTCGGTGATGATGCGGCCCTCTGGGAACCGCTCGTAGAACAGAGTTATTCGGTCGGCCACCGGCGCGTACTCGCCACCGGCCAGCGCCAGGTCGGTCTTTGGCATGCGGCCCTCCCAAGGCTGCGGGGGAGGTTAGAATATACCGAATAAAGACCGAAAGCAAGGGTGTCGACAGTTCGGGTTTGGGCGAACTAGCAAGGGGCCCGCACCACCTCTGGCACGGGCCCCTCGCGTCGCATGCCGCAAGCCGCTACGGCTTCTTGCGCTTCCCCCAAGTCGGCGCTGGCGGCTCGGTAGTCGCCCGCTCCACCGGATGCTCCCGCAGCAGCCGCAGCCCCTCCTGCACCGCCCGCTCGAGTTGCGGATCGTGGCCGGCGATCACTTCCTTGGGCCAGTTCTCCACCTCGATGTCCGGCGCCACACCCTCGTTCTCCACCGCGAACTTGCCGTTGCGGTCGAAGAAGCCGAAGCGAGGCGCGATCATCGAGCCGCCGTCCACGAAGGGTGGCGTGTCGGTGGTGGCCACCAGTCCGCCCCAGGTGCGCGTACCCACCAGCGTGCCCAGCTTGCGGTACCTGAACATGAACGGCAGAAGGTCGCCGCCGCTGCCGGCCATCTCGTTGATGATCATCACCTTGGGCCCCCAGATGCCGGCGGCCGGGCTGGTGAACGGGTAGCGGTCGCCGACGGGGTTGTTGAAATAGCCGTCGAAGCCGCGCCCCAGAATATCCACTATGTAGTCGGCCGCCGAGCCGCCGCCGTTGTAGCGCTCGTCGATGATCGCGCCGGAGCGGTCCTGCTGGGCGAAGTAGTAGCGGTTGAAGCTAGTGTAGCCGGGCTGGCTGGTGTTGGGCACGTACACGTATGCCAGCTTTCCGCCAGAGAGCGAATCCACCAGCCGGCGGTTCCCCTCCACCCAAGCGCGGGTGCGCAGTCCCTGCTCGTTCGACACCGGGATCACCGTCACCTGCCGCGAACCATCCATCGTCGGACGCGAGTTGACGGTGATCACAGTCTGCTGGTTAGCGGTGCCGTCGAGCAGGCGATAGATGCTTTCCGGCGCCCGCACCTCCTCGCCGTTCACGGCCAATACGTAGTCTCCGCGATTCACGTTCACCCCTGGTTCGGCCAGCGGCGCGCGGAGCTCCGGGTTCCAGCTCTCGGCGGTGTAGATGCGGGCGATCCGGTAGCGTCCGCCGTCAATCTGGAAGTCGGCGCCGAGCAGGCCGGGGTTGGACGACGGAACGGAGGGCATATCGCCCCCGCGGACGTAGGAGTGACCGATGGCGATCTCGGCGCCCATGTTGTCGAGCAGGTAATTGAGGTCTGCACGGTGCATCACGTAGGGCAGCAGCGGCTCGTACATCTTCCGCATGGCCGGCCAGTCGGAGCCGTGCATGTTCTTCACGTACAGGTTGTTGCGCTGGTTGCGCCAACCCTCGGCGAAGATCTGCGCGAACTCGGCCTTCGGATCTATCAGCGCGCGCAACTGGACGTCGAGCTTCCCCTGACCCGCCGTCGGCGCCGCCTTGTCAGCGTCCACGAGATAGAGCGAGCCCTGCGCGCCGCCGGTGCGGTAGAGCAACTTCTTGCCGTCGGCACTGACGACGAACTGGGCTACCCTGGGCGCGAACTGCGCAGCGCGCCTGGTGCGGAGCTCGTAGCGGTAGAGCGCTGCCCCACCCTGCCCGCCGGCGCCCTGTTCGCCCGGTCCCGTGGCAGGCACGGCCTCGGTGAAGAAGATCGAGCCAGGCGCGCCTGATTCCACCTGACGGTAGTCGCGCTCGGCCACACCCTGCACGGCAATGATGCGCTGCTGGATGCCGTCGAAGTCGATCTGGATTGGACGGTTGCCCGACGGCTGCAGCCGCACTGTGTCGCCCGACGTACGGGGCGCAGCGCTGTCGGCCGGAGGCGTGGCGGGTGCGGCCGGTCGCGGCGGCTGATCACGCCCCGGCTCGCGCGGGGCGGCGCCAGCGCGGGCGGCCTCCTCGTCGCTCTCCGGACGCAGCGGCGATGGCTCCGTCTTCGACAGTACTGCCAGGTAGAGCCCCTTGGTCTGCGGCTTGTCGTACGCCGACATGTCGAGCAGCCCGGAGTTGATGCCGTAGGTGGTCGACGCCAGGAACCAGAGGTACTTCCCGCTGGCGTCCCACGCCGGCTGGGTGGCGTCGGCAAGACCGTCGGTGAGCTGGTGCTTCTCCCCAGTCTGCACGTCGTAGAGGAAGATCGCCCGGTAGAGTGAGCGGAGGTGCTTGGGGTAGGCGATATAGCGCGAATCCGTGCTCCAGACGGGCACTATCGAACGGTCAGAGCTAAAGTGCGGGTCGTTGTCGGCCACCTTCACGCTTCCGGCCGGCACGTCCACCACCCAGATCTGAAAGTGCGAATCCTGGAAGGCGATCCGTCGGCCGTCGGGCGACCACGCCGGGGAGTACGGGCGGCTGGGATCAGGGAGCACTATCTCGCGTGGCGCGGCGAGCCCTTCCTGTGGTGAGATGTAGAGTCTGTACTCACCGGAACGGTCGCTGAAGTAAGCCACCGACCGGCCGTCGGGCGACCAGATGGGAGCGATGTCCGCCGCACCGCTGGAGGCGGTGAGGTTGCGCACGTCACCCTTGTCGGCAGGGACCGTGAAGATCTCGCCGCGCGCCTCCACGGCGATGCGCTTGCCGGTGGGCGAGATGGCCAGGTTGGTCATTCGGTTCCCGACGTCCTTCCACTGCGGCATCATCCACGGGAAGTCGGCCGCGGCGGTGATGTTAAGGACCCGCGCCTGCCCGCTCGCAGGATCGAGTTGGTGGATGTAGCCAGCCTGCTCGAAGACCACCACGCCGCCACCGGCATCCAGCGACTTGACGTCGAAGTCGGTGAATCGGGTGGCCTGAGCGAGTGCCTTAGACTGCGTGTCGTACGACCAGACATTGGCGACGCCATCGCGGTCCGATATGAAGTAGACGACGTCGCCGAGCCATGCCGGGTCAACGTCCTTGGAGTCAGTCCATGGAGGCGAGATTATCTCGTGGGAGGCCAGATCCATGATCCAGATGGGCCGGTTCTGGCCGCCGCGGTAGTTGCGACGCTCCTCGTCCCACGAGTTGTTCATGCGATAGGCGACGCGCTTGCCGTCAGGCGAGATCTTCCCCTCGTACGCGCGCGGCATAGACATCGGCTCGGCCACGCCGCCAGCGGTGGGGACGGTCCAGAAGCGCGGGGCTGCCGATGGCGCGTCGGAGGCGCGTCCGGAGGCGAAGACGACCGATCGCCCGTCAGGCGTCCAGCCCTGCACCAGGTCGGCGCCGGCATGCCAGGTGAGGCGCCGCGGCTGACCGCCGGCGACTGGCACCAGGTAGACGTCGGTGTTGCCGCCGTAGGCAGCGCTGAAGGCGACCAACTGACCGTCCGGTGACAGTTCAGGGTTGGACGCCTCGGCGCCCAGGCTGGTGAGCCGTCGCGCCGCCCCGCCCGCGCGTTCCACCGCCCAGATGTCGCCCGCGTAGGCGAAGGCGATGTGCGTCGAACTTACGCTCGGCGAGCGTAGAAGACGCGTTGGGCCGGCAGGGACAGGGGCGGCGACGGCGACGGCGCTGACCTGAGCGGCAATCGCGGGCGGTGACAGGAGCAGTCCGGCCGAGCCGGCTGCCAGGAGGGCGACGAACGAGGCGACGGAACGCATGGCGGGCGGGGAGGTGGGTGACGCGCACTGACTACGGTCGTTCACCAACCTTCCACGCGGACCTCGCACTGTAAAGCGGCGAAGCGTCTGACAGTTAGTGACAGCTACCGCTTCCGCAACTGCCGCCGTCGTCAGACTTGTCGCCACCCGCGCGCACAGTGCGCCATGCCATGCGGCCTATGTACGCCGCGGCGGCAAGGAGGATGAGGACAACGATTATCGTCTGCATGAGAAAGCCTCTTCAATCTGGAAGTAGCCAACCGTGTCTTCCGCGTCGTGCTGCATCAACTGAAACCCAGCGCCTTTCCGCCCGCATACACCAGGAATGCGCCGCCCCAGGCGAGGACGAACATGTAACCGAATTGGAGCCCCGCCCAGCTCCAGCCGGTAATGCCGCCGCCGGTCTCCCGAACCGTGATGGCGACCGTGCTCACGCACATCAGGGCGAACACATAGAAGACCATCAACGACAGTGCCACCAGAGTGGTGTACACCGGCTGACCGGTGACCGGATTGCGCTCAGCCTCCAACCGTGCGCTCAGCGCCGGCGAGCCCTCGTCGCCACTGCCGACACCGTAGATCGTGCCCATGGTGGAGACAAAGACCTCTCGAGCGGCGAACGAGGCGGCGATGCTGACGCCGATTTTCCAATCGAAGCCCAACGGACGGACCACCGGCTCGATACCGCGACCCACCTGGCCGAGGAAGCTCTGCTCGAGTTGCTGTTCCTGCGCCACTTCGATCGGGGTGCCCGGCGGCGCCTCGGTCTTGGGATAGGTGGCGAGGGCCCACAGCAGGATCGAGACGGCGAGAATGACCGTGCCTGCGCGCTTGAGGAAGAGCATGGCCCTGTGCGTCACCGAGATGGCCAGGCTGCTGGGCCGCGGCAAACGGTAGGGCGGCAGCTCGATGAGCATCGGGCGGCTCGGTGCGCGGAGCAGCGTGCGCTTGAAGATTGCCGCGACGGCCAGCGCGGCCAGGGTGCCCAGCAGGTACATGCCGAACATCGTCAACCCCTGCAGGTTGAACACCCCGAAGACGAGGGTGGCCGGGACGAAGCTGCCGATGAGAAGCGTGTACACCGGCAGGCGCGCCGAGCAGCTCATGAGCGGCACCACCATTATCGTAGCCAGTCGATCCTTTGGCTCCTCGATCGTACGCGCCGACATGATGGCCGGCACGGCGCAGGCGAAACCGCTGAGCATGGGGATGAAACTCTTGCCGTGCAATCCAACGCGGCGCATGTAGCGATCCATAACGAGCGCGGCGCGCGCCATGTAGCCGCTGTCTTCCAGGATACCGATGGCCAGGAAGAGAATGGCAATCTGCGGCAGGAAGACGACCACGCTTCCCACGCCGGCAATGATGCCGTCGACCAGGAGGCTGCGGAGGTCGCCCGGGGGCAGGAAGCTGCCGACCGTGGACCCAAGGTAGCCGACAAAACTCTCGACTCCGTCGGCAATTGGCGTTACCCAACTGAAGATGGCCTGGAAGACCAGCCCCATGATGGCGAGGAAGACCAGCGGGCCGCCCACGCGATGGAGGGCGATCGCGTCTATACGGTCGCCGATCAGGTGTCGGGTGGACGGGTTGTGGATGACGTTGCGGGAGCAGACGCCACTGATCCAGCCGTAGCGCACTTCCGCTTCCAGGCCGCGCGGATTGATGCCCGCGTCGAGCAGGTCAGTCCGCGCCTGGGTTACCGCGTCGCTCAGCCCGTCGATGTGGGCCAGGTGCTTCTCCGGAGTGGCGACTGCCAGCAGGCGGAGCGCTTCCATATCCGCCACGTTGGCGCTGTAACCGGCATCCATGACCAGCTTCTGCACCGGGGCGAGCGCTTCGGTGGCGACCGTCGCGAGTTCGAACCGACGACTGGGTCGGGGAAGCGACGGCGCCTGCATGATGGCGCGGCGCAGAATCTCCAGTCCGTCGCGGCGCGTGGCTACGGTGGGGACAACCGTCACACCCAGCTCGTGGATGAGCTCCGGTATGTCGATCTCGACACCGGCAGCGTTGGCAGCGTCAATCTGATTGAGGGCGACAACGACTGGCAGGCCGAGCTCCAGCAGTTGCGTCGTCAGATAGAGATTGCGCTCGATATGAAGCGCGTCGACGACGACGACGATGACATCAGGGCGCGGTATGCCAGGAGCGTGGCCGAGCAGGACTTCGAGGGCGATCTCTTCATCGGGAGAGTTCGCCGATAGAGAGTAGCTGCCCGGCAGGTCGAGCACTGCGACGCGCTCGCCGTCGGGCAGCTGGTAGCTTCCCTCTACCCGCTCCACGGTGACGCCGGCGAAGTTACCGACCTTCTGCCGCATGCCGGTAAGCGCGTTGAAGAGCGTGCTCTTGCCGGTGTTTGGGTTGCCAATGAGGGCGACCCGGAGGGTGGCACCTCGGTGGCGGGCCGGGCTGGTGGGGTGAACCGGCGCTGGCGGCGGCGGTGCGACCGTCGCGCTTCCTGGAGCAGCGGGACCGGCGGACATCAGAGCGCTAGGCGACCGGCAGGACTGTTATGTCCGAGGCGAGAGAGAGGCTGACGGCGAGCCGGGAGCCACGAACCTCGAGCAATGTGCAGTCGCGAGTGCGAACAACGCTTACGGCAGCACCTTCGCAGAGACCCAGCGTGCGGAGCCGGCAGGCTTCAATGTCGCCACAGGCCATCGCCAATACCGTTGCCCGATCACCAGCCAGACACGCCGAGAGCGCACAGGCAACACGAGGCGCGCGGTCGACGGCGGCGCTGGAAGCAGCATCGTCGGCGGTCGTTGCCTGGGTGATTGTTGGCGCTGCAGAGCTTCTGCGCCTGTGGATCAGATTGAGCACGCTTGGGATGGTTGAGAATGGTTCTCAAATGACCTGAATGAAGAGTACCCGACTGAGGGGATCGCGTCAATGGCATTCGGAGCGTTTCGGTCGGGATTGAAATCGTGCGTTGGGGAATAGGGGTCCATTGTGGAGTTGCCCTTGACTGCAGCGCGTTACTTCTGCTGGTAGGGAAAAGCGTCGTGGAGGAGCCACACAGTGCGAGCCATCGCGCAACAGTCCCGCTCGCTCGACTCTCCACCGCGAACGCTTTTGGCCTCTCACCGAGAGGCGTGGCCTCGCGCCTACAACCCGCTGCTGCAACGCTTTACTGCGTCATGGCAAGAGTTCGGTGGGGAGCCGGATCAGCTGGTAGCGGAGGCTATCGGAGTGGCCCGGAGGATGCCTGCAGGGACATCGGGACGCGGCGGCTCGTCGGCCGGCGATCTCATCACCTGGTCTCTCGTACCGCCCGCATGTAGCGGCGGCAGAGATTGATCCCACACTCCCAAGATCGCACCATGAAAATCGCCCTCCGCGCAGTTCTCGCCTCTCTGGTGCTCGCCGCAGTGGCCTCGCCGGCCGCCGCCCAGACCGAGCAGATCAAGTTCACCAGCGGCGGCTCCACCACCTGGAGCGGATACAGCGTCGGTACGTACCAGGCGCAGGTGATGAGCCAGCCTGGCTCCCCGACCATCGACGTCTACTGCGTGGATTACCAGCACACGGTAAGCGTGGGCCAGGTGTGGAACGCCACCTACTCCAACGTCATGGGCGACCTGAGCAATACTAGGGCTGGGGTCCAGTTCGGAGAGAGCACAGCTCGGACGATGTACCAGCAGGCGGCTTACCTGACGACGTTCTACGGGTCGGCCAGCACCGGCGAGACGGCGGCGATCAACTCGGCCATCTGGAACATCTTCTACACCGGCGCTCCGGATAAGGTAGACGGCTCCGGAACGAGCACCTCTGCCTACTGGCTCACCCAGGCGACCAGCAACTACGCAACCTCCGGCCTTGACTACCGCACCTTCGCGGTCATCACCGATGTCAACTTCGCGAACGGCGGGGCGCAGGAGCTCCTGACCACGGTCACCGCGACGCCCGAGCCGTCCACGTACCTCATGATGGCCAGCGGTCTGATGGGCCTGGCCGGGTTCGGCTACCGCCGCCGCCGGTCGCAGGAGAGCTGAAACGTTCGGATGATGTGAGCGGCGTCATCGCCAGGTGGCGCCGTCACGTACCACTCCTAATCATTGAACCACATAGTCTTCGGTCTGGCGCCGGGCGCATCCTGCATGCGCCCAGCGTCTCCACGAGCGGGTCGCCTGTCCCCCCCAGGTCGGCCCGCTCGTGGCCTTTTCAGGACGGGCGTCCACTGTCTCTTGTTCGGCCCTGAGGGCCAGCAGGCAGCTACCGACACCGGTTGATGCCCCCTGATCCGGGCGTGACGCACCGTCCGCCGGCTCGTTATCTCCTCGGCTACCGCCGCCCTCGCCACACTCCCACCGCCGCCAACTCCCAGCCCCCGGTCCCATGCTCTTACGACGCCTCGCCGGTCCCTGCTACTTCATCGCCCTCCTGCTCGTCCTCATTCCCGCGACAGACTTTATCTCCAACGTCTGGCCCCTGCAGCCGGGTGACTTCCGGTGGCGTTTCGGCATGACAGGTCTACTCGCCGGCTTCCTGCTCACACCGATGCTCGGGATCGTTCTCGCCGGACTCGTCGCCGCCATGACCGAAGACCACGGCATGCTCCGGCTGGTCTCCATGGTGGCTGCTGTCGGCGCGGTCATTCTCGTCATGTTCGTTGCCCTGTTCGCCCTCGACGTCGTCCAGTTCCGTCCCGAAGTGCCGGCTGACCGCCGCGGCCCGTTTGACTTCGCCAACGTGCGATCGATCGTGAAGCACCTGCTGGCCGCCGGGAGTCTGGGATGGTTGGCTCGGAGCGGCCTTGGCGTAACGGCAGAGGCAAGGGCCGGCAAGGGCAAGCCGGCGCGGGCGACAGCGACGCACACCATGCTGAAAACGCAGTAGGGCGTGATTTCGACGACGGCGACGAGCGCGGACGTCCCCCGCTCGCGCTGTCAGCCGCTACTTCCGAACCGGCGCACCTGTTACGTGGGCTACGTGGTGGCGGCCGTGCCAGGCGTACAGAGCCACCAGCTTGTCGATCGACATCGGAGCGGGCCAGTCGGGATGGATGAGCGTTTTCTCAAAGGCTTCCGGCGGTAGCGCTCGCAACAACGCTACCCACCGCTGGTGGAGCGATTCCAGTAACGTCAGCGAGGGCTCGATAGGCGCGTCTCGCGCATCGGGGAGCTCGGCCCACCGGGCCTCGTCGTACGGAGTTATGGTAGGCTGATCTTCAGTCAGGGCAAGCCTGGTGCGCACGTAGGCGTTCATGTGACTGTCGGGGACGTGATGCACCACCTGGCGCACTGTCCAGCCACCGGGGCGGTAAGGGGTGTCGAGCTGGGCCTGGGTAAGCCCGGTGACGGCGGTGCGCAGCACCGCCGGAGCGTCGTCAATCGACGAGATAGCCTGATCGCGCTGGTCGGCTGTCATCGGGCCATCGTAGACGAACGCGCCGATGGGATAGCGAGGGTCGGTCACTGGAGTGGGGAAGAAGAGTGTGGCACGCGCTGCGCCTGGCCGCTGACCCTGCCGAGTCGTGTGCGGCTACCCTGAGTCGGACGTCTTCGGGCTTCACGGGCTCGGCGCAGCAGTTTTCCGAGGGGTCCTGATGATCTTGCTTCAGCACCTTTGAGATATCTGAGTGATGGTGAGCTGGAATTTCCCGCCGCATAAAGGCACTCCACTGGCCATGCCGGTTGGTGGATCGGGCACGTTGCTCATGGCAGTCATGGTGTCTCCCTTCAACCGGGGCATCCGGTGGGACCAGGCCGACGCGCGACACACCCAGATGGCTTCTACTGCGGCGCCTTCGGTGGCAACGCCGGCGAGAGCGACTTGAAGTTCCCCGCGAGGAGCTTCCAGACGAGCCAGGCCAGCAGCGCGCTGCCGATCCACAGCATGTACGTGCCCAGCCGCTGCTGGTCGTCGATTCCGTAGTTGTTGCACAGACGGATGGGCGATACCCGGTACACCCAACCCAGCCGGAAGAAGGTCGCTACGAATTCGGCCAGAAAAACACCTCTGACCACAAAGCCGGCTCTAGGCCAACTGAACGCCAACGGCAGACCGATGACCAGTGGCACCGTTATGAACTTGGCCGATGCAAATAGCGGGTCGGTTGTCGACGCATCCAGCGATCGAGGCAGCATCCAGAAGGCCATAACGAGTGTGGCCAGGACCAGTCCGGAAACGCCGCCCCAATCCCATCCACCGGCGCAGGTACGCAGGCGGCTGGGAAGAGCGGACACCAACAGGCTTCCAGCCAGGATCAGGACAGGAATCTGAACGAGCATCTGGACGGTCATGCTCGCTTCCAGTCCGTGTCGCACCGGCGGAATCAGCGACAGCAGCGCGATCAGCGCGGTCCCCACGATTGGAAGCGACCAGCGCGGAGCCGTCACAATGCCAGTTCGCGTCGCAGGGCCGCCCTCACCTGCTCCCGCTGTCCCAGGTCAAAGATGTCCACCAGATGGCCTGAAGGGTCCACGAGGTGAATTGCGGCGTTGTGGGTGTAGCCGCCCATGCCATCCGGAATGACAGTAATCCCGAAAGTATTCTTGAGACGTTCGAGTCCATCGACGGTGAGCGGGACCGCGGCCTGCCAGCCGTGGCCGGAGGCCCGGAATCGCGACAGGTAGGCCGCCAGGTCGGTGGGTGAGTCACGAGCCAGGTCGAAGCTGATGCTCAGGAGCTGTATCCTGTCCTGCGCTATCGGTTCTGCCAGTTCCCGCTCGAGTTGTGCGAAGTCTGCACCGAGCACTGTGCAGATCGTCATGCAACGCGTATAGACGAAGTCCACCAGCACCCACTTGCCCTGAAGGTCCTTCATGGTGAACTGCACGCCGTTCTGATTTACCAGCGGCACCGCGGGCACCGCCACGGGATGGCGGCGCACCGCGACGCGGCGCGCGGTTTCCGTCGTGAACGCACGGAAGCCGTCGGTGGCCATCCACAGGCCAGTCAGTCCGGCCAGCAGCAATACGATGCTGAGGAGTACGGTGCGTAGTACCGTGGCCGGAGCGACCTCCTGGTCAGCCGTCATCGTTGCGGGACAGGAGTGCTAGTCCCCGGCCGATGCGGGCTCGGCGGCCGGCGGCCCGTGCAGCAGGCCGAGGCAGATGCGTACCGTGAATAGCGACAGTGCGACGATAACAACCACTGCGCTGATAGAGGCGATCTGGTCCAAGCCCTGCCACCCAGCGTAATGCACCGCCCAGCGCCGTGGTACGCTTGCCCGCCCGCCGGCGAGGAACATGAACACGAACGCCAGTCCGCCGACGACGTACATCCAGAAGCCCAGTCGGTCGCTCGCGCGCACGGAGCTGCCAGCACCCTTGCCGATCAGGTGGTACATGAAAGCGAACTGCATGGGTAGGACGCCCAGCAGCAGATAGAAATGGAAGTGCCCTGGGACCCAGAGCGTGTTGTGCATGACATGGTTGACGCTGATGGTGCCGTCGATGATGGCGGGCACGATTCCGGCAGCCCATCCGAACATCGACAGGATCAGCAGCATGGACGGGATCCGCCAGCGCATGCTGGAGCGGTGAATGTTGGTGAGCGCCCCGTAAGCGGTAACGGTGAAGACCGGTAGGCCGCTGGTATAGGAGACCACCTGGCCCATCACCGCCATCCAGCGGGGCATCGCGAAGTCCATCAGCAGGTGATGCGGATAGACGGCCAGTACCATAAAGGTGCTCGCTGCCCAAGCCCACAGGAATGGACGCGATATGCCCCATTTCCGTCCGGTGTAGCGAGGGAGCAGCTCGTATACGCCAATCACCGCCATGTAGATGGTGATGTTGATGAAGACGTGGCCAAAGAAGTAGATGAGGTTCTTGGCGAACAGCGCGTTGATGGCGATCTCGGAGTCGTAAGCATTGATGAGACTCATCACGAGCACGACGGCGCCGCCAAGAATGCCGAGCGAATTGACGATGATCACCATGGTGCTGGCGACCACAGTCTTCGGGTGGTTCGGATCGATCGTGCCGCGGAAAAGCCACTGCAGGCCGAGGCCGCGGCCCAGGTTACCGTAGACCCGGATAACGCCTCGCATTGCATCCAGATAGAACAGCAGGAAGCCTACGCCAATCACCAGGAAGCCGGCCATGAAGACAACGGCCGAACCGACGCTCCAGACTCCCAGTGACTTCACTGGTAGAGGGTAGAGGAAGGTCCATCCACCGCCGAACTTTCCGATGAAGATGGCGGCGAGGAGAAGGACGGCGCCGATCATGAAAAGGACGTAGTTCGCCAGGAATATCGATGTCTTGAGCGGCACGTACTTGCGGAGGAAGAACCACATCACCGCACTGGAGGCCAGCGCCGCCGTACCCACCATTCCTGCCCCGTGGGCAGTCATGACCTGGTAGAAGAAGGCCGGTGACATGGTCATCCAGGCGCCCTGCGCCAGCCGCATGAGAAGCCCCAGCACCATCATCACCAG
>CAJDVF010000042.1_pt1 | contig 31752 bp, 22 predicted proteins | sample 7391391 | NCBI WGS metagenome assembly CAJDVF01 (sample SAMEA7055697, study PRJEB34461) | soil metagenome | biome: terrestrial ecosystem; feature: Peninsula; material: soil | place: Antarctica | collected 2016 | reverse complement strand
CAGCGCGACGTGTAGGGCGCCGCCGGACGAGATGCCCGCGAAGATCCCCTCTTCGCGCGCCAGCCGGCGCGCCATCTCCTCCGCCTCCGCCTGACCCACCAATTCGAGCCGGTCGACGCGCTGCCGGTCGTAGATCTTCGGCAGGTAGGCGGGCGACCATTTTCGGATTCCGGCGATCCGCGCCCCCTCCTCTGGCTGGCAGCCAATGATTTCGATCTCGGGATTCTTTTCTTTGAAGAAGCGAGAGCAACCCATGATGGTGCCGGTAGTTCCCATACTCGAGACGAAGTGCGTGATCTTGCCCTCAGTGTCGCGCCAGATTTCGGGTCCGGTCGTCTCGTAATGGGCACGCGGATTGTCGGGATTGGCGAACTGGTCGAGCATGGTGCCCTTGCCTTCGCTGACCATCTTGTGCGCAACGTCGCGCGCCTCCTCAATACCGCCGGCACTCGGCGTGAGGATCAACTCGGCGCCGTAAGCGCTCATTGTTTGCTTTCGCTCCGCGGTCTGATTTTCGGGCATGACCAGCAGCATGCGGTAGCCACGGACCGCAGCGGCCATTGCCAGTCCAATCCCCGTGTTGCCGCTGGTCGGCTCGATAAGAGTGTCGCCGGGCCTGATGTCACCGCGCTCTTCGGCGCGCCGGATCATCGAAATGGCCGGCCGATCCTTGACCGAGCCTGCGGGATTATTACCCTCGAGCTTGGCCAGAATCACGGTGCCGTTGCGAGCCACCTCTTCGCCTGGGATGCGCTGCAACCGCACCAGGGGAGTGTTACCGATGAAGTCCTCGATCGTACGCAGCATTGTCGCTCCTCAGCCCTGCTCGCTGAGCAGGTGTGTGACGTAGGATCCGACACATTGCTCGACCAACATGAAGCGATCGGCGCATTCCGCTTAGGGCGCAGGCCGGGATCCGGTTCTATTAAGCTGAATGTATGCGACGAGGCGCACGCGTTTGCACTGATCACGTGGCACGAAGCGGCTGCGCGTCAGGCGGCGAGATATCATCGGTGCCGGTCGCGAGAGTGCCGCGACAGACAAAGTGCCGCGAACCCATTACCCAGCACAGCGTCGTGAAGCTGATGGCCAAAAAGCATCGCTTACCTTAAACCGGCGCACTTTAAGCACTTTAGCTCCGTTTGGGTGACAAACCCGGTGACAAAACGAGGCCCGAGCACGGTGTCACTATGCTCGGGCCTTGTCACCAGACTGACCGCGTCACTGCCTGTTCAGAGCGCGCGTAGAGCGACCTACCCCCGCACCAACGTACTGTACCTCAACCGGTGCGGCTGATCAGCATCCGGACCCTTCCGCTTCTTCAGCTGATAGCGGTGCTCATCGACGACGCGCATTGTACTCCCTTACTCGGACGTTGAACTCGTCAAGGGTGGTCGAGTATTGCCTGAATTCCTCCTTGCGACTATCCAGAGTGGAATTGTAGTGGTCGACCGCGGCGTTGTGGCGGGCGAGGAGCCCGTCATACCTAGAGTCTCCAATCGAGTATGCCCCGTAGCCGCCTTCTACAGAGAGAGACCGGGGACGGGGTGGGGACGGGGTTGACCCCGTCCCCACCCCGTCCCCAGCCTGTCCCCTGAAACCTTTCAGTTCCACACTTCACCGGTCTACCTCGTGTCCACACCATCGCCCCGTAGCCGCAGACGCGCGCAGGAGCTAACCCTCTCCGTAAGGCTCCGCGATATCGAGCCACCAATCTGGCGCGTCGTACACGTGTCGGACCGGTATACCCTGCATCAGCTTCATCGTATGCTCCAGCTCCTCTTCGGCTGGCTCGACTATCACCTCTACGAGTTCGAGGTCGAGGGTCGTAGATTCGCCCTGCTGGACGAGGAGGACGAGCCGGAGCCGATCAGCGAGGACGCAATGTCGACGACGCTGCACGATCTGCAACTTCGGAAGGGATCGACCCTGACCTACACCTATGATTTCGGCGATTCCTGGGAGCACGATATCATCGTTGAGAAGGTCCGATCCGGAACAAAGGCGCGGGCAGACTTACTGCCGGCATTGCTGGACGGTGGGCGCGCCGGGCCGCCGGAGGACGCCGGTGGCACACCGGGCTATGAACGTCTGATCGAGGCCCTGCGCGATCCGGCCGATCCCGAGCACGAGGATTACCGCCGGTGGGCGGGAGGGGATTACGACCCGGAACGATTCGACCCGTGGCTGGCGAACAGGATGCTGATGCTCGTTGCGGCGTGGGGCGCGATCTGACGATCTGATCGCTCAACACGATGCTGGTCGTCTGGGTCCTCGGGGCTGGGAATAAGGTGCAACCTTTCCCTCGCCAAGGGCTGAAGAGAGCAGGAGGGTGATCAACAGCCGCCCCACGCGCCCGTTGCCGTCCAGGAAGGGGTGGATGGTCTCGAGCTGTACGTGGAAGAGTGCGGCCTTTATGAGGGTGGGCGTGCGCTCAGGCTGGTCGTGCAACCAGAGCTCGAGCGCCCGCATGCATCCGGGTACCTCCTCCGGCGGCGGCGGCACGAAGCGCGCGTTGCCGGGCCGACTTCCTCCGATCCAATTCTGTGAGCGCCGGAACTCTCCGGGGCTACCGTCCTCTCCCCGTCCATGGTGGAGCAGGATGCCGTGAATCTCTCGCACCAGCCGATTCGACAGCGGGAATCCCTCCCGGATGCGGCTGATTCCATGCTCCATCGCCGCCACGTAGCTCGACACTTCCACCACGTCATCCAGGGGTACCCCGGGGGCCTCGTTCGCTTCGAACAGGAGGAGGTCCGAGAGCGAAGATTGGGTCCCCTCAATCTGCGACGAGAGTACCGCCTCCTTCCGTACGTACAAGTAGAGGAAGAGTCGCGTGTCCGGCAGCAGTGTCGACACGCTGTCGAGCCGGCCGAGTGCCAGGAGCGCGGCGTCCAGGCGTTCCCGGAGGGTGCATCGATCTCCAGTGGCGGGTCCGGAGGGAGGGGTGCGGGGATGAATGCCCTGACCCTCTCCCCCCCGACCGTCGAGGTCGTCTGCCAGCGACCGGTGGTTCTCGGAGGCATGGGATGCGCTAATAAAGGTTGAGAACTTACAGTCTTCTTTGATTAAGGATATGCGCCTTCCCGTTATAAGGACGCGGGGACGGACGGGGTGGGGACGGGGTGGGGACAGGTTCGACCCCGTCCCTACCCCGTCCCCACCCCGTCCCCGTCCCGCAGAGCGCGCGTTTAGCTAACTAACTACGTACCAACGTCCTGTACTTCACCCGGTGCGGCTGATCCGCATCCGGCCCCTTCCTCTTCTTCAAATCCTCGATATAAAGCTGGTAGTTCCCCTCGTGCCAGACCACCTCAGAGTTCCCTTCAAACGCCAGAATGTGCGTCGCCACACGGTCCAGAAACCACCTATCGTGTGTGATTATCACGGCGCAGCCGCTGAAATCGAGGATCGCGTCCTCCAGTGCCCGCAGCGTGTCCACGTCCAGGTCGTTTGTCGGCTCGTCGAGCAGCAGGACGTTGCCGCCCTCCATCATCGTCTTCGCCAGATGCAAACGATTGCGCTCGCCGCCTGAGAGGTCACCAACCTTCTTCTGCTGGTCGGTGCCCTTGAAGTTGTAGCTGGAGAGGTAGGCGCGGCTGTTGATCTCACGCTTACCAACCATGATCTGCTCGATGCCGCCGGATATCTCCTGCCACGCCGAGTTGGCGGGGTTGAGCGTACGCTCCTGGTCCACGTAGGCCAGTTGGACCGTCTCACCCAGCTTCACCGAGCCCGCGTCCGGCTCTTCCTTGCCGGCGATCATGCGGAACAGCGTCGTCTTGCCGGCGCCGTTGGGGCCGATTATGCCCACTATCCCCGCGCGTGGGAGTGAGAACGACAGATCGTCAAAGAGCAGCTTGTCGCCGTAGGCCTTCTTGAGGCCCTTGGCGATTACCACATCGTTGCCCAATCGCGGCGCTGGCGGGATGATGATCTCGTTCTGCACCACCTTCTCGGCCTGCGCTTCGCTGGCCAGATCCTCATAGGCCTGCAGACGAGCCTTGCTCTTGGACTGACGAGCGCGCGGTGACAGACGTACCCACTCCAACTCGCGCTCAAGGGTGCGCTGACGCGCCGAGGCGGTCTTCTCCTCGCGGGCCAGACGGTCACGCTTCTGCTCCAGCCAGCCGGAGTAATTGCCCTCGTAGGGCACTCCGCGACCGCGGTCCAGCTCCAGGATGTACTGGGCCACGTTGTCCAGGAAGTAACGATCGTGGGTGATCGCCACCACCGTGCCTGGGAACTGCTCCAGGTGCTTCTCCAACCACGCCACGCTCTCGGCGTCCAGGTGGTTGGTAGGCTCGTCCAACAGGAGCATGTCGGGCTGCTCCAGCAGCACGCGGCAGAGCGCCACGCGGCGGCGCTCACCGCCGGAGAGCGTCGTCACGTCGGCGTCGCCGGGCGGCAGACGCAGCGCGTCCATGGCGATCTCGATCTTGTTATCGAGGTTCCACAGGTCCAGCATGTCGATCTTCTCCTGCACCTTCGCCTGCTCGTCCATCAGCTTGTCGAAATCCGCATCGGCCTCAGCGAAAGCGGCGCTGATCGCATTGAAGCGATCGAGCAGCGCGCGCTGCTCGGCGACTGCCACCTCGACATTACCGCGAACGTCCTTGTTGGGGTCGAGTTCGGGCTCCTGAGACAGGTAGCCGATCTTGGTGCCCTTATGCGCCCACGCCTCGCCCTGAAACTCCTGGTCCACGCCGGCCATGATGCGCAGCAATGAGCTCTTACCGGAGCCGTTGGGGCCGAGTACGCCGATCTTGGCGCCGGGGTAAAAGGAGAGCCAGATATCGTCCAGGATGACCCGCGAAGGTGGTACCACCTTTCGCAGGCCCTTCATCACGTATATGAACTGAGGAGCCACTTTAGCGGGATCTCGGGGATTCAGAGGCGCCAGAATGGGGGCATGACGCCCCGGCGCGTACAACTGTGGTAATCTAACCGCCTGGCGTGGACGCAGCGGATTAGGCTCCCTGAACGCACCGGATCAGGAGCCGTTAAACCAGCGGATCAGGCCCCGTGGTCGCAGCGGATCAGGCCCCTTGAGCGCGGTGGATCGGGCCTGGGAACGCAGGAGACTATTCGCCGATGTTGCCCAGGGCACAGTGCCTGTCGAGACCGGTCGTTGTTGAGCAACGGCTGCAGCCGGTCCAGGGCGGCGGCATACCGGGCGTCCGGAGTCACCCGTGCCTCGAATTCCTCCCACAGCGTCCGCAACTCCGTGCACTGATCTTCCGGAAGTAGCGCAAAGATCCGCTCTGCCGCTGCCTGCTCACGCGCCTCCCGACTCCCATTGGCCGCGTCGTCGTAGGCATAGGTATCGCCGGCGTCTATCTCGACGATGTCGTGGACGAGCACCATCCGCGTCACCCTGCCCACGTCCACGCCGCTCTCCGCATACTCGGCCAACAGCACCGCCATCGTCGCCAGGTGCCACGAATGCTCGGCGCTGTTCTCCAGGCGGGAGTGGTCGCAGAGCCAGGTGCGGCGGAGGACGCTCTTCAGGCGGTCGATCTCGACGATGAAGGCTAGCTGCTGGGCGATCCTATCCATGTGGGGCGACTGGGGAGGCGATCGGGGCGGATCTTTCCAAGCTACACCAGTTAGGCAATGAGATGATCGCCGAGCCCAAGGCAGACCCTACAGCCCGATGCGTCGCAGCATCTTCTGGAGCGTCTGGCGGTGGATGCCGAGGGCGCGCGCGGTATGCGAGACGTTGCCGCCGTGTCGCCCGAGCGCGGCCGCCAGATAGTCCCCGGCGGCCATCACCAGCGCACGCTCCATGGCGTTCCGCAACTCTCGCACGTTGCCCGGCCAGTCGTGCGCCAGGAGCGCCGCCCGGGCCGATTCGGATATCGCCGGCGCGCGGCGCGACTGCTGCGCGGCCGCTCGCACCAGAAAGTGAACGGCTAGCGGGATTACGTCCTCACGCCGGTCCCGAAGTGTCGGCAGCGCGATGGTGATGACTTCCAATCGGTAGAGGAGGTCGGCCCGGAACTGCCCGTCACGGACCAGATCTGAGAGCGGCCGGTTGGTGGCCGCGACCACGCGTACGTCGACGGCAGTGGACCGGGTCTGACCAACCCGAGTGACCTCCCGCGTCTCCAACACTCGCAGCAACTTCGCCTGGGCCGGCAAGGCCAGATCGCCGATCTCGTCGAGAAAGAGTGTGCCGCCGTCGGCTGCCTCGAACAGCCCCTCCCGATCGCGCGCCGCGCCGGTGAACGCTCCTTTCACGTGGCCGAACAGCTCTGCCTCCGCCAGCTCGGCCGGCAGGGCGGCGCAGTTGAGGGCGAGAAACGGCTTACGGGAGCGATTGCTTGCGGCGTGCAGCGCTCGGGCAACCAGCTCCTTCCCGGTACCACTCTCACCCGTCACCAGCACTGTCACGTCCGCTGGTGCCGCGCGGGCGATCAGATCCTGAACCTCGCGTAACGCCGGCGAGTCGCCGATTAAACCATGCTGACTGCCGGCCAGGTCGTCGCGCAGCCTCGCATTCTCAGCGCGCAGCGACAGCAGCTCGTGGGCGCGACGAACGGTCGCTCGCACCTCGTCGTTGTCGAACGGCTTCGGGAGGTAGTCGTAGGCTCCATCACGAAGTGCGCGCACGGCCACTCGTTCGTCGCCATGAGCGGTAACAAGCACTACGAGCGTACCGGGGTGGTGCGCCTGGATCGCGGCGAGCAGCTCAAGCCCCGATACCTTCGGCATCCTCAGGTCGGTGAGGACGATGTCCGCTGGCGCCTGCTCGAGCAGGGCGAGCGCCGCCGGCGCGTGCTCGGCCTCCCGCACCTCGTGGCCGTCGCTCTCCAGTAGTTCAACGAGCGAGAAGCGTATGGCCGGCTCATCATCCACCACCAGGACGCGCATCAGCGGCGCTCCGTCGGTAGAATATCGCGCGGCGCTTCAAGGGAGATTGGAGTGGTGCGGAGTGAAGCGGTTCGCCTGACCGCGACGTCAGATGACGCAAGAAGTGTCGACGCAATCAGATCCACCGTCGGTGCCTTCACGAGGCGTATCTCGAACCGCGCACCGCCACCAGGCGCATCTCGGATCGCGATGCTTCCACCCATCTCCTCCACCAGCCGACGGGAGACGGCCAGCCCGAGTCCAATGCCGCTACCGGCGCTCTCGAACGGGGCGAATAGACGTTCGCGCGCATCTGGTGCGACACCTTTACCCTGGTCAGAAACGGTGATCACAACCGCGCTACCGTCCTCGCACGCAGCGCAGCGCACCGCGCCGCCCGGAGGCGAGTTGGCGATGGCGTTCAGGACCAGATTGAGAAGCACCTGCGCCAACCCCTCGCGTGAACCTCGCGCCACCTGGCCGCCGCCGTCCATCTGCAAATTGACGCTGGCCGAATTCGCCCTACTCTGCACCAGCAGTGAGACATCGTCGAATAGCGGCGCGATCGGCACGTCGACCGGCGGCTGGTCTGGCGGCAGGCTACGACGAGCGAGTGTGAGAAGGCGCGTCACCAGCGCCTCCACGCGCTCCACCTCGCCGACAATGACGGCGGCGTAGCGCCGGCGTTTGTCCTCCGGCACATCGTCCTCAGCGAGCCTCTGGGCAAGCGAGCTGACCCCGGTTAGTGGATTGCGAACCTCGTGAGCGAAGGAGGCGGCAAGCTCACCAAGTAGGGCCAGTCGGTCCTGCGATGAGGCTTCGGTGAGCAGCGCACCGCTCCGAGCCACGCGTACCTCAATCTCGTACAGACGGTGACGCACGATGCCGACGAATACCAGCACCAACATGCCGATGCTGGCCAGCGGCAGTACCACGTCCATGACCGCCGAACCGCCCAGAATGGATGCGATCACGATCACCGGCGCGAAGACGGCCAGGGTGGCGATGAGCCAGCGGGAATCGCGACTGCGGGTGGCACTCTGTGACCGCCAAAGCAGCACCGACGCAGCGATCCAGATAGCCAGGCGCAACTGGTCGTCGAGGTTGACTGCTGAAGCCAACGGCTGAACACCGATTGCCGCGATAACCACGGCGGCCAGCACGAACCACGAAGTGTCGGCACGCCAGACGATCAGGCTGAAGGCCAGGAATACAGCGGGAAGGGCACGAGCCACTGTCGACTGCATAAATGCCGGCGAGTTCACAGCGCCACTGAGTAGCATCAGCCAGGTCGCCAGAATGCCGATGAACAGCGCGAACCAGCGCACCTCGCGGCTTCGTGGGTTGAGCACCAGAAGCACGATAGCGCCCAGCACGTGCGCGCCGGACGCGAATACCGCGAGAGTGGTCTGCCAGGGCTGCGTCATTCAGAAGCGGGCCTCCATTCCGAGCACCAGCGTGCGCTGACTGAAGAAGTATGGCACCGCGGCCCGAGTGCGGAAGGCATCGTCGTAACTGTACGTCGCAACGTTCTCGCGATTGGTGAGGTTCAGTGCCTCCAGGTAGAGCAGGAGCAGTCCATTACCGACAGCCGTGGACCGGGTGAGCCGAGCATCCAGGCGCCCGTAGGTCGGATACCGTTCGCCGTGCAGGAGCCCAGGGATTGGGACCATTCCGTTATCCGTGGCCAGACCGCCCACTACCGGCGTGAAGGGGCGTCCGGTGGCCAGACGCAGCGTGCTGCCCAGCTCCCATCCACGACCAAAGGCGAGCCTGCCAACGACGGCCAGACTGTGGGTGACGTCGAGCGCGGAAGGCACCGTTCCGCCATTCACGAGCGACGTGCGCGACCGAAGCCAGGAGTATGTGGCCCACCACGCTACGCGCCCCAATTTCGGCGGTCGCACAAGTATGTCGGCGCCGCTGACAGTCACATGATCCGCGGTTGGTTCGGCGCCAACACCCACCACCGCGTCGTAGACCTTCCGGAAAGCCTCAACGCGAAGGGTGTAGGGCCCAGCGTGCTCCACTCCGGCCACCAGGTGACGCGCGCGGCGGGCGACTCCCAGGTCGGCGTCCCTGCCGGGCCGATCCTCGCGAGCCCGCCAACGTCCCTGATGAAAAACACCGCCACTCAGGCTCGATGTCCAACTGCCATGGGCCCAACTCAATGAAGCGCGCGGATCGGCTGTCAACGATTGTTCGCCGGGCAGGCGGTCGGCGCGGAGGCCGGCACTGACGGTCAGCGCCGGCGATGCCGCCCACTGCGCTTCAGTCCAGGCGCCCAGGTGAGATGCTTCGCGAGCCGGAACATCGAGCGGTTCCGACGGCGCCTCTGGATCGTAGTGGGCGGTCAACGGCACCCGACCACTCGCCGTCTCGCGCAGCCGCGCGCCCTCCACACCAGCGTCGAACAGCAGGACGTCGCCTAGGGTCCAGCGGCCTTGGGCGCGTACGCCAGCACGGCCATCCGCGCGGTCGCGGTCGAGTGCGCCGAATCGCGTACGACCGCTGCGACCGTTCGCCGAGGCAGTGATGGACCAGTCTCCGAGTTGCGTCACGCCGCCATGGCCGCGCAACGAGGTGAGCAGCATTGCTGTCTGGCCGCGCGAATCGTAGGAACCGCGCCAGCCGCCAGCGTCTACTATGCGCCCGGCGCCATCTGCTTCGACGAGTGCGACCAGCCGACCTTCGGCGCTACCAACCGGACGTGTCACGCCCGCGGTCGCATCCACGGAGTAGGGTGTAGTTGCAAAGTCGCCGGTGCGACCATGGGTGCGCAGGAGAATCTCCGTGTCACTCACCCGCGCCGTGACCCACGCGCCGGTTGTGCCGTAGTTACGCATGAGCGTGGCGCCCGCGCCAGTGGAGTTCAGACCAGCTCTCGTGATGGCGCCATCGGGCCGGCCGACCGTCTCCACCACGATCACACCGGAGAGCGCGTCGCCGTAGCGCGCCGAGAAGCCCCCGGCCTCCAACCGGGCGCTGCGCAGCACTGACGGGTCGAGGACGCCGAACATGCCGCCGCTCAGCGACTCGAACTTGCTCGCATATGCCAGCCTTGCCCCGTCCACGAAAACTGGCGATTCGGCGGGATCGCCGCCGCGCAGCGAGAGGTCGCTCGATTCCGAGCCGCCAGTGACGCCAGGTAGCAGCTGCATCGCCTGCAGCAGATCGGCCGTACCACCGGGAGTGGTGACGACATCCAGTGCTGTAACCACGCGTCCAGAGCGCCCGTCGCGGGCCAGCGGTGCGGCGACCGACACGGTTAGCGTCGTTAAAGAGGGAGGCGCGACCGGCGAGCGGAGTGCTGAGGTATCCGCCGACGTCGCGTCAACGCCCGTCGCGCGCACACGGTCGGCGAGCACGCTGTCGGCAGGGAAGCGTCGGCTACCGAGCGTCCAGACCAGGCGGGCCTGGCTTTCGCGGCCGTTCCGAGCGTGCAGATCGCCGAGCATCACATAGATGGAAGGCAGTTCGTCGACGTCGGTTCGGCTGTCCAGACGCACCATTAGCCATTCCAATTGCCCGATCGCCTGACCGTCCCGTCCGAGGAACTTCGGGGCGCGGCTGAGCGACAGAGCGAGCGTGTAACGTGGTTGCCAGTTGGCGTTGTCCACCGCCACTGCCTGCTCCAGCAGTTCCACCGCCTCGCCGAAGATGGCGCCCTGTCCGGCGCCTACCCCGAACGGCAGACGGCATTGCAACTGCACCCGGGCGAGCAGCGTGAGCGGGCGCCAGTCATCGGGATGCGCTGCCCGCGCGGCGCGCAATTCCCGTTCGGCAGCGGTAGCCAGACGGTCGGCCTGCGCCGCATCCTTGCTCGACGTCGCGGCGACGCAGGCAGCGAGAAGCGAATCGCCGGCTGCTGTTGGCTGCTGGGCGGCGACAGTCCTGGCGGAGATGAAGAGAAGGAAGGCCACTGGTGCAATCAGCAGCGGAAGCCTCGACACACTATAGCGTCGGCGGCACATGGGCGCATTCGCCGCAGCCAGTGCAGGTGAGGGAGAGGGTATAATGGAGATCGACGGAATCATGGCGTGCTCCAGTGCAGGATGGCTCGTGTTGACACCGTCCTGGAGGGCACGCCGCGTTCCTCTGGGCCACTCTACTTAATACCTTACACCACAGTCATTTACGCTGCCATGCATAGTCGCGCTACCGCCGCGCTCCGGCTGCAGCGCAGCCAGTGGGCGGCAGCAGCATCGTCGTGGTGCACGCCGATGGCGCCGCGGCCGCCGCTTGAGCATCCTCCGGGTTACCCGATCTCTGGAGTAATGGACATGGACCGTCGCTCGCCCGCTCGTCGTCGCGCCCGGGCGCTTCGTTGGAGCACGTTCGCTACCGTCGCCGCCACTATCGCAATGTTCGGCTGCGCCAGCAGCGGTGGCCGCGCCGCGCCACCCGTGCCTGGACTCCTGCTGGTCCTCAATAAGGGCGCCGGCACTGCCTCTCTGATCGACCCGGTGAGCGGTGAGACCAGGGCCACCATGCCCACCGGTGCCGGTCCGCACGAGGTGGCCCTGTCGCCCGACGGACGGACCGCGGTAGTGACGAATTACGGCGTACCCGGCGAAGCTGGCTCCACGCTCACCGTACTCGACCTGCCGACTCGCACGGCAACTGCCACCATCGACCTCGCCCCGCACAAGCGGCCGCATGGCGTCGCCTGGCTGCCCGACGGCCGGCGGGTTGCGGTCACCCTGGAGACGGACAGTCTGATCGCGTTGGTGGACGTACCGGCGCGACGAATAGAGGCGACGATCAGCACTGGTCAGGCGCTGTCGCACATGATCCGCGTCTCCGAAGACGGTGCCTACGCCTACGTGGCGAACATCGGTTCGGGTAGCGTGACGATGATCGACGTGGAGGGCCGCTACGTTCTGCGCACGGTGCCCACGGGCGCCGGCGCCGAGGGAATCGCGCTCACACCAGACGGCGCCGAGCTGTGGGTGACGAACCGCGCCGCGAATACCGTCAGCGTTCTCGATGCCCAGACGCTGGCGCCACTGGACACGCTATCGTCATCGGACTTCCCGATTCGACTCGCGTTCACGCCCGACGGCTCGACGGCGTTGGTTACCAATGCGCGCTCCGGTGACGTGCGCTTCTTCGACGTCTCCACTCGTGACTCGATCGGTGTGGTCACGCTGCGCGCCGACAGCACGCTGACCCGCGGCACGATGCTCGGCATGGAGTTCGGCGCCGGCACTGGCGTACCGATAGGTGTGATCATCTCACCCGATGGTCGATTGGCCTACGTCTCCAACGCTAACGTTGACGCAGTGACGGTGATCGACGTGAAGCAGCGGCGCGTGGTTGCGCTCCTTCCCACCGGGCGCGAACCGGATGGGGTGGTGTTCGTGACGGGGGCGTCGGTGCCCTGATCGCCACCCTCCCATCTCAACGCAGCTGATCACCGGTCGAACCTCCGCCCAGCTTCGCCCATCCTGCGCGCGCGCTGAACCAACCGCCCGTCGAACTGCGTCTGGACAAAAGTGGGAAGCTGGCGAAACTGCTCGTCGGTGAGGATCGCCCGCGCTGCGCTCGTGGTTTCCAACAGTTGCTTGGTGGCTCGGTCACGAGCGCTCTCGACGCGTCTGGCTGCCTCGCCCAGGTCATACTCCTTACCCAGCCCGGCCAGATACTCGGCGAGCGGAGTGTAGATGGAGTCGACGGCGGCCGCATGTCGCTTGGCCAGTTCCAACAGACTGTCGCGCTGACCCGCCGTGAGGCCGAGGGAGTCCGCGGCCGACATGAGAGCCGGCAACGGACCGGCAACACTACGGATATAGCGCGTGCGCAGTTGGGCGGCGGTCATCCGCTCGCCGTCGCGAGTGCGGCCCCGACTGAGTTCGTTGGCCAATTGCTGTCGCTCCGGCGTCGGCCCGAAACCGACGTTAACCGATACCGATATCCGGAACGGTGAGCGCCCGACGTTGCTGGACGGACGGGTGTCGCCGAAGCGCGGGTTCACCTCGTAGCGGAAGCTCTGCGTCGTCGGGTCAAAGCCACGAGCGTAGAGCAGTGTCGCGTCGCCCCTGTTCTCCTGCCCCCAGCCGCGCACGTTGTTCGTGCCATGCAAAAGCTCGTCGAATGCGGGGAGCGGATTGCTGAGGCTGAACATCACGGACGTGCGCTTCGGAAGCCCGAAGGTCCCCGGCTGGACGCCCACGTTGAGGTTGAGGCGAGTCGTCCACCGTCCGGTGCAACTGTTACGTCCGGCGATCTGGCCCAACTGGCGCTCCAGACAGGCACGCACCTCTCCCGATGATTCGTTCAGGAGCGTGCTCATCGCCGACGCCACTGCAGGATCGTTTGCAGATGCTGGATCGAAGATGAAGGCGCGATCGTTGTTGCGCCCGTCACCGTTCACGTCGCCGGCCACCCGCGGCGTGTAGCGGCTTCCCGAACTGACGCGAGCATAGGTCTGGACGTCTATCGCGTTACGGAAAGTGTAGGACGCGCTCAGGTTGACCTGATGTCGAGAGTCGGATCCCTGCCCCCACTCAGCCAGGATTGGATCGCCGGCCGTGGTACCGTCAAAACCGCGCTCCTGCGACTCAGTCCACGACGCGATGTAACCAGCGTTCCAGTTGAACTTTGAACTGCGGGTGAGGGGGGAGAGAGAGAGCGACAATCGCGTGCTCCGAGAGCGCAGGTCGGAACGCTGTAGCATTACGCGTGTGAACTCCGAATAAATGCGCGAATCGCTACTCGCCACCGCGCCGGAGCCGGGAACGATGCTGCTACTCTCGACGAACACCGGGCGGTTGCCCTCGTCGGCCAACGCGAACTGCTGCGCACCGCGGAAGTTCTGGTCCAACTCGCTGCTCTGGGACAGGTTGAGCGACTGCACGATTTCACTGCGCAGGCGGAACCGCTGCGATAGACGGCCAGTCCAGCCGAAGTTGGCTCTCCAACTTCGCTGGGCGGTGAAAGCGGGATCGAACAGAGTCACGCTCGGCGACCGCTCCGAGAAGACGGTGCCGGCTGTGCCGTCGGCGCAAGCACCCGGAAGGTTGGACGGATCGGAGAGATACGATTCCCAGTCCACGTCAGGCACTGCCGGCCCCACGCAATTGATCGTTCGCGCACCGTCGGGTAGGCCGGTATTGTCGATCGCCCCGGCGAGGAGCGTGGAGCGGAGGTCGTTCCGGAACTGGCCGATCCCACCGGAGAAGGTGCCGCGTGGCCCCTCGTTCAAAGCACCGGACAGCCGCGTGGCCCGGCCGTAACTCCAACTGAAACCGATCCGCGGGCTCAAGCTGATGGTGTTCGGCGCTTCGTCGGTACGCAGACCGAAGAGTTCCTGGACCCGCGGGTTGTAATCGGGAATTGCACCGTAACGATTGGCGTCGAGCCTTATCCCGTATTGTACCTGCAGCGACTGCCGCCGGCCAAAAGGCCGCCAGGCATCACCCAGGGAGAGCGAGCCGTCAATGGAGTTGCCTTCGCGCAGCTGATCACTAAGACGACGCGAGTAAGACGTTGGCAGCCCAGCCTCGAGCTCGGCCAGGGAGTTGTATGAGAAGGAGCCGAGCTGGTTGGAGGACTGGTCCTGGCGATAACGCGACAGGCGCATGTCCGCCGAGAACTTGAAACGGTGCCGGCTGTCGTCCGTGAACCAGGATGTCTCGTTGGTGAGCTGGTACGACTCGTTGCGAGAAGTGGTACCGAGCGATCCGCTGCCGCCGAAGGAGAGCGTGCTGACACCGGTAGTGCCGTCGGGAAGGGCAGAGCTGACGAGAACGCGCCCACCTGGCAGTTCCAGGTAGGGCGAACCGTCGCTCCCCGAGAAGTTCGCCCCAACACGGGTCTGATTGAGGAAACCGGAGGAGAAGTAGGTGGAGAAGCTACCACGCAGCGCGCCGTTCCAGTTGCTCCGCTCGCTCCCTCGCGCGGGAAGCGTATTGGGACTAATGCTCACCCCGCCCGAACTTCGCCATGAACCACTGGCGGTGAAGTTCAGGTTCTTCTGGCCTGAAGGGGACAGATCCAGTCTCGCCAGCAGCGAGCCGTTGTCGTTGAGTTGCGAACCGGGCACACCGCCTATCGTCGACGGCACACCTAGTTCGTTTAGCACTCCTAGAAAGCGATTCATCGAGTCGGGTGCGACACCCAGGCGCTGGAGTGTCACCGGGTCGGCGTCGAGCAACGATTGCAATCCGCTGGAGCGCCGACCCAGTTGGACCGATGCATTATAGAACGCCTTGTCCGCCACGAGTGGACCGGAGAAGGAGCCGCTGAGCTGGGCGTTACGGTATTCCTGACCGAACCGTGCCGCGGCCGGATCGGTCCACTGCAATCCGGGGTCGTCGAGCGACAGCTGGAACGAGCGACGGATAAAGTTGGACGCCGGCATGGCGGAGACCGACAGCTCCGCGCCACTGAACCCACCTCGCGCAACGTCGTAGCTGGAGGTGGTTAGGGTGGTTATCGCGGCCGCACCACGAGGTATGTCGCTGGCGTCGAACTCCATACCGTTCAGCGTCACGCGGTTCTGGTCGGCGCCAAGGCCGAGTACCGAGAATCCAGCCGGCGCACCATCCACCCCAGGGATGAGCGTGACCCCGGGCAGGGTAGCCGCGAGGGCGCTCAGTTCACCCGCCTCGGCAGGAGAGAGGGCGGCCGCGCCGGCGCTCCCCACAGACTGTTCGGAACCGCCGACATTAGTCTGCGCACCGAGGCCGGCTGGAGGTCCGGTATTCCCCTGGATTGTGACTCCGGCCAGAACCTGAGGCGCCGCTGCCATCAGCGCATTGACGAGCAGGAAAGCCTCGTCAGAGGCTCTCTGCACGCGCGTCTCGAACGGCCGCATACCGAGCGACACGATCTGTACCAGGTAGTCGCCGCCACCACTCGCGAAGAGGATGGTGAATCGCCCGTCGTCGCCGGTCCGCGCGGTTCGCGCCGTCTGCGAGAGCATGGAGGTAACGGTGACCTGAGCGTTGCGGACCGGCTGGTTGTCGGGCCCCACAACCACCCCGCGCAGGATATCCATGTTGTCCTGCGCCGCGGCGGCGGAAGGAAGGGCGACCAGCGCGACGGCGACGGCCACCAGGACGAAGATGAACCCGAATGCGCTGGACAGGTTGGATCGAGTCGGCAAGGTCAGCTTCACGGCAAAACTTCCGGCTGGTCAATGGTGAGAGATGGCAGTCAGCGAAATCGGAGTGGGCAGAGGTAGCGCGACACCCGCTCACGCATTCGTAAGGGACGGACGAGGTCGCGCAACCGTTAAGGGTGGAGTGGTTGGAGGGGTTCTAATCGGTATCTTGTTCCCATGGATTTCTCCGCAATCGCCGACCAACTCTCATCCAGCCCCGCCACGGCGCTACCGGCGCTCTTTCTCGCCGGTGTGCTCACCAGCCTCACCCCGTGTATCTACCCCATGATCCCGATTACCGCGGCAATCGTGGGCGGACAGACAGTTGGGGAGACTCACCGGCCGCGTTGGCGGCCGGCGTTGCTGACGCTGTCGTACGTGATGGGGTTGTCGATGGTCTACTCCGCGCTCGGAGTCTTCGCCGGCATATCGGGGACGATGTTCGGCACGGTGAGCACCAATCCATGGCTCTATTTTGCCATGGCCAACCTGCTGGTGATTGCCGCGCTGGCCATGTTGGACGTGCTCCCGGTGCGGCTGCCGGCGTCGCTCGTCCAGCGCGCCTCAACGGCCGGCACGGGGGGACGGGTGGGAGGCGCGTTCGTTATGGGGGCGATGTCCGGGCTTGTCGCCGCGCCCTGCTCGGCGCCGGTCATGGCGGCTGTCCTCACCTGGGTTGCGCGGACCCAGAGCGCCCTCCTCGGCTTCGCCTACCTGTTCGTCTTCTCCCTCGGCATGTGCGCGCTACTGGTCGCAGTTGGGCTCTCCGCCGGCGCGCTCAGCCGGCTGCCCCGGGCAGGTGCCTGGATGGTCTGGGTGAAGCGGGTCTTCGCCCTGCTCATGCTCGGGGTCGCTGAGTGGTACCTGATCGAGATGGGGAAGCTTCTGTTCTGAGTGGTGTACGTCATGCATCACCCTGTTCCGCCTCTGTCATCCCGGACTGCCAAGCATGAAGCTCAGATCGCTTGCCCTCGCCATTCCAATGGCCATCGTCGCCGCCGCCATCACTGTATCTCCCGTCCACGCCCAGGAGTCGGGGATCGACGTCGGCAAACAGGGCCCGGCAGCGGCGGTGCAGACGCTGGACGGCAAGCCGGCGAACCTGAGCCAGTGGATCGGAAAGTCGCCGGTGGTGATGGAGTTCTGGGCGACATGGTGCCCGAACTGCAAGGAACTGGAGCCGGCACTCGTCGCCGCGGCACGGAAGCATGGCGACCGCGTGAAGTTCCTCACCGTAGCCGTGTCGGTGAACCAGTCGCCGGAGCGGGTGCGGCGCTATCAGGAGAAGTACAAGTTGCCCACTGACTTCGTCTACGATCACGATGGGAACGCGACCGACGTCTACGACGTACCGGCGACGTCCTACGTGGTGGTGTTGGACGCCGCCGGCAAGGTTGTGTATACCGGACTGGGTGGAAAGCAGGATCTGGAAGCGGCAATAGCGAAGGCCGCGCCGCGCTAACTGGATCTGACCCCGATGCTTGGGGTCAGCGGCCGTCCATGACGGTGCGGTTGTACCACCAGATACTGCGGTTCATCTCCCGGCGCGCCTTGTAGAGAAAGGTGTTGCCGACTACCCAGATGGCGAGCCCGCCGACGTTGACGGCGATGGCCTCATCGCGGACGTCCCGGTTCTGCCGGTTGAGGACGATCGTGGCGGCGATCGCCGTGATGCTGCCCACGGTCGTGAGGGCGGAACCGACGGCCTGATGGCGCTGATAGCTACGCGCGTGAGCCACCGCTGAATCGGAGATCTGGACCAGGCCGGCGAGGCTGGGGCCGCCGAAGCCGAGCCGGGCGACGACCGTGCCCTCCGGACCGCGGATAAGTTTGCGCGACAGCCAGCCGTCTTCCACTCGGAGCACGCAGCTGTCGTACTCGCAGGGAAGGCCGGCGGGCGTGAGGACACGCACAGGCTCCTGTGCCGCGGCGACCGCGGGCAGCGCGGCGAGCGCGATAACGATGCTGGCGGCGATACCGGCCACCAGCGACGACAGACGGGCAGCGCGAAGACTGGTGGTCACGCGAGCGTAGATCACGCGGGGATATCCTGTGGGGAGTATGAGGCGGCGAGGGCCCTGCCCTTGGCTGCCAGTCCGTCGAGCAGCAACTGCAGGTGCCCGTTCGACGTCCGAGGGTTCATTATGGTCACGCGCAGTACCCGCTGCCCGTCCAGAATGGTTGTCGTAATCCACCCGGCGCCGGAGCTGTTATAGCGCTCGCGAAGCTCCTTCATCAGGTCGTTTAGCTGCGCCTGGGCCAGTTCCGGCGTCGGAATGTAGCGGAAGCAAAGGATGTTGCAGTCGGGCGTGTGCATCGCCTGGAAATCGGGACGGGCGCCAATGGCCTTGTGGAGGGCTAGAGTGGTGTCGCACAGCCGATCGAAGAGCAGGCCCAGGCCATCGGCGCCGTACCGTTGCAGCCCCACCCAGAGCTTCAGGACATCGGCGCGACGCGAGCACTGGAAAGTGCGCGGACCCATGTCCCAACTCCGCTCGCCGGTCTTCTCGTGGAAGAGGTAGGGAGCTTGCTGGGCGAAAGCGGTGCCGAGCACCGCCTCGTCGCGCACCAGTACCATCCCCGCGGCCAGGGGGAGGAGGAGCATCTTGTGGGGGTCCCAGGCGAGAGAGCGCGCCCGATCCAGCCCGCGCACCAGGCCGCTTCTCGTGGGCGATAGCAGCGCCGACGCGCCGTGGGCGCCATCCACATGCAGCCAGAGATCGCGGGCGTCGCAGAGATCGGCGATCGTCGGCAGGTCATCGAAGCTGCCGGTGGCGGTAGAGCCAGCGGTAGCGACTACAGCCATCACGCGCTTACCGGCGACCTTCAGCTCTTCCAGTATCCGGCCGAGCGCGGACACGTCCATGCGCTGATCGCGCGACGGCACCTTTATCACGTTGCGCAGTCCGAGTCCCATCGCCCCAGCGGCCCGCCCCACTGCATAATGCGTGTGCTCGCCACAGACAATCACCGGCGGCTCGGCGCCGACGCCATTGGTCCAGACGTCGGGAATCACGGCGCTGCGAGCGGCGAGGAGTGCGGTGAATGTGGCCTCGGTGCCGCCCGAAGTAAGCGTACCGCCGGCCGCCGGTCCGAGGCCGGCCAGGTCGGCAAACCAGCGCACCACCTGCGTCTCCAGCACACTGAGAGTGGGCGACATCTCCCACACCGCCACCGACTGGTTGAGCGCCGAGGTGACTACCTCGCTCCACACCGCCGCGGGCAGAGGCGCGGACACCTGATGTCCCACGTACATCGGGTGGTATAGTCGGTTGGCGTCAGCGACGATATCGTGCCGTACCCGATCGGCGACGTCGCTCAGAGGGTGGCCAGTGCGCGGCATCGGCTCGTCGAACCGCGCGGCAATATCGACAGCGCTGAGCGGCGTTGAGACGGGCCCGTCGCCGGAGCGAGTATCGCGCAGGTAATCGGCGGCGATAACGGCGAACATCGCCGCGGCCTCGGGAGACATGTCATCCTCGAGCTCGTCGAGGAGAGCACTAAGTCGTGGGTCTGGCATGGACGAATTATAGCGTCGACCGAGGAGTGCTGGAGTCGGTCCGACGGCCGCCTACTTCGTGACCATCACCCGCCCGCCCACCATCACCATACCGACCTCGCGCAGAGCGCGGATATCGGCCGTGGGGTCGCCATGTACGGACACCATATCGGCCAGAAAGCCGGGCTTCAGCTGACCGAGTCGATCGCCCATGTGCAGCATGCGGGCGTTGGTGGTGGTGGCCGCATGCAACGCCTGGAGAGGCGTCAGTCCGTAGTCCACCAGCAGCTCCAGTTCCAGCGCGTTATCACCGTGCGTGAAGACTCCGACGTCGCCGCCGGCGCAGATGGTCACGCCAGCGTCAATCGCGGCGCGAAGGCTGCGTCGCTTGATGGCGATGCGTGCCGGCTCTGGATCCACGCCCGGACGCCAGCCGCCATAGGTAGCGATTGAGTAGCCAGCGGCGACCGTGGGACAGAGGATGATGCCACGGTCGGCCATCAGCTTCAGCACTTCGGGGGTGGCGGCGTCGCCATGCTCGATCGTCTCCACACCGGCCATTACCGCGCGACGAACTCCCTCGGCGGTGGCAGCGTGCGCGGCTACCGGTCGCCCACTGCTGGCGGCCGTCTGCACTATGAGTTCCAGCTCGGTCTCGGAGAAGGTGGGGCGAGCATCGCCATCGGGACCCCAGCGATAGTCGGCATAGACCTTCACCCAGTCGGCGCCGGCGCCTATCTGGCGACGAACGGCGCGCACCAGGTCATCCACTCCATCGGCCTCCTCGGCGCCCTTGGGCACATTCCATTCGCTGGCGAACCCTTTTGGTCCGTAGCTGCCGGTGGCAACGAGAGCGCGGTCGGCGACCCATAGACGCGGTCCAGGTATAATCCCCTGCTCCACAGCCTCCTTGAGTCCTACGTCAGCGTCGCCGGCGCCTTCTGTGCCGAGGTCGCGAGCGCTGGTGAAACCGGCTTCCAGGGTGCGTCGAAGATGCACGACCGCACGAGCGGTGCGCAGGGCCAGCGACTCCTTGAGCACCTGATCGTTCCACGACGTCTCGTCGTAAGGATGAAGGAGAATGTGAGAGTGCCCTTCAATGAGACCGGGCAGAAGCGTCTGACCGGCCAGCCGAACCGTGTCCGTCCCGGCCGCCACGGCGAAGCTACCGGCCGGACCGATGGCCGAGATGGTATCACCTTCCACCAGCACCATCCAGCTGTCGTGCGGCTTATCGGTCACACCGTCCCAGACGCGGTCCGGGATGAGGAGAGTGCGAGTCGGCTGCTGCGGTTGTTGTGCAGACGCCGGTGCAGCGATCGCCGCCGCAAACACTAGGCTGGAGATGATACGACGGGCGATGGTTGGCATTGGAAATCCGGTGTCGGGGCTCTTACGCGGGGATTACAGAGGGAATGTGGCGCGCGGGCAGACGACAGATGATGCCACCCGCCCGCGCGCCTCCATAGCTACTTCCCTGCTGGCACTACCCCCACCTCGATTCGTGACGCCTGTCGCGGCACGTGATAGACGCGCATGGTGGCAGCCTTGAAGTCTTCAGGCTTGGCCTCGAAGATGTTCGGCACGAACGTCTGCGGGTTGCGATCCACGTACGGGAACCAGCTGCTCTGCACCTGCACCATGATCCGATGGCCACGCTTGAAGGTATGGTTTACATCGGACATCGTGAAGCTGAGCGAATCGGGCCGGTCCGGGGTGAACGCCACTGGTGTCGTGAAACTTCGACGGAAGCGACCGCGGAACGGATCGCCGCGAACGAGCTGCTGATAGCCCCCAACTATGAAGCCTGACGAATCGCCTTCCCAGTTGGGTGCGTCGTCGGGGAAGACGTCGATCAACTTGACGATAAAGTCGGCATCGGTGCCGCTGGTGGCGACGTGCAGAACCGGATTGAGCGGGCCGGAGATGGTCACGTCCTCGGTGAGCGGCTCGGTCGAATAGACCAGCACGTCCGGTCGGCGCGAAGCAAACCGCTGATCGGCAGTGATGAAGTCGCGCGGCGCACCCTGGCTCTCGATGCGGTCCAGCAGTGGCACCGGCTTGGCCGGATCGCTGACGTAGGAGTCGTAGGCACGCGCAGCTGTCGCCGTTGGCGGGGGCGTGAAGGCCAACTTGCCGCCTGGCTGCAGGTAGAGCGCCTTACGCTCCAGATCCTTCCGCGGCCACGCATCCAGCCTGTCCCAGCTATCAGCGCCAGTGCGGAAGACAAGCGCCTTGGGCAGCTGCGGCGCTGCCGCTCCGTTCAGATGATGCATGAAGAAGGGGAACTCCACCGAGTCCCGGAAGAACGGGCCCGTCTTCGTCTGCCACTGCAGGTTGCCGAGGACGGTGCCGTCGCCGCGGTTCCAGCCGCCGTGGGCCCACGGACCCATAATGAGGCGGTTGTCGTTGTTGGGACTCAGTTTGGTCAGTGCTCCGAAGGTGCCGAACGGACCCATTAGGTCTTCGGTGTCGTAGAAGCCCCCCACGACGAGCATGGCCGGAGTCACGTTCTTCAGGTGCGGGCGGATGTCGCGCGCCTTCCAGAAATCGTCATAGTTGGGATGCGCCATGACCAGCTCCCAGTGTAGCGCGCTACCGGCCTTCATGAACCGACGAGCGGCCGGTGCCACCGGCCCCTGCTCCAGGTAGAACTGGTAGGCGTCGCGCGTCCCCATGGCGAAGTCGTAGCGCGGATCAGGCCCCGGCTCGGTGCGCGGGCCGCGCCCGAAGCGCTGATAGAACCCGAAGTTCTGGGCGAGCATGAAGGCGCCGTTGTGGAACACGTCGTCGCCCATAAAAATGTCGGTCATGGGCGCCTGCGGAGAACATGCTTTCAACGCCGGGTGGGCGTTGATGCAGCTGGCGGTAGTGTAGAAGCCGGGGTACGACCCTCCGACTATTCCAACCCGCCCATTATTGTTGCGCACGTTCGCCACCAGCCAGTCCACGGTGTCGTACGAGTCGGTGCTCTCGTCCACGTCCGTCTTGCTTTTCTTGACGTCGATGTGCGGCGTCATCTCCGTAAAGTCGCCCTCGGAGTAGTAGCGACCGCGCGCATCCTGGTAGACGAAAATGAAGCCCTCCGCCTGGTAGCGCGGATTGGGGCCGAGCGACGCGCGGTACTGGTCGGCGCCATAGGGCGCGACACCGTACGGCGTGCGCGTCATCAGCATTCCATAGCTGCGCGTGCTGTCGCGCGGTATGTAGATGCTGGTGAAGAGATGCCGCCCGTCACGCATCGGGATGCGCACTTCGCGCTTCTCGTAGGCCGCCTGCACGGCGGCAGCGCCGGCGGCGGAGGCGCCCGGCTGGGCTATGGCCACCGACGGAGCCAGGCTCGGACCGGCGAGCGCGACGGCGATCAGGACTAGCATTGTGGCGCGCGACTGAAGTCGCCCGGTGCGGAAGTGCGTACGCATCTGTCCCCTGAAATAGTTGTACAGTCTGACCGCGGCGGTCAGAATCTGGCCTGAAATCGGGCGAAATAGACCTGTCGAAGGTTGGCCGCTGTCGCTGGCTGACCTGCTTTAGGCATCGTCTCTTCATAGTCGAGCGCTACCGAGACGTCTGGTGACAGGTCGTACGTGATGCCGGCCATCAGAAGACGTACGTGCCCGGACGCGGCGGTGTTGGGGTCGTCGCGGTCGTAACGGAGCACGACGGAGAACGGCGACTGACCGGCCGGATCAGCGAAAGCCAGCGGCCGGATGATGGCGAAGGTGCCAAGGAGCGAGCCCGTGCGAACAGTCGTGGTCGGCGGCGACATCGTCGTGTTCTCGCCTGCATCCATCTCGCTCCGTCGCCGCGCCAGACTCACGCCCAACCGCAGCCGAGGATCGTCCCAGGCGGCGAACAGCCCGTAACGGTCGCGCTGCCGGCCGGCGCGCAGTGGACCCAGGTAACCATCGGCTCCCGACCGGCTGCTGTTGGGTCCAAAGACGCTGGCCGTGTCTCCCTTATAGTACCACGGAACGATGACCAGCGGTCTTAGCCCGCGGGCTCCGGTCGCGGTGGCAAAGGGGGTCAGCGTGACCCGCGCGGCGAAGTCCTTGAACCGGTCATCGGCGCTCCCCACACCCTGATAACCGCGGCCGTCCACCACTTCGGCATACACGTCGCCGAGGCCGCCAGGAAGCGTAGCTCCAACGGAAATTCCCAGGTCGGAGGCCGAGAAATAACGAGCGAGCGGCGAGGTGCCAACATAGCGCGGCCAGTACGTCTCTTCCTGATCAATCATGATGTTCTGCAGCAGTCCGACCCGGACGAACGCTGTCGTGGCCTTCCGGTCGACGAATCGATAGTCCAGGTACCCGTACTTAACCCGCAACTGGTAACCGCTGGCACCGTTGTAGAGCTCCGCCGTTGCCCTCACCGATGCCTTCGGGGTAATCGTCGAGCGCACCGTCAGGTAAAGCCGCTCAATGACGAACTGGTTCAGGTTCGCACCGGCGCGCCGTTGCTCATCGGCCGCCGAATCGGCGCCGGGCTCCACGTGGTACTGGAAGTTGCCGAGCAGGAGGCCGGAGACATTCACCCTGGAACCAGCGACTGCGGGCGGCGAGTTCGGGGCGACCTGCGCGCTGGCAGCGACGGCGGTGAGACTCAGTAGTGCGGCGGCGAGCGGCAACCGTCGTCGCATGTCAGCGACTTCCTTCGAGCATCAGTTCCAGAATTTTGCGCGGCGGCTGCGGATCGTTCGTTACCGATAGTTCGAGCCGGTCTATCACCGCCTTCGTCGTGATACGTTCGGACAGCAGAGCGCGCTCGCGACTGCGGTCGAGGGTCGGGAAGTAACTGATCGTGGCGTGAGGCGTAAAGGCAAAACGCACCGGACCGAAGATCAATCCACTGGCTCTGATGCGGTCGAACAGCTCGCGGATGGGGCCGTTGGGATCCAGGTGAACGCTGACGATGTTGGTCTGCATGAAGCGCGTCGGCGGCCCGAAGAGGAGCTCCAGGGGGGCCGTGACCCTGGTTAGCGGCTCCAGCACACTCTTCAATGCCTGCTCGTCCGTACCGGGAGCCACCGGCCCAACACCAGAGGAGCCGGCCAGTGTGATGTGCGGGTGGCTCAAGGCCGCGAACTTGGGATCGTACTGACGTTGGAGCCGGGCGATCTTCTCCCCCGCTTCACCGCCGATGGGCGCGAGGATGAAGATCCCTCGCGGTCGGCGCCAGTCAGTTCCGCCTTCCGGAATGTCATCTTCATGTCCGTACTCGTCGCTATCCGGGTAGTCATCCCACTCGTCGGCCCAGGACGACGCGCCCTCTGAATCGCCGCTGGCGCTCATGTCGCGGTCGTCGCCGGAAGACGACCATTCGCGGTGGCGTTCGCGTCGCACGGCGACCGGTATAACGCTACGGTGAGACAATGCATCCGCTAAGCACTCGCAGAACGAGAGACGGCTAAAGGCATGTGTCGACAACGTGGCTAGCAATGCGCCAGCGTCCACCTGTCGACAGGCCGACGATCGAAGAGTCAATCATGGCTAGCTGCCGCTCCCGTCGCCAGCGCTGGCCGACGCTGATTCACGACCGTGACAGTCGGAGCGCCCGTACATCATCCCGTTAACAGATGGTGCACTGGGGGCATGGAGAAGCGGGGGGCAGGCGCACGGCCGGCCCTCCACCTTCCGTTCAGCGCCCGGTCTGATGACCACCGGGAACGCCGTACCAAATCATTGTGACTGCCAGATCAGAACTGGACGTAGGCCGTGCCGTTGCCGATCACGGCGAGACGGGACGCCTCGCTCATTGCGGCAGTGCGCTGGTCCGCTCAGCTACTCCCTTCTTCCGTCACCTCGAGTGGTCGTTCCGTTACGATCGTAGCTGGGCCCGCTTCCGCTCCTTCACCTCCGGGGCGCGTCAGCCCCGCACCGCGATACCAGTACGCCACCGCCATCAGGAAGCCGCCCACCAACAGGTAGCTTCCCACACGCAGCCCAACGGCTTCCAGGTCGGTGGACTGGACGATCGCCTTCAGCGCGGCGATCACGGCCAGCCCCAGCCCGATGCGCCTCAGTGCCATCCGGTCCTTTCGCCGACCCAGGGCAATCAGAGCGACGCCGACTACCGCGTAGTACGCGATGACGAGAAAGCTGGCATACGCGGGCGAGAACGCCCCGCCGAGCTCGGCCTCCACCCAGACGAACGCGGCCACCGGTCCAAGGGCGCCGAGCAGCGCCCGCTCAGTCGCGCCAACAGCCGGCGAGTCGAGAGCATCGCGAAGCAACCAACCACACAACCACCATCCCGCCACCACCGCGAGTGCGGTCGCTGAAGCCATGCTCGCAAAGGGTATGTAAGCGTAGGCCTCGCGCGCCTCGAGCTGCTGGTAGACCCACGCGGCGGCGGCGAGCAAGCCGAAAGCGGGGGTGAGGAAGAGGAGCGGATGGCGTACCCTGCGCAGCAGCAGCACTGCCAGTATCGCGTGCCCCACCGTAGCCAGCGCGGCGAGCAGTGGCCGGTCGCGGAAGATGAGCGCGATCGCGCCCAGACTGAACAGCCCGGACACGAGAAGGTGCGTCATCGCCGGCACGTCAGGCGTCGGGTCGCGGGCGAGGATGCGCCGCGCCTTGCGGGAGCTGACCTCGCCCGGCCAACTCCTCTGGTCGCGTGACTCCCACGCGGCCAGCGCGGCGAGGGCTGCCCAGCCAGCGGCGAGTACACCGGCTAACCCTCCGAGCGGTGGCGGCACGACTAGAAAGGCAGCAAAGAGGAGAAAAGCCGGCTGCGCCAGGGCACTCGCTCCGCCAAGGGTCTGCCGGGACCGACGCAGGCTGAGCGCCAGGTACACGCCCACTGTTCCTAACGCCGCCAATCCGACAAGGTCCAGCTGCGCGGCGTTCGCGGTATCGGGCGAACCGCGTTCCGAAATGGGGAGGACCAGAACGAGGAGCCAGAGCCGGGCGAGGACGCTCCGCGACCCGCGACCACCAACCGCGAGTGCGCTGGCCGCGCACGCCAGTACAAAGATCGCCGGCCCGTCGCGGTACGCCCACTCCAATCCGGCCGCCACTCCCTCGGGCCACCTGATGACCATTGAGGCCCCGACATACGCCAGGACGCCAGCGGTCAGAACCCGCTGCGCCCACGGCCAACGCTGATCGCCCAGCGCTGCTGTCGACACGGTCACCACCAGCCAGCCGTAGAGCAGAAGCACTACCGGATCGCCAACCTGGTCGGCGGTGACGAACGGCGCGAGCAGCGCGCCACCGGTGCCAATGACAAAGAGCACCTGCTCGCCTCGCCGCCAACCGAGTGCGGCGAGAAGGAGGGACGCGGCCGCGGCCGCGGCCAGCGCAACCGGAGTGGGCACCACGTGCAACGACGGACCGGCGGCCCAGGCCACTATGTGCGCCACCGCCAGCGCGAGCGCGAGCACCGCGTTGCCGAAGCGGCGCGTGCCGACCCCGCTCCGTCTTCGCAACCAGAGTCCGACAACGGCGAGCAGCACGGCGCCGAGTGCACCGAGCGATACCCGCGCCGCCGGCCCCAGCGTCATCCGCTCCACTGCCCAACTGAGAAAGACGCCGACACCGAGGACGATGGTGAGCGCGCCGAGGAGCAGGGTCCCGTAGCGGCCGACGAGAGCCTCCAGGTCCATCCCTCGCGCTCGACGATTCGGATGCACGCGACGGTCGGAGCCCTGTGACGCGGCAGCAAGGCTAGTTGCCGGCGATGCATCTGCCGACGGTGCTGCACCCTGATCGGAGCGCCTGTCCGCTGCCACTGGCATCGACTTCGGCAGCGCACCGCTCGCCGCCGACCGATCCACCGTGGCCAGCGCGGCCCGCAGGGCAGCGAGTTCGTCGGAGAGTACCTGCACCGCCGTCTCCAGATTGTGCAGTCGGTCTACCGTGTCGTCATTCGGCTTGCCAGGCACTCGGCTACCTACTTCGCTGCCAGCCTCGCCTGAATCTGGTTCTGACATGGATCGGGTGAGAGGTGGTCATCAGTGAAACAGGAATGGCGCACGGAGAGCTGACCCTGGTCGCATCATTCATCTGCGTAGGTCACCCGCGTAAGTCAACTAACCAAGTAGTGCAGCCGATCCGAAGCGAGCCCTGATGGCGTCTGTCGCCCTGCCCAGCGCACGATCTCGCGGCGTCTCCAGAGGCGGAAGCTCGTCTTCATCGAACAGATTGAGCTGTTGCGCGTCCTCTCTGGCAAAGCCGGACAGCGCCACACCCAGTAGCCGCGCCGGTACACGTCGCGAACGCCGCAGCCGATGCATGAGGGCCAGTGCCACCGGCTGCATCGCCCGCTCCGTCTCCACCGGTCCGCCCAGCGTCTGACTGGCCTGCCGGTTGGTGAAATCGGCGTCGCGCAGGCGAACAGTGATCGTGCGTGCACGCAGGCCCTCGCGGCGCATGTCGGCGGCGGCCCGCGACAATAGCCGCCATAGCTCATGCTCCAACTCGGCGTCGTCGTGCAGGTCGTGAGCAAAGGTCTCGTCGCGACTGATCGAGCGCGCTGCCCCGCGTGGTTCCACCGGGGAATCATCGATGCCGCGCAGGCGCGCATGAAGCCACTGAGCGGCCCGTTCGCTCCCCGTGTGGCGGATCAGGGCGGCCATGTCGCAGGCTACGGCGTCGGGCACGTTGCGCAGGCCAGCCACCAGAAGCCGCTCCTGCAACCGAGGTCCGACTCCGGGCAGATCGGCCAGCATCATCGTGGCCAGGAAGGCCGTCTCGTCGCCCGGCGCTACGATATGCACGCCGTCTGCGCCGCTGCCCGGCTTGGGTTTCGCCCGCTCCACTGCCAGTTTGGCCACCAGCCGGTTGGTACCCCCGCCAATGGAGATGGTGAGTCCAGTAGCCTCGCTGACCGCCGTGCGGATGCGATGCGCGGTTTCGGCGAGCGGCTCGTGCCCGTAGAGCGCTTCGGTGCCACTCAGATCCAGGTACCATTCATCTATGCTCGCCGCGCCCACGACAGGCGCCATGCGGCCCAACACCTCGCGGATCTCGCGGCTGCGGGCGCGGCACATACCCATCGGCACCGGAACGACTGTGGCCTGCGGACAGAGTCGCAGCGCGCGCGACATGGGCATCGCTGAACGGACGCCGTAACGGCGCGCCTCGTACGACGCGGATGTGACCACGCCCCTCTCCTCGGCTCGTCCACCGACTATGAGCAGTCGGGCGCGTCCGGCCCCATCGGGGTCGGCCAGGCGGGCGACGGAGACGAAGAAAGCGTCGGCGTCGGCGAGGAGGATTCGGCGATGCATACCACGAACATACAGCGAAGAGCCGGCCGGCGTGATACTCCACCGGTGTCAGGCTGAGTGGTCACGGAACCGATCAGTTCTCCGTATCTTTCCGTCTATGCCAACGATCCGGATAGATCCGTCCGCGCCAGGACCGCAGCTACTTGCCCACGCCGCCAGCATCCTCCGACGGGGTGGCCTTGTAGCCTTTCCCACCGAGACGGTTTACGGACTGGGGGCGAACGCGCTGGATCCGGAAGCGGTGGCTCGCATCTTCGCGGCCAAGGGGCGACCGGACTTCAACCCCCTCATCGTTCACGTGCTGGACACGCCGGCGGCCAGAGATCTCGCCAGCGGCTGGCCGGAGAGCGCGGAACTGCTCGCCGCTGCCTTCTGGCCGGGCCCGCTTACGCTGGTGCTGCCGAAGCGCGACATCATACCCGACGTCGTCACTGCCGGGCTGCCTGACGTGGCCCTTCGTGTACCGTCGCACCCGGTGACCCGAGCGCTACTGCGTACGGCCGCAATCCCGATCGCTGCTCCCAGCGCGAACCGTTACATGGAGCTCTCACCCACCATCGCCGCGCACGTCGAGCGAGCGCTCGGCGAGCGGGTGGAACTGGTGCTTGACGGTGGGCCAACGCGGGTCGGAATCGAGAGCACGGTCGTGGATCTCTGCGGTCCGATCCCGCTGCTGCTGCGCCCGGGCGTCATCTCAGTGTCAGCTTTGCAGTCAGTGATCGGGAGGGTCGACGTCGCCTCCAACATGGCCGATGACAACGCGACGACTCCACGCCGGTCGCCCGGACAGGCCGCTCGGCATTATGCGCCTCGGGCCAGCCTGCACCTGTTCGGTGAGGACGAGCGAGAAGTCGCGGCGGCGCTGGCAGAGTACGCAGCGCAGCGTGGCGCTCCGGTGGGCGCGCTACTGCTGGCGCCGTTCTCCGCCCCGATCGACCATGCGGTGCGCATGCCCGCCGATCCGGCCGCCTATGCCCATGCCCTCTACGCTGCGCTGCATCAGCTGGATGAAGTAGGCTGCTCCCTCATCCTTGTCGAACGAGTGCCGCCGGAAGACGCCTGGGCCGGTGTGCGCGATCGGCTGGAGCGGGCAGCCACGCCGCTGGCGGGCTCGCCCGGGGTCGCTGCTCAGGCCATCCTTTCCGCGACGACGGCTGAGCGTTCCGACGCGCGCTGAGTAGCCCTGTCGCGCCCGGCGCAGCGTACCCAGTCGGCGACCACGTCCCGCAGCGCATCCAGGTCGAACGGCTTCCGGAGCACCGAGCAATCAAGGCGACTAAGTCGCGTGTGCGAGCGCGGATTTCCCACCAGGTCGCCAGTGACAAAGACAATGCGACCAGCAAGAGTGGGAAAAGCGGCGACAAGCCAATCGTAGAACTCGAAGCCGCTGCCATCCTCCAGCCAGATATCCAGGAAGACGCCGTCTATCTGATGACTGTCGAACTGATCGCGCGCCTCAGCGAGACTTGCCGCGGTGACGACATTTATCCCGTAACGGGAGAGCCAGAGTTCCACCGCACGGCGGATGGTTGGCTCGTCGTCGACATAGAGAACTTTCATGGCCCCTCCCGGTTCGCGGTGGCCTGCGCGGGCATCTCGTGGCCGGCGCCGACCACCTCCGCTGCTGGAAGCCGAGAGGTCGACACCGTGCAATGCGAGCCGCATGGGCCATGCCGGCGAACGTCCGTCGTGAGATCCGGCTCGCCTAACCCCTTGCTTCCGCGGCGTGTTCGCGTCACCGTTCGCCCCATGCTTCCCATCGATCTCACCGGCCGCCGGGCGCTCGTCGCCGGCGTTGCCGACGACCTCGGCTTCGGCTTTGCCATAGCCAAATCGCTCGCCGAGGCGGGCGCCCAGGTCTGCGTGGCCACCTGGCCGCCAGCGCTGAACATCCTCCGCAACCTGCTCGAGCGCGGAAAGATGGACGATTCACGCCGCCTCCCCGACGGATCTCTTCTCTCGTTCGAGAAGATATATCCGCTGGACGCCGCCTACGACACGCTGGAAGACGCGCCCGAAGAAGTACGCGGGAGCAAGCGATACAAGGACATCGGCGACTTCTCCGTGGACGGGCTGGCAAAGGGACTCGTCGCTGATTTTGGCGAGAAACCGCTGGACATTATCGTCCACTCCCTGGCCAACGGACCGGAAGTGAGGAAGTCGCTCATCGACACCAGCCGCGCCGGCTATCTAGCAGCGCTCGCGGTGAGCTCCTACTCGCTCGTCTCGATGGTGCAGCGGCTCGGGCCGCTCCTCCGCCCTGGCGGCAACGTACTCTCCCTGACGTACATGGCCGGCGAGCGTGTGGTGTTGGGCTACGGCGGGGGTATGTCATCGGCCAAGGCTGCGCTGGAGAGCGACACGCGCGTGCTCGCCTTCGAGGCGGGACGCCGGTGGGGTATTCGCGTGAACACTATCTCCGCCGGCCCGCTGGCCTCGCGTGCGGCGAGCGCGATCGGGATCGTGGACTTCATGGTTGAGTACTGCGGTGCCAACGCGCCGCTCCATGGGTCGCTGGACGCCATGGAAGTGGGTCGCGTGGCCGCCTTCCTTTCCAGCCCGCTGGCCAGCGGGATGACGGGAAGCACCGTCTACGTGGACAAGGGTTATCACGCCATGGGCATGGCGGTCAGTGACAGCGTCATGCCGCCGTACGCACGGGTGAAAGCTCTGGAGCGCGCGAGCACCGAGTGAGGAACTCACTGCTCGTCGGCGCGGGGATTCTGCTATCCCGCATCTTCGGGCTCGTACGTAGCAAGGTCCTCAATTACTACCTCGGTCTTGGTGATGTGGCCGACGCCTACAGCGTCGCCATCCGCATTCCGAACATGTTGCAGAACCTGTTCGGGGAGGGCGTGCTATCGGCCTCGTTCATCCCCGTCTACGCAGGGCTGCTAGGCCGCGGCGAGGGTGAGGAGGCCGATCGGACCGCGGGCGCGGTCTTCGCCCTCCTCGCCCTCGTCACCGCCCTGCTCGTGCTGGGTGGCGTGCTCTTCACACCGGCGCTCGTCTCCGCGCTGGCGTCAGGCTTCAGCGGCGAGAAACGCGCGCTGA
>CAJDVF010000055.1_pt1 | contig 33236 bp, 30 predicted proteins | sample 7391391 | NCBI WGS metagenome assembly CAJDVF01 (sample SAMEA7055697, study PRJEB34461) | soil metagenome | biome: terrestrial ecosystem; feature: Peninsula; material: soil | place: Antarctica | collected 2016 | reverse complement strand
ATGCACCAGCGTGTCAATGCTGAAGCGGTCGATTTTCCCGCGCAGAAGGTCCGACACACGTGGCTGCGTCACCCCGAGCGCCCGAGCTGCCTGGGCCTGTGTCCAGCCGCGTTCGGCAATCAGTTCCTCCAGCGCGAGCATCAGGTCGGCCCGGATGCGGAGATGGTCCGCCTCTTCGGGCGCGTACCCGAGGGCCTCGAAGGCGGTTTGCGTGCGATTGGGACTAGGCATGACGATTACCTCTGGGAGCGGCGCCAGCGCGCGAGCTCGGCCAGGCGCTGCTGCGCTAGGTCCAGGTCGCGCTTTGCCGTGCGCTAGGACTTCTTCTCGAACGCATGGAGGACGTAGATCGCCTCTGCGAACTTGGCGACGTAGAGTACGCGGAACGACCGTCCGGTCTGGATTCGGATCTCTCGAACCCCGGCCCCGATTGCCTGCATCGGCTTCCAGTCAATCGGCTCAAGTCCTTGCTGTAGCCGGTATAGCTGGTACCCCGAACGCTGCCGGGCATCCTCCGGGAACGCCGTCAGGTCGTCGAGGGCGGAACCCGACCAGACAAGGGGCTTGAGAGGCACGCTAGATTATATACTTTTTTGTATATGCTCGCAAGACGCATAACGCCAAAGTTCAGCTGCGAACCCGTACATGCGCAGCTACCAAACGACTCTATCGGGGTGGTTGTGGGTGGCTGGATCTCGCCACCCGCTCGTTCGTCAGATGCAACGCCACGTTAGGTGGCTGGGGCATCCGAAGTTGGACCGGAGAAGGCGCGCGGACCCAGTCGACGGATCATCAGTCGTGGCACTGCAAGTCCGATCCATGCGGCACCCCAAATCAATATTCCTCGTATCCATTCTCGATCACCACCCCAGCCGGCCGCCACGAGCCCGGCTGGTATTGCCAGCAGTGCGGTAAGCACGAGGAGATCCGCAACTGACCGTTCCCCAACGCGAACCCGATGCGCGATAGCGGCCCAGGCAACAAGGACGCCGGTATACGGGAGCAGCGCGAAAAGCATGGACGCGAGGAACGCGAAGTAGCCGACGTACAGCATGGAGCCAATGGCCATGACGCCCGCCCCTCGCGCCAGCGCCACTGCGCCGACTCCTATGGTGAGCGCGGCGGGGGCAATGAGACTCGCGGCGACGCTCCAAAGCAGCACGTTTAGACCCGACGCCCGGCAATTCCGTCCCCCTAATGAAGCTGTATCGTGCTGCATGCGCACCCTCTCCTGTAGACACCTAACGCCAAAGTTCAGCTGCGGCGCCCTTCCAGGCGCGAAGATGCGGACCCGCGGAGACGCTCGCCAGCCCCGAACATTGATGCACCACTCGCGCCGACCGCTGCAACGCCTCGTTAGGTGTCAGGGCGCTGGAATCTCTAGGTCGCGGCAGATCTTCCGCGCGAGGAACTCATTGATCTCGCGGTGACGCGGCACCGCCGTGGCTTTCCGCGTATCCCGATTCACGTAGACCGAATGGCTGCCGCCTTCACGGAGCAGCGCGCAACCGTGCGCCTCCAAATGCCGGACGAGATCGATTCGCTTCACGGCCAACCGCTGTTATGCGCTCAGCCTTAAAGACTCCCGAATCACGTCGGTTCCAGCCAGCTCCTCTTTGGAGAGCACCCGGTTGGCCTCCAGCACCAATTCGACGGCCTCGCGCAGATTAGCGCGCGCCTCCTCAAGGGTGGCGCCCTGTGTATTTGCCCCTGGGAGCTCCTCGACAAACGCGATGTAGCCTTCGGGCACCTTGCGGAAAACGGCGGTCAGCTCAATCTGCACGGAAACCTCAGTGTGGCGGATCGTCTCAATTTACCGCGTGCTCCGGCTGACACCTAACGCCTCAGCTAACCTGCGGGCGATTCCAACAAAATGCGAGCGAAGCGAGTTTCCTAATATCGCCCGACTGGTTCAGCGATCGTTATACGTCACGGTGCGCAGTTCCCCAATTAATCTCGTCCTGACGTACGTGCCGGCATGCGAGGACTATGATGTCACGCTCGCTGACTACTTCGTACACGAGGCTGTACGGGAAGCGATGCAAGAGCGCCCGTCGTACGGCGCCGTCGGTGCTGACCGCCATGTACATATGCGGGTGAAGCCGGAGGAAGGAGACGGTCGCGTCCAACTCCGCGATGAACGCCCGGCCAAGCCCGGGAAGTTGCGTTTCGTACCATCGGCGCGCCTCTCGAATCTCAGTGCGCGCTTGTGGCCGAAAGCGAACGCGCAGCATCGTTAGCCGCGAACTGGTCTTGGGTTCTCTTCGTCGGCTTCCTGATCGTCGAGCAGGTCGTTACGGACGCTCTCCCATGCGACCGCGGCATCGGGATCGACTCGATGCTCCTCGCGGCGCGCATCGATGACAGCACCCTCAACGTCGCTCAACGGGAGGACGCCAGCGCCACGCCGTAGCGAGTCCCAGACCTGTTCGATGAGCGCGAGGCGCTCACCGACGGTCAACCGATCAATGTCGACAATGGGAAGTACCATGTGTCGAAATCTGTGGGTTGGTGCGGTCGTACACAACTGACCCGAGACTGATAATCGGAGTGACTTATAACGCCTAAGTTCACTTGCAAAGGAACCCATAAACCTGATGCCGATGTCACGGCGAGCAGCCCCAGTGAACGCGCGAATCGCTCTCTCTAGTGCGGCAGCTTCAGTCGTGGCTTGATCATAGGAGTCGTCGGGGTCACAACTAGCCTTCTCGCGGCGAAGTTGCGCAAGCACTCTGGCCGCTTCCTCGGAGATGATGAAGCTTCCTATGACTGTCGCCTCGTCTACCGCGCGGCTGCCGAGATGCCAGTCGTCCAAGAGGCGCTGATTGAACTCCTCGGTCCGCTTAATCCTGCTCTCATAGTCGTCGACCCACGCATCGACGTACCGCTTGACGAGAAAGAGGGCGCGTGTGATGTCCGTATATGTCTCGACCTTCCGCTCCCACCACCGCTCTGAGCGGAACCGAGCAAGCGCCCACTTCGCGCTAAGCGCCGCCGAGAGCACGGCTGCTGCAAGGCCGGGAACCGAGTTGACCGCGAGTTGACCCCAGTCGATTGCCACGCCTTACCTCACGAAGTAGTCTGGCCGCGCTCTAACGCCCTAGCTCACCTGCGGGCGAATCAAATAAGAGCGAGCGAAAGCGAGCATTCAGTCAATCGCCCGTCTGGTGCAGCGCAACGTTAGACGGCCCGCGATGGGACTGTCCTCCCATCCGCGCGAAATAGGTTCGCCAACAGGAGACATACCAGCGGCAGGACACCCGCGTAACCGAATACACCAATGAGCTGGATCCGCATATTACCTACGGCGGGCCCGATCACGCCGACAAGGCAAAGCAACCCGCACGCTAAGAGGCCGCTCCGAACGCGACGCTCGCGGCCAGTCCCCGCAAACGTGAATGCCGCGAAGACAAGCGAGAACCCCAGGAACACGTCCCACGCCAGCAGTTCTAACGCGTAGGCGGATGACGGCCAAACGAGACCCGCTGACCCGAGCTGACGCAACGCCGTCAATTCGACAAAGTGCACGGCGCTCGTAGTTCCGGTCGTGAGAATCATGAACCCGAGCGCGATAGAGCCGATGACCTTCCGCTCGCTCGGAGCGCGACCGTGGATCGCGCCCATCATCACCAGCAGACAAAGCGCGGCGAGCGTCGTGAGAACTTCCATCACGGCCAGCAACGGATCGATGATGGGCGCGGAGAGACCACGCGTCGCGAACCCGACGGCCAGTGCGACGACGTAAGCCACCCCGACGACGAAAACGGCGCTGGAAGACCATCTTCCTAACTCGCTGTTGGACATGCGTACAATGTATGTGGACCGCCTAACGCCTATTGGACTGCTTACACGCGTGCCCAGCGCCTGACAGCAAGCGCCCTCTCCGTTCGCAACAGAACTCCGCCCGCCACACGTCAGCCCACGCTGCTCTCTCCCAAGCTGCCGCCGTCCAGCTCGCTCCGCAAGAGCCGATCGCAGCTTTGCCACAGCCGCGTTACACCGCGTCCCGCACCGAACGCTGCGCCGCATCGCTGCGCACCAGGCGCACCAGGCGCGTCTCCCAACACGTGCGTGTAGATCATCGTCGTCCGCACGTCACTGTGACCGAGCAACTCCTGCACAGTTCGCAAATCGTAACCGTCCTCCAGAAGATGCGTGGCGAACGAGTGCCGGAACGTGTGACAGCTCGCGCGCTTACTGATCCCTGCCGCGCGGACCGCTGCCGTGACGGCGCGCTGAACGGCGGAATGGTGCAGCGGCATTCGCAGCCGGCGCCCATCCGCCTCACGATACTCGCGCCGCGCCGGGAACACCCAGTACCACGGCCATTCACCGGCTGCTCGCGGGTACTTGCGCGAGAGCGCATCCGGCAGCGGCACGCCCACTCCGGCCGCACTGTCCCTGGCGTGCAACGCTCGCACTTTTACCAGGTGCGCATTGAGCGGTCCGGCCGCCGACGCCGGCAGCACCGTTCGGCGATCCTTCCCGCCCTTCCCCGAGCGCACCAGGAGCTCGCCCCGGCCAAGGTCCACGTCCTTTACCCGTAGCGAAAGCGCCTCTCCCAGCCGCAGCCCGGTCCCGTACAGCAGGGTCGCCACCAGAGCCGGCACCCTGGCCCTCACATCGAAGGCGTCGAGTATGCGCCATACCTCGGCGCGCGTGAGTACCACTGGCGCACGGGGGCGATGCCTGGCTCGAACAGTCTCCGCGGAGATGTCGATCGACAGGTCGAGTACGTCGCGGTACAGGAACAGCAGAGCAGCTAACGCCTGGTTCTGCGTGCTCGCGGCAACCTTGTGCTCGACAGCAAGGTTAGAGAGAAATCGCTCCAGATGCGCACCGTCCAGCGACCGCGGATGGCGGCCGCCGCTGAAGCGAATGAAACGTCGCACCCAGCCGACATAGGTCTTCTCGGTGCGCTGACTGTAATGACGGAGACGCAGCACACGGCGCATCTCCCCAAAAAGCGTGACACGCGTCGGGGTGGGCACGCGGGACATGGATCGGCCCGCTGCCACGTGTGAAGCGTCGCGATGAGGAGGCACGGCCGGAGGAGCCGGGGATGAATTTCCGAGGTCGGAAGCATCCACTGTACGCGGACCAGCCCCGACCTCCGCACTAATCCACCGCAACGCGGACCGGAACGCCGCAACGTTTCCTGGCGCAGGCCTATCCCGCTGTCCGGCGCGAGCGGCGGCCGACCCCGCCGTCGTCACCCGTCACCCGTCACCCGTCACCCGTCACCCGTCACCCGTCACCCGTCACCCGTCACCCGTCACCAACCTTAGCAATCCGCCAGCCGCCACGCGCCTAGCCATCCCGGCCCCCAGCGCGCAAGATACGAGTGATCTGGCTCAGCAGAGTCCCGCCCGCCCTGATCCACCGTCGGTTCCCGCCCTCGTCTCCACCCAGCCCCGCACCATGCTCCGCACCCGCATCTCGATCGCCGCCGTCGTCGCCGCGTTCGCCGTCAGTTCGACTTCCTGCGCCACGGCCCAGCAAACCTCTACCGCCGCGGCTTCGGCATCCGGTACTGCTTCCCAGCGCCAGGGCCAGATCTCCTACCACGTCGCCGTCCAGAGCGCCGCGCATCACGAGGCGCGGGTCACCGTCACCTTCCCGGAAGTCCCGCGCGGCCAGCCGCTTCAGGTGATGATGAGCCGCAGTTCCACGGGTCGCTACGCGATCCATGAATTCGCCAAGAACGTCTACGACGTGAAGGCGGTGGACAGCCAGGGCCGCGAGCTGACGATCACCCGCCCCAGTCCTTACCAGTGGGACGTCCAGGGCCACGACGGCACGGTCAAGGTGACCTACACCGTCTTTGGTGACCGGGCCGACGGCACCTACCTCGCGGTCGACCGCTCCCACCTCCACTTCAACGCGCCGGCTATCTACATGTGGGCGCGCGGGCTGGAGGAGCGGCCCATCCAGGTCCGCTTCGACAGCGGCCAGCCGGGATGGCGGATTGCCACCCAGCTCGCGCCTACCGCCGACAGTTCGACCTTCACCGCCCCACACCTGCAGTACCTGCTGGACAGCCCGGTGGAGATCAGCAACCAGACCTTCTACGCATGGAAGGTGGAGTCGGGCGGTCGCACCCAGGAGATCCGCGTCGCCCTCCATCACGACGGCACCGAGGCCGAGGCCGCCGCGTTCGTCGATGGCACGCGCCGCATCGTGGACGCGCAGATAGCGGTATGGGGCGTTTTACCGGAGTTCGACTACGGGACCTACACCTTCCTCGCCGACTACCTGCCGTGGAACGGTGGCGACGGTATGGAGCATCGCAACTCCACCATCGTCATCAGCTCGCGCCCGCTCTCCAACGGCATGCTCGGCAACCTGGGCACGGTGTCGCACGAGTTCTTCCACATCTGGAACGTCGAGCGGCTGCGGCCAGCGGACCTGGAGCCGTTCGACTTCACCCGCGCCAACATGTCGGACGATCTCTGGCTCTCCGAGGGCTTCACCCAGTACTACGGCGGGCTGATCATGCGCCGCGCTGGGCTCGTGAGTGACACCTCCTACGCGCGCACTGCCGGCGGTATCGCCAACTCCATCATCAACGGTCCCGGCCGCCGCTACTTCTCGGCGGTCGAGATGAGCCGCCAGGCACCCTTCGTGGACGCTGCCACGGCGATCGATCCCACCAACCGCGCCAACACCTTCATCTCCTATTACACCTGGGGCGCGGCCATCGGCCTGGCCATGGACATGGAGCTTCGCCAGCGATACAACACCACGCTCGACGCCTACATGCGGGCGATGTGGGATAAATTCGGCCGTCACCAGGAGAACTTTGCGCCATCGCGCCCCTACACCACCGAGGACGCCCGGCTCACCCTCGGCGGCCGACAATAATCGACACGCCGCTCTACGCGGCCGGAATGGACTCCGGCGACCGTCTGCTCCAGCTCGACGGACGCGCCATGAGCTCAGCGGCCGACGTCGCGACGGTGCTCGGTGCGCACCGTGCCGGCGACGCCGTGCCAGTGGTCTTCGAGAGCCGCGGCACGCGTCAGCAGGCGACGATCAAGCTTGGGCTCAGTCCTCGTCTGGAAGGCATTCTGTACGAAGAGGCAGGGCAACCGGTGACGGCGCAGATGCGGACGCTGCGGACGGCGTGGATGGGGGGCGGGAAGTAGTCATGACATGTAGCTGGAGCTGACGCGCTCCGCCATTCCCGCGAACGCGGGAATCCAGCTTCGGTGCCCAGTTGGCTGGCTCTTCGCTTCCGCGGCAATGGATAATAGGCCGCAGCCGCGGATAGTGCAGGGAGACCAGTGGCGATCACGTGAAAAGCTGGCTGTCGAAATGATACGATGGCAGCTCGTCCAGACGCCTGGCCTGGCAGCGGTCGGCAGCGTCAGCGGAGGGAGCGAGCGATGTTCCATCTCCGTACCACCAGCAGGGTGGACTCCCGGCGATATGCTGTCTCTAGCGTGGTGGCAGCGAGCACGTCCAACTTGGGTGGACGCGTCGCCAACTGCCGACGATCGTTGGCGGTCGTAAGCGTCGCTATCTACGCCCATCAGTCAGCCCTGTCAGGCCATAAAGTCGGAACCGTTCCCGTGACCACCATCCTTGTTATAGATGACGAGCCGCAGATCCGCCGCGTCGTGCGCCACACGCTGGAGCGCGTCGCGGAGCGTCTGTTGGAAGCCGCCACGGGCGCCGAGGGGATCGACCTGGCCGCGGCGCACCGGCCGGATCTTGTCATCCTGGATCTGGGCCTGCCGGACATGGAAGGCATCGCGGTCTGCAGCGAGCTGCGTCGCTGGTCGCCGACGCCCATCATCGTGCTCTCCGCCCGCCACTCCGAGTCGGAAAAGACCCAGCTTCTCGACGCCGGCGCCGACGATTACATGACCAAGCCATTCAGTCCACCCGAGCTGGCGGCGCGGGTGCGGGCGCAGCTACGCCGTGCTCGTATGGTGACGCCGAGTGGAGTCCCCGGCCCGATTGTCGCCGGCGACCTGACTATCGATACGGTGGCGCGCGTGGTCACGCGCGCCGGCGAGCGCGTTCACCTCACGAAGGTCGAATTTGAGCTGCTCCGGGTCCTCGTCGCCCATGCTGGCCGGACTCTGACTCACCAGCAGCTTTTTAACGAGGTATGGAGCGGCCGCTCTCATGGTGATGCTCAACAATACCTGCGTGTGCACGTCGCCCACCTTCGACGCAAACTCGAGGTAGACACGGTAAGACCTCGCCATCTGCATACGGAACCGGGTGTTGGGTACCGATTCGACCTCGACTGATCCCGCCGAGTCGCGTCGCGAGCATCGCTGGCGCGAGCGGCTACTCATTGGCCTCGCACTCGCGAGCACCACCGCGCTCATGGTCGCGTTCCGGGGGACGCTCGACAAGGCGCACTTCGCCCTCGTCTACGTCCTCATCGTGCTCGGCGCCAGCGCGCTTCAGGGGCGGAGGGTGGGTCTCATCACGTCGCTGGCGGCCTTTCTCTGCTTCGACCTCTTCCTGCTACCGCCATACAACACGCTCGTGGTCGCTGATCCCTTCGACTGGCTCGTCCTCGTGGTCTTCATGGTGGTGAGCGCGGCGGCGGCGCAGCAGCTGGATCGGGCGCAGCGCGAGGCGGCAGCGGCGCGGGCACGGGCTGCCGAGGTTGGACAGCTCGCCACGCTGGGGGCGGAAACGCTCAGCGCTGGGCGGGCCGAGGAAGCTGTTCAGGCTATTGCCCGCGCGATTCAGCAGGCGCTCGACGTAGCCGCCTGCGAGATCCACGGCCGGCGCGACGACGGTTCCTTCGTGCGACTTGGGTATGAGGCACGAGCCGGCACCATCGAATCCAGCACACCGGAGGGTGAGACAGCTCTCTTCCCTTTCGTCGTCGAAGGGGACGCCATCGCCGTCCAGCGCATGGACGGAACGAAGTCAATAGTTGAGTTGACGGAGAACTTCCTCGAGGACGGGATAGAAAGGGCGCTCGATACAGGCGGGCCGGTGAGGGCGCTGCTCATCCCGCTCATCGTTCAGGCGCGAAGCGTGGGATTGCTGCGGATCGCTGACAGCTCGCCTCTCGCGTTGACGCCATCGGCGCGTCGCTTTGCGGCGACGCTCGCCTACTATGCCGCGCTCGCCCTGGAGCGGGTGCGCCTGTCCTCACAGGCGGAGCACGCGTCCGCACTGCGCGAGGCCGACCGCCTAAAGGACGCGCTGCTCGCCTCCGTATCGCACGATCTCCGCACGCCGCTGACGACCATCAAGGGATTGGCCCACGAGATGCGCCTCGAGGGTGAGGCTCGGGCGGCAATCGTCGAGGAGGAGGCCGACCGCCTGGAGAGCTTCGTTGCCGGTCTTCTCGATCTCTCGCGGCTGGACGGGAACGCGGTCGTCGTCACGACCGAGATCAACGCTGCCGACGACCTCGTCGGCGCCGCGCTTCAGCAGGCAGCGGGAGTGCTCGGCGACAGAGAGATACGAACCGTGCTGCCGGCCAGCGAATTCCTGCTCGGACGCTTCGACTTCGTGCAGTCGCTCCGCGTGTTGGTGAACCTACTTGTGAATGCTCACAGGTATTCTCCCGTCAGCACTCCCATCGATCTGGTGGTGGAACGAAGTGGAAACCGTCTCCTCTTCTCAGTCGCCGATCGCGGTCCAGGCGTGCCGCCAGATGAGCGCGAGCGGATCTTCCTCCCTTTTCACCGCTCCGATAGCACGACGTACTCGGGCGGGGCGGGGCTCGGCCTGCCTATCGCGCGACGACTCGCCGAGGCGCAGGAGGGGACGGTAGAACTCAGCTCCCGAGAGGGTGGCGGCAGCGTGTTCACCTTTGCCGTACCCGCCGTGGATGACGACGTCGTCACCGCTGAGGGCTCGACTTAGCACAATCTTTGTGCGGCAGTGCACCGCCTTTGTGCGGGCTCTACTAGCCACGCAGCACTCTTCCATTCACGGATTGCCGCGCGAATGCCGCGCGACCAATCCCTGTCACCCGCTCGGGACCCGTGCGGCCCGTGGAGGAGAGATGTCGCTGGTATCATCGTCGTTATGGTCGGCAGTTGTTGTCGCGTCTGCTCTAGTACCGCAACTCGCCCACAGCCAGACAGTAGCTCCGCCAATCAGCACCGATCGACCGGGCCTTGGGTTCTCACTGGCAGTTGTGCCCGCGGGATCCCTTCAGTTGGAACTAGGGACGCCGGCCGTAGCAACTGATGCGGCTGGAAACGTCGACAGTCGGCTGCTCAATCTGCCACTCATGATCCGCTTCGGTATCTCACCCCGACTGGAGCTGCGAGCCGGCGGCACGACGTGGAATATTGCCCGCACCAAGGTAGGCGGCGTAACGCAGACGGTGCGTGGGTTCGGCGCAATCGAGGTCGGCGCGAAGTACGCCGTTACCGACGGCAGTCGCGGCATTCCGTTCGCCATAATGCCGTCGGTAATACTGCCAGTTGGCGACGACGAGTTCTCCAGTTCCAAGGCCGCCTACACGTTGCAGGGAGCCGCCGGCTTCACTCTTCCCGCCGGCTGGGGCCTCACAACGGTACTCGGCACCGCAGCGACGGCCGACGATGAGGGCGATTACCAGCTTACCGGCTCCCTTATCGGAGTGCTGGGAAGAACTATCTCGGGTCCGCTAGCCGGCTACCTGGAGTCCGGTTGGTACCCCACAGGGCAGGGGGAAGACCCGGCCTATGTTGGAGCTGGTGTCACCTGGCGGCTGCGGAACGCGCTCCAGCTCGACGCTTCGCTCAATCGCAGCCTTACCGACGCCGCCTCCGATTGGCTCTTCGGGGCCGGCATCAGCGTGCGCTTTTAAAGCTCAGAGCGGCAACAGTCCCAGTCTTCACGCTTTCTTAGCGCTCCTCGCCAGCCGCTTTGTGCGTCCTTAGTCGGCCACGAGCCATAGTTCATCAAGCGAATGGTCTGAGTCGACGGGCGCAATAAAGCGGGGATGCAAACGCGCAGTTGCCTGACCTGCGACGAATCTCACGGGCCAGCACATGAAAGAGATCCGCACCGCACCAGCTCCAAACCACCGTTGCACACAATCCACTAGAAACCTCGCTGGTAGTCTTGCGAGAAACTGGAGCTGAGACGCATGCCACACTGTCATCCCTGTCCTATGCCGGCGTTGACGCCAACGCGGTCGCCAGCAGATCCAGACCGGCACCTCAGGCTGGGGCAGTTGACGATCCTATCGACCGACGGAGGGACGCAGCCATGGTCGCACCTCTCATGACATGGCTCGCCGGTTTCTGCGCCGTCGGACTCTTCGCCTACCTGTTCTACGCCCTCGTGAAGCCTGATCGCTTCTGAGAACGCAGCAGAATTTCACAGTTCAAACACCTGGTGGCAACTATGGGCGACATCGTATTCGTGGCGGTAACGCTCTTGTTCTTCATAATCACAACAGGGTTGATCGTTGCCCTGGATCGACTTTGAGGGCGGCTACATGACACCAGACGTCACTCAGTTCATCCTCATCCTGGCGATCATGACCGGACTGGTCGTCGTTCTGGGAAAGTGGATGACGCGCCTATTCACAAATCCAGCTCACAACATCCTCGAGCGGGGGACATACCGAATCCTCGGCGTGGACCCCGACGAGAAGATGTCGTGGAAGCGCTATGGCATGGTGCTAATCCTCAGCAACGCCGCCATGCTGTTGCTGGGCTATTTCATGCTTCGGATACAGGGCTTTCTGCCAGGCGACACCCTCGCCCGTGCCGCCCAGACGCCCGACCTGGCGTTTAACACAGCCGTTTCCTTCACGACCAACACCAATTGGCAGGCGTACTCGGGCGAGTCGAGCCTCTCGAACTTCTCCCAGATGGCCGTCATCACCTTCCTCATGACGATCAGCGCCGCGACTGGCGTGGCGGCCGCCGGTGGCTTTATCCGCGGACTGAGTCGCAAAACGACCGCTGACATCGGGAACTACTGGGTCGACTTCACGCGAGTTGTCTTTCGGCTGTTTCTGCCGCTCTGCTTTGCCATGGCGCTCGTCTACGTATGGCAGGGCATGCCGCAGACGCTGAGCGCGGACGCAATCGTCACGACAGTTGAAGGCATGAGGCAGCAGTTGATTCTCGGTCCGGTGGCCAGCCTGGAGAGCATCAAGCATATCGGCACCAACGGCGGTGGCTTCTTCGGCATGAACGCCGCGCATCCGTTCGAGAATCCGACTCCGCTGACCAATACACTGCACATTCTCAGCATGCTGCTCATCCCGGCGGCGCTCACGTACACCTTCGGCTCGATGCTCCTGCGTCGTAAACAGGGTTGGGCATTTCTCGCCGCCTTCCTCGTAATGTTTGTCGGCTTCCTGGCGGTGGTCTACAGCTCTGAGCGTGGCGGTAATCCGTTGCTCGCCTCGATGGGAGTCGACCAGGCGCAAACGGCATATCAGGCCGGCGGCAACATGGAGGGTAAGGAGCTTCGGTTCGGCATCGCCCAGACCAGCATGTTCGTCACGACAACGACGGCTGCGACGACTGGCTCGGTCGATTCAATGCACTCCTCCCTTACACCGCTTGGTGGCTTCGTCCCCATCGCGCAGATGATGCTGAACAACGTGTTCGGCGGCGCCGGCGTGGGTCTCATAAACCTTGTCACCTTCGCCATCCTGACGGTCTTCCTGATCGGCATGATGATCGGACGCACCCCTGAGTTTCTGGGCAAGAAGGTTGAGGCGCGTGAGATGACGTACGTCATGATCGCGGTGTTGGCACACCCGTTCAGCATCCTTGGATTCACGGCGCTCGCGTCCATGATGCCCTCCACGCTAAACAGCCTGGCCAACATGGGTCCTCACGGGTTCAGTGAGGTCCTATACGCCTACACCTCGGGCACGGCCAATAACGGTTCGGCGTTCGCCGGTCTTAATGCCAACACGCCCTTCTTCAATACGACGATCGGACTCGCCATGCTCGTCGGCCGCTACTTCACTCTGCTGCCAATGCTTGCTGTCGCGGGTGCGATGGCATCCAAGAAGACGGTACCTGAAGGTCCCGGCACGCTCTCAACGGCGACTCCTCTTTTCACTGGCCTGCTGGTGTTTGTAGTGCTGGTAGTTGGAGGCCTGACATTCTTGCCGGCTCTCGCCCTCGGCCCGCTCGTCGAGAATCTCCTGATGCTCACGGGCAAGACATTTTGAGGATCGATGCCATGAGAAATGCACAAAGCTCCATCCATGACCGCGCAGCCACTGCACCGTCGGTGTTCAGGGGCCTCGCCCGACCAGTGCTGACCTCGGCCGTCTTCTTCATGCTGGTGACGGGCGTCGCTTACCCGTTCGCGACCACCGGAGTCGCCAGGATCATTTTCCCAGATCAGGCGCAAGGGAGCCTGATCGTGAAGGATGGACAGGCAGTCGGCTCGAGTCACATCGGCCAGTACTTCACCAGGCCGGAGTACTTTCACGGTCGCCCGAGTATGACATCAGGCGTTGACCCAAGCGATCCGTCGAAGACGGTTGACCAGCCTTACAACGCAGCGCTTAGCGCCGCGAGCAACCAGGGTTCGATTAGCAAGAAGCTGCTCGATGACATTGCGGAACGTGCCAGCGCCTACCGAGAGGAGAATGAGATGGCGGTAGATGCCGCTGTTCCGGTCGATGCTGTGACTGCTTCGGCTTCCGGACTCGATCCACATATCTCGGTCGCTAATGCCAGCCTTCAGGCACCTCGGGTAGCCCGCATTCGCGGTGTGACGACAGAGAATGTGCTGCAGCTCCTGGAACAGAACACAAGCGGTCGGCAGCTCGGCGTTCTTGGAGATTCGCGAGTGAACGTCCTAAAGCTCAACCTCGCGCTCGACGCGGCCGCTCCGGCCCGCCGCACTGCTCAATAATTCAGGGGTGTCATCATGTCCTCTCCAGAGACAACCGCGCCGCAGGGCGTGATGGTTGGCGCCACCGTTCAGCCTGTCCGCTGGACCTCTGTCGTCGGTGAAGCGTTCAGGAAGCTGTCGCCGCTGACTCAGCTCAAGAATCCGGTAATGTTCGTCGTCTATCTGGGCAGCATCATCACCACGCTGCTCTCGATTCAGGCGATGATTGGCACCGGCGAGGCGCCGGCTTCCTTCATCTTCGCCATTACCGCCTGGCTCTGGTTCACCGTCCTTTTCGCAAACGCCGCCGAGGCTCTGGCCGAAGGCCGCGGAAAGGCGCAGGCGGACGCGCTTCGAGCCACCCGTCAGAGCGTTACTGCTCGCGTACTGAAGGATCCGACGCGGGAAAGCGAGTCCTGGCCGAAGTCGAGCGATGAACTCGGCGTTGGCGACTACGTACTAGTCGAAGCGGGTGAGATTATTCCCGCCGACGGCGAAGTTCTTCAGGGTGCAGCGTCGGTCGACGAGTCAGCTATCACAGGCGAGTCAGCCCCCGTTATCCGCGAGTCCGGCGGGGACTTCGGCTCGGTCACCGGCGGGACTCGTGTGCTGTCTGATTGGCTGGTCGTGCAAGTCACGGCCAAGCCTGGCGAAGCATTTCTCGATCGCATGATTGCGATGGTTGAAGGTGCGAAGCGCGGGAAGACGCCCAACGAAGTTGCGTTGACGATCCTGCTGGTAGCGCTCACACTCCTCTTCCTGCTGGTGTGCGTCACGCTTCTACCCTTCTCCAGCTTCAGCACGGTCCTCGCCGGAGGCGGTTCGGTCGTTACCATCACCGTTCTGATCGCGTTGCTAGTATGCCTGATCCCGACAACCATCGGTGCGCTGCTGTCGGCCGTCGGCATCGCCGGCATGAGCCGAATGATGAAGGCCAACGTGCTCGCCACGTCAGGTCGCGCTATCGAGGCCGCAGGTGACGTTGACGTGTTACTCCTCGACAAGACCGGCACGATAACGCTCGGCAACCGCCAGGCCTCACAATTCCTTCCAGCGCCCCAGGTGACCGAGCAGGAATTAGCCGATGTTGCTCAGCTTGCATCGCTCGCCGATGAGACTCCGGAGGGCCGATCGATTGTCGTGCTCGCAAAGCAGAAGTTCAATCTGCGCGGTCGGGAGTTGAATGGCGCCGAGGCGATTGCTTTCAGCGCCCACACCCGCATGAAGGAAGGGTGCGGCGAGCGCTATTCGTGCTCACGTTGAGTCTCTCGGCGGCGTATTCCCGCGCGAAATGGCCAGGATGGTCGACGACGTCTCACGGCGCGGCAGCACGCCCCTTGTCGTGGCCGACGGCAGCAAGGCACTCGGCATCGTGGAGCTGAAGGACATCGTCAAGGGCGGCATTAAGGAGCGCTTTGCCGAACTGCGTGCCATGGGCATCAAGACCGTGATGATCACCGGCGACAATCAGCTCACCGCCGCGGCTATCGCGGCCGAGGCTGGCGTCGACGACTACCTGGCTGAGGCGACGCCCGAAGACAAGCTGCGCCTAATCAGGGAGTACCAGGCGGACGGGCGTCTGGTTGCCATGACCGGTGACGGCACCAACGACGCTCCGGCGCTCGCCCAGGCCGATGTTGCTGTGGCCATGAACAGCGGTACCCAGGCTGCCAAGGAGGCCGGTAACATGGTCGACCTCGACAGCAACCCAACCAAGCTTCTACGGGTTGTCGAGGTGGGCAAGCAGATGATCATGACCCGCGGCGCGCTGACTACGTTCAGCATTGCAAACGACCTGGCGAAATACTTCGCGATCATCCCGGCCGCGTTCGTCGCGACCTATCCGGCGTTGGCTGCCTTCAACATCATGGGCCTCCACAGCCCATCCTCGGCCATTCTCTCGGCTGTGATCTTCAACGCCCTGATCATTGTGGCTCTCATTCCGCTGGCGTTGCGTGGAGTTAAGTATCGCGCGTTGCCGGCTGCAAGATTGCTGCGCTACAACCTGCTGGTCTACGGCTTGGGCGGGCTGATCGCCCCGTTCATCGGCATCAAGCTGATCGACATGATACTCGTCGTGCTCAGGCTCGCCTGAGTCGCACATCCAGCAACCGGGTTACGAAACCATGGGTAGTCAGGTCGGGTCCGCGGTCCTCATAACCGTCGCAGGCGAACAGTCGACCTCGCACCGAGTTCGCGTGGCGATCTATCACCGATACGGCCGTGATCTACCGGAGATGATTCGATGACTCACCATCGTCCGGATCCAGACGCACTGCTCGCCCATATCAACGCGGATTCCGACGCCGATCGTGGCCGGGGTCCGCGCCGCGGGCGGCTGAAAGTCTTTCTCGGGGCGACCGCGGGCGTCGGCAAAACGTACGCGATGCTCGAGGAAGCGCGGGCCCGTCAGCGAGAGGGCGTGGATGTCGTTATCGGCGTGGTGGAGACGCACGGCCGCGGGGAGACCCAGGCTCTGCTCGACGGGCTCGAGATGCTGCCGCGTCGTACCCTGGATTATCGTGGTGTTGCGCTCACCGAGTTCGATCTTGACGCGGCACTGGCGCGACGACCGTTGCTGATGCTCATCGACGAGCTGGCGCACAGCAACACGCCCGGCTCGCGCCACTCAAAGCGGTGGCAGGATGTAGAGGAGCTGCTCGCCGCCGGAATCGACATCTTCACGACGGTAAACGTCCAGCACCTGGAGAGCCTCAACGACGTCGTCGCGCAGATCACGCATGTGACGGTGCGTGAGACAGTTCCTGACGCGCTGCTGGAGCGCGCCGACGAGGTAGAGCTGGTCGATATCCCCCCGGAGGAACTGCTGAAGCGTCTGCGGGAGGGAAAGATCTACCTGCCGCAGCAGGCGCAGCGCGCCACCGAGCACTTCTTCCGTCCCGGCAACCTGATCGCACTCCGGCAGCTCGCGCTGCAGCGCACTGCACAGCGAGTGGACCAGCAGATGCGCGTCTACCGCAGCGCGCATGGCGTAGCGGAGACCTGGCCGGTAGCCGAGCGCATCATCGTCGGAGTAGGACCTGCTCCGTCGTCGGCTCGCCTGGTGCGCGCTACAAAGCGCATTGCCGACAGACTTGGCGGTGAGTGGATAGCGGTATTCGTCGAGACGCCCGGTTCGGCCACGTGGGATAAGGCGGATCGAGACCGCGTTTGGGAGACGCTACGCCTGGCCGAATCGCTCGGCGGGGAGACGGCGACGGTGTCAGGGCGTGACCCGGCCGAAGAGATCATCGCCTACGCCCGCGCCCGTAACGTGACGCGAGTCGTCGTTGGCCGGCCGACTCACGCGCGCTGGCGCGACCTGATCGGTGGCTCCACGATTGATACAATCGCAAGGCAGAGCCAGGACATCGACCTGCACGTCATCGCTACCAGTGACGATGCCGGGATTCCACAGACCCGTTCGGGGGCCAGCGCGGGGACCGCTGGGAACGGGGTCGGCGGACGGAAGCCGGAAGGCTTTGCAACCTACCTCCAGACCGTCGCCGCCATATCCGCAACGACGCTCGTCTGTGTCCTGCTGCGCCCGGTGTTCAACGTCGCGAACCTGGCGATGATCTTTCTCCTGGCGGTGGTGGTAGTTGCGGTCTGGCGCGGGCGCCGGCAGTCGATTGTGGCGACTGTCCTGAGCGTGCTCGCATTCGATTTCTTCTGTGTGCCGCCGTTCCAGACGCTCGCCGTGTCCGACGGCGAATACTTCGTCACGTTCGGCGTTATGATGGCGGTGGCGCTCGTGATCGGCACCCTGACCACGCGGCTGCGCGAGCAGGCTGCTGTGGCCAGGGCACGCGAGCACCGCATGCTGGCGCTTTACGAACTGAGCCGCGATCTCGCGTTCACGGCCGACAGTAATGAGTTGGTACGTGCGGGTCTCGAACACCTGCGGCGCGAGTTTTCCTGCGACGCGGTTGCCCTTCTCCCGGACCCATTCCGCCAGCTCCACGCGGCATCAGGTAGCGGCGAGCAGAGTGTGACGCCGCAGGAACTCGCCGTGGCTAGCTGGGTTCTGGAGAACGGCCGCAGCGCCGGCCGCGGAACCACAACCCTTCCGGCAGGCGACTGGCTATTCCTCCCCCTGGACGCCGGCAACGTCACGGTCGGCGTACTCGGCATTCGCGCCACGAACCCCGATGCAGTGGACGAGCCTGACCGACGTCACCTGCTCGAGGTTTTTGCAAACCAGATCGCCGTCGGCCTGGAGCGCGGCCAGCTGGGCGAACGTGCGCGCCGCGTGGTCCAGCTCGAGGAAATGGACAGACTCAAAAGCGAGTTCGTCTCCACCGCCTCGCACGAACTGCGATCGCCCATTGCAAGCCTCCTCGCCGAGACAGAGACGTTGCGGGAGCGGCTTGGCGCGCGCACCGATGCAGGTGAAGGCGAACTGCTGGACGGCGTGGTACGCCGCGCCGCGCAACTACGCCGTCTGACCGACGAGTTACTCGACCTATCCCGACTGGAGACCGGCGTCGCCCAGCTGTCGCGTGAGCCGCTCGAGGTGACGTCGCTGATTGAATGCGTCATGGAGTCTTTCTCAACAGGGGCAAGAGAGCGGAGCGTCACGTTGGATCGCGACGTCGCGAACAGCCTACCCTCGGTCTTTGGCGACCGTCGTCGCCTTGAGGGAGTGTTGTCGAGCCTGATCAGCAATGCTCTACGAGCGACGAAAGCGGGCGGGCGTATCCTGATATCGGCCGACCACGTGGGCAACCTGGTCCAATTCGCCGTATCGGATGACGGTCACGGCATCCCGCTGGAGCATCAGGCGCGCGTCTTCGACCGCTTTGTACAGTTACCTGGGAGCACGCCCGGTGATGGCGCCGGGCTCGGACTGGCAATCGCTGCCGAGACGGTGCGCGCTCACGGCGGCACGATCTGGGTCGACTCCGGTCCGGGTCCGGGTAGTGTCTTCAGCTTCACGATTCCGGTGGCTAACGCGGTTGACCAGGATCCGCGCGAGTGAATGCGGAGCGGGTTGCTATCACGATTCCGTGGGAACGGCGTCCGGCATTATTACGGGAAGGGTCGTCGACCTCCGCGCAACCGATTCACGACAAGTAGCGAGCTGGTTCGCGGCCAGTAACGGACCGGGAGCGACACCGGGCGAGAGTATGCCGGATGGATGTTATGAGTTTCTGGACATCCGTGGTCTGCCGTCGTGGAAAGGGCGACCGTATCGTGCCTATCTCGTCCTAACGCTCACACCCATTCCGCGTCAAAGGGTGTATCGGAGCTGAGCGAGTGTCGTTGTGCGAACCGGTATGGAACCCACCGTGGCTATTTCTTGGGGATGCAGCCGACCAACCGTGCCGTAAGCGTGTGGGGCATAGTCGATCGAAAAACTCGAAGGGACGAAGGTCAAGTCCACTCGAATGATCATGGATACCATGAGCCTGATGCAGCGGCTTGGAGCGTTGTCCGGCCCTAACGAATGATGCTGTCCAGGCAATGCGTGTCCTAGCTGCAGGCGCAGCGTGGTCCTGAAGAGTCGTGCTGCGACCCTTCGCTCCGATCTCTCGCTCAGTCGGACGCGCTACTGCAGACGTAGGCCGTAGGGATCACTTGTGCGCAGTCGCAGTTGGACTGATGTGTTCAACCAGAAACGGAGCTCCTCCGACGTTCCTTTCCGCAGCATCCGTCCACTTCCTATCCCTACCACTCATGCGTCGGAATCTTGCCTCGTGCCTCTTGCTGTTCTTTGTCGTAGCCTGTGCGTCGTCGGAGGCAGCACCTGGTGAAGCGGATGCCGGCAAGGTGGCGGCCGACTCCGCCGCTCGTGATCTGGCGGTACACGACGCTCATGCGAACTACGGTCGGGCGATCAACTCCAACAACATCGATTCCATGGCGTCGATGATGACGGACGACGTCGTATTTCTCTCGGCGGGTGCGAAGCCAATCATTGGCAAGGCTGCAGTGCGCGATTGGGCCGACGGGTACGTCAAGGCATTCCACACGAGCTGGGACAAGCCTGTCCAGGACTTCGTGGTTAGCGGTGACTACACTTACGAGCGATACAACTATACCTCCACCGATACGCCGGTCGGCGGCGGCGATCCGATAGTCGATACTGGCTGGGGTCTCGTCGTCTATCACCACGACGCCGACGGCGTCTGGCGAGTGTCGCGTGATGCCTTTGGACCTGATCACGCTCCGGGCGCGAAGTAGGTGCGCGCAGACTACCGTTGCAGAACAGCCTGCATGTGGCGTAAAGGAGGCGCGCCGCGTGCGGCTGACTGATGCGCGTCAATTCAACCGGATCTGAGCATGAAGACCTCGACATCTGTAATTCAGATTGACGCGCCCGCTGACCGAGTCTGGGATGCGCTCGTTAATCCGGCAAAGGTGAAGCCCTGGCAGCATGGTTCCGAGTTGGTGACGACATGGGAGATTGGGTCTCCCATTCGTTTCACCACACCGTGGGGAGACAGGGTCTTTGAGCAGTGGGGGACTGTCCTGGAGGTAGCTCCTCCCAAATCGCTCAAATACTCCCTATTTGCCCCACGGCCTGATCTCACCGATAGTCCCGAGAATTACTTCTTCATGACGTACAGGATTGAAGAGGACGCTGGCAGGACGACGCTGCGCATCATCCAGGAGGATTCGCGTCCTCAATCGGGAGCATCTGACGGCGATGACGAGAGCGTCAAGCCATCCTTGCCGGGTTAGAGCAACTTGTCGAAAGCGCTGACCCGGTGACTTGATCAGCGATCCATCGCTCACGACGATGTGTCTAGTGGCACACTGGTGCGGCCGATGGCTGACGATGCCGCCTCGCTAGCGAGGCGGGCGCGATGAACGACATCGCCGCTCCGATAGTCGGTCCCGAGGATGGTTGTGCAGCTTTGGATAACACGCGGGCCGTGTCTGTCCAGGCAACGAACAAGATGGTACCGTGCCGTTCTTGCTCATCCGCCATTCTCACCCGACGGGCGCTGCACTGTTCTGTTGCAGCAATCGCGATCTGACGCCTCCCCCTCCCAACAGTGGCTCGGTTCGGCTGACTGGCCAGCACGCTTTCCTCAATGTCCTTCAGAAGGATGTTGACGCTGCACCAATTACAGGACTTCGCGAACCCGTTGGTCCGCTTCTGTGCGCCTGGTAGCTGAAGTGTGAATGGGAAGCGGGCACTGCACTTCGCTGGATCAGCTTAGCCGCCTTGCGTGAGTCAACCAACTCCGTCCGCACCCTGTGTGCTCCGCAGCCTGTAGCCGTCGCAAGCCGACGACTATCCTGATAGTCGTTTCAGTTGTTAACCGATCTGGAAATCAGATCAGCCATAACACGCGCCTCTCTCACCGGCACTCTCTCAAGTGACCGGAGCGCCGAATGCGGTTGGAGGCCGTCCGGGGAGGTGTCGGCGGCAGATTCCCATGCAGACTCAGAGAGAACACGATGTCCATATCGGTGATTATTCATCCAGAAAGAGTGGCGATGCGCTTGGGATACGTGCGCATTCGCGACCGCATCCTCATCGACGCCACGCTCAGGAAGAAGCTCGAGGATCTTCCAGGTTCTATTACGCTCGTCGCGAGAGAGATCGAACACGCACCTGGCATTGACGTGATCCTTCCGGGTCGCCGGATCACCGTCGTCGCAGACCATTATGACGCGAAAGGCGGCACCATCAACGTCAGCGGTGTCGCTGGCACGTCGGGTGTGAATGGCTTAACGGGCTCGGTGGGTCTTGCCGGTGCGAACTTCAATCGCCCTGGCGGTCCTGGCGCCCGAGCCGCCGCGGGTGGCAACGGAGAGAACGGTGGCTCTATCCGGATCATCGCCCAGCGACTCGGCGACGTGCGCCTCGTGGCCATGGGCGGCGCCGGTGGCAAGGGAGGTGACGGGGGACGCGGGGGACGCGGCGGTGACGGTCGATCGGGCAACCAGCACTTTGATGGCTTTGACGGATCAACTGGCGGCGACGGCGGCGCGGGCGGCAATGGCGGGACTGGCGGTAGAGGAGGCAACATCGACGTCGAGTTCACAGCTGCCGGCGTTCCACCCTCGCCGCTGATAATGCAGGTCGATGCGGGGCCGTCTGGCGCCGCCGGACGCGCCGGCCCTGGCGGAGACTCAGGCAACTTTGCTGACGGGCCGTCGCACGGCCCGACCGGCCGCGCTGGTCAGCCGGGCGCGTCCGGCACGCCGGGCTCTACCCGCATTGAGCCTATCGGCGCATCAGCATTCTGGGCGCACGCGGCGGAACGGGTCGGCACCAACACCACTACCTCCTGGGCCGCCTATCGACTACTCGTGGGCCTGTACTTCTATCGGCAATTCAAGCCTGGCGTCACCGGCCTCGAGAACCGTCTTCGAATGGCTTCGACCGAGTTCGACGCAGTGCTCCGACTCCAGCCGGGCAATGAGGATGCGATTCGCTACAACCGTCAGATAGCGCTTGGACACAATGTCCTTGGCCTGCCTACAAACCTGGATCTCGATCCTCGCTTCGACGAGTATCTGTCGCGCTTCACAAGCTTCGCGACGTTCATCACGAGCTTCTACAATCAGGGCATCAGCCTGATCCTCGCCGGCCAGGCTCAGAGCGTAGCGGAACTGCAGCTCGCACTGGATGAGTCCCGCATCGCTACCGAGATCGCCTTCGCGACGGCCGACCTGGCCGCGGCGGAGACCGGCGTCGAAGCCGCCAACAGGGCTTCCGACGACGTCGAAAGCCGCCTAGCGCTAATGAATGAGCGGATCAAGGTGGCCAGCGCGGCGAAGCCCGATGAGGGCATCAACATCGGCGCGATCGTCACAACGGTCGGGACCGTCGCGGTGGCGGTGGGAAGCGTCATCGCCGCCGTACCAACGGCCGGCGCGAGCCTGTTCGCACTGGTACCGTCGCTTGCCGGCCTGGCCGTCCAGTTGAACGACATGGGTGGACATATTTTCGAGGCAACGACCACCGAGAAGGATGACCTAAAGGCAAAGTATGAGAAGGTCGGCAAGAACGTCGACAACGTCGTAAAGGGCGTCAAGTCGGTCGTCAATCTCGTCAATGCAATCAAGCAGTTGACCGACGGCCGAACCGCCGGCAATGCCGAGGTCATCGACCTGATGCGCCAGGGCGTTCAACTGGCGCATGAGCTGCTCATCGCCAAGCTTCGCGTCGAACAGTCGGAACTGACAGTCACTGCAAGAAGGTTCCACGTCCAGGGGAGCCAGAGCCTGGCGATGCTGGCCAGGTCACAGCGACAGAAGCTGGCGGCCGGCGAGAAGATATTCATCGAAGGCGGACGCTCGGCCATCCGCGCGACTCAGCGGAAGATCGACACGACGCTCCGCGTCTCCTTCCAGGCTGAGCGGTCCGTCGAGATCTACACGTTCAGGGATGAGTCGGCGTTGATCGCATTCGACACTGGCTTCATCCATCCCGATATCGAGGCCGATTTCGACGAGCAGGACATCTCGACGCCGGCGCTCGTCGACGCGTATTCGCGAGCGTTCCTGCCGCTCCTCGACCCGCTCGACCTGCAGCTCTCCTTTGACGGCTACTTCAACTCGGACGCCCAGTTTGAACTCGTTCGTGGCCTCCACTTCGAATCGGTCACAAACGAATCGAGTCTGAACGCCTTCCGGACCAGTCATGACGGCTATCGAAGTCTCATGCTGCTTATCGACTTTCCGGATCTTTCGGCGCGGGAGTTCGAGGCCAAGGTCGAGCAGGTCAGCGTTGCGCTGGTCGGTGGATCTGCGCTGCTGCCGGCACTCACCTGTCAGATCCAGCACGGCGGCATCTACCTGTCGCGGCTCAGGAACGGTGAGACGATCACGCAGATCCTGACCGCGCATATCGCCAGGGTCAGTCCGCAGTTCACGCCGTTCCTGGAGCACATGCCTCTACCAAGCACCGCTCCGCAGGGCAGCGGGCGCGCTCGCACCGACCATCTGTGGGGGCGAGGCGTCGGCGGGCAGTGGTTACTGAGCATTGCCGACAGCGACATCGTGGCTAACGGCGTGAATCTCGATGGCCTGACCGAGGTCCAACTGCTGATCGAAACCCAGCTGTTTGCGCGACGGTCACCGTGATGTGGAAGGCTTCGCCTGAAGCAATCTGAGGATTGGTCGTGAATGTCCGCTCAGGCTGTTGGGTCCCTTATCGCGCGGCGACCATCAGCCAGCGATCGCCCGATCGGCTTGGCTCTTCTGGGAAGCGGCCTTACTGGTCCTTTCCCCTCGTGCGAAGACTCCGGAGATGAGGCGTACCTGAGCAGGTTTGGCAGCGAGCAGCACGCGACGTCATTACACGCCCACAATAGCGGCTTCACCACCCGCACATGGACACCCCATGGGATGGGAGAAACCGTTTTTGAGCAGTGGGGGACCATCATCGAGGTCGTTCCGTTCAGCTCGCTGAAGTACTCGCTGATTGCCCCACGGCCTGATCTTACCGACAGTCCTGAGAACTACTTCTTCATGACGTTCAGGAATGAAGAGGACGCTGGCAGCAGGCTGACGCTATCAGTGCCTACTTCTTCGCTGCGCGAGTCAGTGCCTTGCCAGAATGAAAGACGACATCCGGTTCGCCAGGATGGTGGTCATGTTCGTTGATCGAGTACATCGTGTTGTCGGCAGTGGTGCCGAGCTTGTGGACTCCTGTAACAGTCCCGTGACCGATAGCGCTACGATAGTGCCACGTTACGGCGGTGCCATCGGGAATCGTCTTGAACGATGCTGCTTTTTTGGCTGGCATGTGGGCGTCCTCGTGGTTGAGGGATCAGTACCCGGTAGTGCGTGCCCTGAGGCCTTCCCCCGTCGACCTATGCGTCGGTTGGGTGGCATGCCGCGCCATGGCTGAGCGCGCTGACGACGTGCAACTGGCTTAGCGAATCCCGCGGCATGCAATCGCCGACCTCCGGACGTGCAATACCGGGGGCAAGGAGCATGCCGATTTGCCTCGCGCCCGCCGCGATTTGCCAGTGTCAATCGGCCTCCGGATCGCGCTCGCTGAGGCATGGTTGTTTTGGGTGTTCGCACGTGGGTGAATCAGGGCGTCATGTCGTCAGTCGCTTGCGCTATTGCCGCTGCGGACGGTTACCACGATAATGAACGCTGCCCATCATCATTCCGGTGTACTCTGCGCCACGCGTACTCGCGAACGGCGCAGTGCCAACAACTCGCACGCTCCTCATGAACGCCGTCCAGCATCAAGCGCCGCCAGTCAGCCGTGCCGATTGGCTCCAGCTCGGACACACGTGGTTCCTTGCGGCGGTCATTGCGGCTCCTCTCGGCATCGTGCTCCACGAAGCAGCCCACTTCCTCGCTGCCGTCGCATTCGGGTTCGAAGGCGCATCGCTGCACTTCGCCTCTACAGACTACGCCGGTCGTGAAGCATTCTGGCAGGCATATTTCAACGGGTCAGCCGAGGCCGCGCGTCGCATCCTCCCGGTCTGGCAGGTCGGAGTCGTCGCCATTGCTGGCGTCGCGTTCAACTGGTTGCTCGCGGTCGCCGCTGCGCTCCTCGCGCCGGGCCGTGATCTCCGGTCCTTTGGCGGCGCGCTACTCGGCGCGTTCGCGCTGTTCGCCCCCGTTCGAGCTTCTATCGGTCTCACTCAGCTCCTGACTGTCCGGCCTAGGTACCTCGACACATTGCCGGCCTTCGACGAGTTCCGGGCGGCAACTGCGTTGGGGCTGCCGGTCGAGCTACTTGTCGCGGTTGGCGTCGGGGTTGCCATCTTCTGCTGGTATTACCTATTGCCGAAGCTGGGACGCGACCTGTTCGCCGTCGCCCCGATGCTGATAATGGGGTCTCTGACCGGCATCTTTGTATGGATGGCGATTGGGCTTCTCATCCTGCCGTGAGGGATAATACAGCCGGCTGGCCACTGCAGGCCGACGGCGAGCGTCAGCGACTCCGTCCTCGCCGAGTTCGGCGCATCCCGCCATCAGCACTCGGATTGTCCGCCGTCGCCTCGCCGTCAGGTACATCAGGCGGCACTCTATCTGCTGAGGGGCTTTCCCGGACGACCGTCGGCCGCTTATTGATCCTCAGCTTGAGCGACGCGGCGACAGACGGCGCGTTTCGCTTTCCCGTATTTCACTCCGCCGTTGACACCGCGCTCGGCGCCGATGCTCCAGCCTACCCCTACCAACTGACATCATGTACGGATTGATCGGGAAGATGATCGCCACGCCGGACCAGCGCGACGCACTGATCGCCATCCTTCTCGAAGGCACGCGAGAGATGCCAGGTTGCCTGAGCTATGTCATCGCGCACGACGAGACCGATGCGAATGCGCTCTGGATAACCGAGGTATGGGACAGCGAGGCGAGTCACGCCGCATCGCTCTCTCTCCCCGGCGTGAAGGATGCGATCACGCGCGGCCGGCCAATCATCGCTGGCTTCGGCGAGCGGTTCGTCACGACTCCGATCGGCGGGCATGGTATCGCCGAGGCTCCAAAGCGCTGAGTCGCCCGCGCTGCTCTGACATAGAAAGACAGCCGACGGTGAACCTCCTGACAGATTGAGCCAGTTTTCTTTCAGTCACCCGGACGATCACGCCGCGCCTCAAGACCTTACGCTAGGCGAACCCTGGCAAGCCCACACAACTGACGCCGGCCAGGTCATACCGGTTCGACTGAACGCATAGTTAGCACGTCACCGAAACGGGCGGGCGCCACATCAGCGCCCGCCCGTTCGTTGTAACTGGCCACCAGGTGACCATGAAGTAGCCCGCTACAGCCGCTCGAACCGCGCCTGGAAGAAGCGCAGGTACTTCGGTTCGTGCACCATTCTCAGCCCGCGCGCCTTCCCTCGAGCCTCATAAACGGCCTGGATCGACTCCGCCGCCACATCCATGTGGGCCTGGGTGAATACCCGACGCGGGATCGTCAGCCGGGTCAATTCCAGCTTGGGATGCTTATTCTCGCCCGTGACTGGATCCCGCCCGGCACTCGCAATCCCGCGCTCCATCGCCCGAATTCCGGAGTCCAGGTACAACTCGGCCGCCAGTGTCTGAGCTGGAAACTGGTCCTGCGTCAGGTGCGGATAGAATCGACGAGCGTCTAGAAAGACCGCGTGACCACCAATCGGCTGGACAATCGGGATACCCCACGCGAGTAGCAGGTCGCCAAGATATCGCACCTGACCGATCCGGGAGTGCATGTAATCGTCCTGAACGCATTCCGCGATACCGATGGCTAGCGCCTCCATGTCGCGACCAGCCATCCCGCCATAGGTGTGCAGCCCCTCGTAGACCACCACGAGGTTCCGAAGTTCCTCGTAAAGACCCTCGTCATTGACCGCCAACCAGCCGCCGATGTTCACGAGGTTGTCCTTCTTCGCGCTCATCCACGCACCGTCGGTCTGGGCGCAGAACTCCTTGAGGATCGCGGCGAGCGGAACTCCTTCGTAACCCTCCTCTCGCTCCTGGATGAAGTAGGCGTTCTCCACCATCCGGGTGGCATCGAGGAAGATCCGGATGCCATGGCGTTGACAGAGCGCCCGAACAGCCTTCGCGTTGGCCATGCTCACCGGCTGACCACCGGCCATGTTGACGGTGCCGGCCAGGCTCACGTAGGCGATCTGGTCGGCACCCACGCGAGAGATCAGGGCGTCCAGTTTGGCCAGGTCGATGTTGCCCTTGAACGGATGCAGGTTCTCGGGATCGTGAGCCTCGTCAATGATGACGTCGGCGAAGACGCCGCCAGCGAGTTCCTGATGCACCCGAGTGGTCGTGAAGTACATGTTTCCGGGAATGGTCTGGCCGCTCCTGATCAGGACCTGGCTGAACAGGTGCTCGGCGCCGCGCCCCTGATGGGTGGGGACAATGTATCGGTAGCCGTAGTACTCCTGGATCGCCGCTTCGAGATGATAGAAATTGCGGCTTCCAGCATATGCCTCATCGCCAAGCATCATCCCGGACCACTGCCGATCGCTCATGGCGTTGGTGCCACTGTCGGTAAGCAGGTCGATGTACACGTCATCGGAGCGGAGCAGGAAAGTGTTGTATCCGGCCTCTTCCAGTGCCGCCGCACGCTCCTCTCGACTGATCATGCGGAGCGGTTCGACCATCTTGATCTTCCAGGGTTCGGCCCACGAGCGTCGGTGCGACTGCTGGCCTACAGTCTGGATCGGAAGTGCGCTCATCGTCAGGAACCCTCGGAATGTGAGGACGGCCGGAATCACGATGATTCAGTCATCGTGGCGACGGCTTCCCTCGCCGTCTGAGGACATTACGTCCCTATTCTGTGGTCAGGTTGTGCAGTGGGCAAGAGATTTCTTGCCGCGCTCGGGCTCACGGTCAAATGGGAGATCGGTCGGTCCGGCTGCGTCCAGTGCTGAACGCTCGACGCGTCCCGAGCTAAGCGAAGGACCAGGCCGTGGACTGGAGCACCGAATGCTGCAGGACCACTAATGAATCGGCCGCGAGGTCCGAGTGAGCGCGAAGAGACCGCGCTCGGTTGAACAGCAAACGACGGGTTGGTCCACCAGGCCGAGGCTGAAAGCTGTTCGCGGCGGTCAGTGGGTCAGTACACCACGCCCCGGTGCTCGCTGGCACATCCATGGCACGCATCGTCGGACATCCGCTCGGGCCCAAACCGCTCACCACAGAAGTGACAGGGCCTCATCTTGGCCCGCCGGGCCCGGAGACCAGAGTCAACCAGACGTCGTAACCGGCTATCGCTACCACCGGGATCGAGAACGTCCATCAGTCGCCGGATCGGCACACGACGCCAGAAACAGCTCGACGCGACGGGCCCGTACGCGCCGCATGTCCAGGCAATCGAAGGCAGTCGTATCTCCACCGATTCAGGCGTGAGCAGGAGTATCACTCCACCTTCCCCATTCGTTTCTACCGCGTCTCCGAACCTGAGTTCTATCGCATCGCGTGTGCGCAACACCGACGGCCGCTGCCCATCGCCCAACCAGCCGACGGCGACGAAGCGGGCAGCAAGTGCCTCGAAATCGCGCGGATACTCTCCGAGCCGGAAGTCTGGCTCGGCCTGATCGATCAACCGTTGATCGCTATCGTCGTTCATTCACACCGCCGGGTTCATGATCAGGGCCGAAATGAGTGACAGTCCGATGTCGCACCAAGCAACGACTTCATCGACCGTCGCGCGAACACTCAGCTCGACGGAATCGGAGCCTTGGCGCGACCAATCGGCTCGTGCCGGAACGATAGCAGTGGCCACTGACAATGCCGTCTCCGCGCGCACAGCTGCCGGCCAGGGCACGGCAGCGTAGCTGAGCGCAAAAACCGCAGCGTATGACCGGCCCAGGCAGTCTGTCGGACGACTGAGGCCTGCCGGTCGGAGAGCAGCTTGAGGCGTGGTTCGATCGGCCAGCTACCTCACTCGATCGTTCATCGAAGTCGCGCCAGGGCCGAAGCTGGAGCAGGCAACTGAGTCGGGAGGGTATACGCCTGAGCCCCTGTTAGAGCTACGGGCATGGCAGCTCCGTCCACCGAAACGCCCTTCATGGCGGTCGCCAGCGGTCGTTGCCCCTCTCGTGCGAAGCTGCTATTACAGTAGTTACTTCCCGTTGGGCAGACGCCTGCCTAAGTCGCCTCGGACGGGGGTTACGTGCGGCCAGCATCTGGGCGCGACCATCGCACTACAGGACCGGGCACGTCCCAGCCACCCTCACCCGAGGGAGGCCGCGTGTGCTCACGACCTTGCTCAACATGGTAGAGGAACGCACCGGCGCTTCTTCCGGACTGTCTCCTGACGCTGCCAGGAGTAGGTCGCCTCGCGTCACGTGGCCTGCATTCTGGGGAGCGATGCCGCTGGCGCTCGTCGCCCTTGCTCTTTTCGGCTCTGTGGCCTTTCCGGCGCGGCAGACCTGGCGGATCATGCGGCTGCTAGCCGAGAACAGTCAGGTACTCGCTCCGGCACGACTATTAGTCGAGCAGTTGCAGGTCGGATTGGCGAGCGAGCGAGTCGCGCTGCAGAGCTACGCACTCTCGGGCGACCCGGCCCTCCTCGGACGCTACGAGTTGACGGCCGCCGATGACCAGCGACGACTCGCCCGTTTGGATCTTCTTGCCGGGCTCTTCGACTCAACAGCGGCGAGGCACCTGCGGGGGGTCCAGAGTAGCATAGCAGACTGGCATCTGAGCAACGCCACACTTATTGCAGAAGGTGGAGCGCCCGACCGGTTCCGCGCTAATCTTCAGGACGAGCAGGCGCGATACGACGCGTCAGTTGATGCGGCTACCGACCTATCGTTGGTACTATCGAGAGAGGCCGAAGGACGCGTCGAAAAGGTGCGTAGCCTCGAGAACTTGAGCATCATCGCCAATGCGGCACTGGTACTCGCGGCGCTTATCGCGATGTATGGTGTGGCCGTGCTGACGTTACGGGAGCGTCGGCTCACTGCCGCCCTCCGTCGCCGCATCGACGAGGAGTTTGCGCTCCGAGAGGCCGCGGAAGCGCTCGGTGAAGCGTACACAGTGGAAGAGGTGACGAAGTTGATCGCGCAGACGGCGCTTCTGGTAGTGAAAGGTGCCTGCGCCTTTGTGGAACTCGTCGAGAGCCCCGTCAACAGCCCACAGCAGCTCGTTGTTCGCGCCTCCGCTGGCACCGGCGCGCCTCCTCTAGGCACAACCTGTATGTTCGCCGACTCCAGTGCGGAACGTGCAATTAAGATCGGCAATGCTATGCTGTTCAAGGACCTGGCATCTCCGCAACAAGCGGGAGCCGTCCGCACCATGCTCGAAGCTGGGGGCTCGGCGATCGTCGTCCCGCTCGGCGGCGATGCTACTCCGAGGGGAGCGCTGTTCGTAGTGAGCACTACGCCCGGGCAATTCACATCCAACGACGTGATGCGTGCCGGCATCTTTGGCCATCTTGCCGCCCTCTCCTACGAGAAGAACTGGTTGCTGGAGGAGTCACAGGAGAGGCGACGAGTGCTGGAGCGCGTCATCCAGAGTCGCTCGCGTCTGATGCGGGGCTTCAGTCATGACGTTAAGAACCCCATCGGCGCCGCAGATGGCTTCGCGGAGTTGATGGCCATGGGTGTCTACGGCGACGTATCCGTCGAGCAGCGCGCGAGTATCGGTCGGATGCGCCGGAACATACATAGCGCACTCACCCTCATAGACGACCTACACGAACTGGCCCGCGCCGAGACCGGCCATCTGGCACTCGCGAACGACCAGCTGGATCTGGCGGCATTCACGCGCGACCTAGGCGAGGAGTACCAGGCAGTAGCGCAAGGGCGCGGACTGGGGTTCAGCGTGGTGACTGACGACTACGGCCCGATTGTTCCGACCGATCGAGCGAGGGTGAGGCAGATTGTCGCTAATCTCGTCTCCAATGCTATCAAGTACACGGAGCACGGCTCGATCACCATACGCTCCACTTGGCAGGCCACCGGCCCCGACGGTGTCGAAGGTGAGTGGGCGGCCGTGCAGGTCACTGACAGCGGCATCGGCATCGCGGCGGACAAGCAACAGTTCATCTTCGAAGAGTTCAGCCGAGTCGGAAGTAGCGACGCAACGGGGGCCGGCCTCGGCCTGGCAATCAGCGCCCTGATCGTGCGCGGATTGGGTGGGCACATCTCCGTCGATAGCGAGCTCGGGCAGGGCAGTACGTTCACTCTCTGGCTTCCCCTGGACCCGACGACGTTGCCGTTCACTGCGTGATGGCCGCTCCGAGCTGGGGTCGCAGGGTGAAGGCGCTCGAGCAGCCCGCCGACACCCCCGGCACCAGGGCCGACATGCCTCTGATCACGCCAAGATTCCCTCGTATTCTGACTCGGCCATGACCCGGCTGGTTGCAGATCCCAGGTGGCGGTTACCCACTTCCGTCGTTGACCAGACCAAACGTCAGTACGAGTACTGCCCAGATTGAGTCAGAATCCTGTCGCCTCAGACGGTCGTAATATGACGGCACTGTCGCGATAGCATCGTCATAGTGTAGCGATAGTGAAGATAGAAATAGGTCGTGACGGGATCGAGAAGCAGGTTATGCCGTCGCTAAGCTGGCTTCGGGTGGCTCGGAGTAACCTGGTTGGAGATGCTGGTGGCGGGAGGCTAACAGAACTATGGCCGGTCTGTGGGGTCCAGTGACCCACGCACGCCGACCGCGTCTCTAGTAGGGGTACTGGAGCCGAGCCGGCGTCGTTAGGATCCGATGGCGAGGCTTCCGGTACGGTGAGTGAACTCCCTCCCTCCGATACTGCCTGTATACTTTCTCGATCCCTGCTTCCATTGTCCGACTGGAATTTCTGGCGCGTCTGCCGGTTAGTGCTGCTGTCGCTGGTCTGTGCCGTTGGGCTCGGACTGGTGCTCCGCGTCGCGCACGGTTCGCCCACGGGTCTTATGGAGCCGACGCTCACCTCTGTCGACACCATGGGACTGGAAGGGCCGATCACGCGCGAGGACGTGGTGCGGGCGCGCTCGCCGCGCTCGCCGGCTGCGCTGGCGCTCAGTCTTACCGCCGACAGACGCTCGTCGTCCGCCGCTTCGCCAACCGCCGCGATCAGCCTGGGCGGGCTTCCCTTCGTCCCATTCCACTCCAAGCGCGGCGAGTACGTGGGTGCCGTTCGGATGGGGCTCTGGCCAGCGGAACGCCGTTGGACGAATAACACCAACTACGCCAACCCCGCTGGCTTCTTCGTCGTCACGCCCACTCTCCGCTCGCAGCCGGTCTCGCCGCATTTCACGATCGGCGACTTCGCCATGAAGCAGGGCGCGCACGGCCCGGAGGGCGAGACCTACGTGGTGCTCCAGCCCGCGCTGCTTGAGAAACTGGAACTGACGCTTGCCGAACTGTCTTCATCGGGCGCTCGCGTCCGCAACTTCCGCATCACGTCCGGCTTCCGCGCGCCGCACTACAACAACGGCGTCGAGGGTGCAGCCCCGTCCAGCCGTCACCAGTACGGTGACGCAGTCGACTTGATAGTGGACGACAACGGCGATGGCCGGATGGACGACCTGAACGGTGACGGTGTCGTTAACCGCGCTGACATTTATCTGGTAGCCGACGCGTTCGAGCGGGTGGAACGGCGCCACGCGAATCTGGTGGGCGGACTGGGTCTGTACGATGCGACGGGCCCCAGCGGCCCCTTCCTTCATGTGGATGTGCGGGGCAACGCAGCCCGCTGGGGTAGTGCCTCGCGCGGAGGTGGGAAGGCCGAACCGGTGCCTGTCTGGGGAGCCCTCCGTACCGCAGCTGCCGCCGCGGTGCGCGGAGTCAGCCGCCCCGGCTGCAGCGCCGATGCTGCTAGCGCGGTACTCTGCGCCACCCGTAGCGAGCTCGCCCGACGCGGCGGCGGCGACTGAACCGCCGAGGACGGAGTACTCCGAGTACCCTGCGAGTACTGCGTCCCCTGCTGTGTGTAGTGCGACGCCAGCCATATCCCGTCGCATAGTATCGCGAAAGTTTTTACCGCAGAGTGCGGAGAGTTCGCAGGACCGCATCGAAGTACTCGAGGCGCATTCCAAAAACAATTGAAGGGTTGC
>CAJDVF010000033.1_pt1 | contig 35956 bp, 27 predicted proteins | sample 7391391 | NCBI WGS metagenome assembly CAJDVF01 (sample SAMEA7055697, study PRJEB34461) | soil metagenome | biome: terrestrial ecosystem; feature: Peninsula; material: soil | place: Antarctica | collected 2016 | reverse complement strand
GTGGGTCAGGCGGAGGCGGAGGAGATGGCGCGCCGGCTGGCGCGCGAAGAGGGGATCTTCGCGGGCATCTCGTCCGGCGGCGCCCTACACGTCGCGCTGCGAATCTCTCGCGCCCTGAAGGACGCAACGATCGTATTTGTCGTCTGCGATCGCGGTGACCGCTACCTGTCCAGCGGAGTATTTCCGGATTGACGTGCCGCTGTCGGTCATCGGGATAACGTGTCGAGTTGTCGAGCGATAGCGTTCTGATTGGACGTACCGCCGAGCTCCGATTCAGCTCTTGCAATAGCAGCACGCTTCATCCACTCCAGACTCGCGACTGTCATCCCAATGAGCCGCCTGCTAGCCGCCCCTGTCGTCGTCGCCGCGCTGCTGCTGCTCCTCTTCGCCGCCGCCGGTATGTCCTGGATTTGGCTCCGTACCGGCCGCCCTGATCACCTCAGCCTGACGAACATCGCGGTATTGCTGTTACCCGCAGTGCTGATGATGATCGCCGCGATAGTATGGGGCGTCGACAACGAACGATTGGCCATCATCGTCTGGGCGGTCTTCATGTTCGGCGCGGCGTTCCCCGCCATCTACGCGCTCAGCATCGGCGCAGCGACTGGTAGCAACACAAAAGTTGACCAGTGGCCGTTCGCACTCGGTTACGGCCTCGCCTATCTCGCGGTCTCTTTCCTCTTTGTGGCCTGGATCGCGACCTGGATATCTGACCTGGCGCCGCCGGAAAATGCGGTAGCAGTGTCTCCACAAACGCTCCGCGCACGTCTGCTTGCGTTGGGTCAGGCAGCGCCCGGCCTGGAGGTGGATCCGGGTCAGAGCGACGACGTGCTAAACGTCACCTACCGCTACCGCTCCGGTAAGCGCAACACCCAGGTGCGGCTGCGCATTGATGCCGAAGGCCAACGGCTCTTCTCAAGGACTTATGAAGGCATCGGGGGGGACGCGCCGATGACGCCAAATGAAAGGCAGATGAAATCGGGGCCGCGACGGGTGGGTGAATTGCACCCGGATGCCGATATGGTCTATTCATCCGCCTGGACTGTCACGGTGCCAAAGGAAGAACGACGTCAACAACTCGGACTCCGCGTCACCGGTGACGGCCTGGAATTGCCGCCTGAAGTTGCTGCCAGTTTCGCCGATGACGAAGGCGCGGGTGCGGAACTTCTGCCCTACCTGTTGTCCGAGTTGACGCATCAGTCCGGATGGCGATGGAGCCCGCGACTGATCTTCTAGCGCGCTCGGACAGGGCATCGTCGCCGGCTATAGTGGGCAAGCTCTCACTCTTCTCGACGTGAGTGTAACAGCGGCGATAGAGACGGCGTCGCTGATTAGTCGCCTTGGAGGCGGTGTGACTAACTCTGATGACTGGCGCAGCCCTACTTCCGGTACGGGTGCAGGCGCCCCCGGTCGATGCCCGCCTCGATCATCAGTCGGAAGCCGAAGTTCTTCGCGCGCAACTGCCAGCCTAGTGCCTCCTGCCTGGTCATCTTCGACACTTCGGGCATCTTGTCGAAGAACTCGGCCCACTCGTCGTTCCAGCCGAAGTTCGCGTGCAGCCCGTCCTTGCCGACGTGCTTGTCCCAGCGCATCGTGATGGTCCACTGGTCGATGTTGATGTCCATCTGCTTGAACAGCTCGCGAAACTTCTGCGGGAAGACGTGGTGGTCGTGCGTCGTCTTGGATCCAATGAGCTTCTTGCACTCGGCCGGCTCATCGACCAGCGGGCCCGGCGCCTCGGCCGGCTGGACGTCGCCGGGGTCGTTGACGGGGACGCTGTCGGTGCTCGTTCCTGGCGCCTTCGCTGGTGTGCTGTCCTTCCCCGGAGCCTTTCCCTCCGTGGTGTCCACGCCTGGGGCATGCGCCGGCTGGTCATTCTTGTCGGCCGACACTATGAGATAAGTCGTGTCCTTGAGCACGAGCGCGTACAGCACCGTCCGCCCGACATTGGCTACCCCGGTCGGGACGAATTTGCCTCCCGTAACTAGGATGGCGCGCGCCGTCTGCCAGCCACCGACTGCGATCGCGCCCTCGGCCACCTGGACGGTCTGACCGACGATCCGGGCAGTTGGGGCGGCTGCCACGAGCGCGCCCTCCCCGAGCAGCTTCCCCGCTACCTTCACCTCGCCGTAAGCCGCCCGCATCAGGAAGCCCTCGGCCTTTAGCGGGCCCTTGATGGCCGACCAGTTGATCTCGTTCGGGATGCCCTGTACCGGCGGGCCTGACGCCGTGCCCGGGGTGACCTCCTCCAGGCCGCCGCCGCCGCGTCCTCGGCTCGATGACCCACCACGCGCGCTGGCCTTGCCCGACGGTGCGGCGCTCAGTCCGTCGTCGGCAGCAGCGGATGACCCTCTGCCAGTGCCGCCGCCGGCGACCGGCTCGTCCACCGCAGCGGTGCCCTTGCTGCCGCCACCGGGCTTGCCCGTCGTCTCGCTCCCCGCAGCGGTGCCCTCGCTGCTGCCACCGGGCTTACCCTTCGGTTCGGGCTCCTTGTCGGTCGGTTTGCCGCCCTTCTTGCCTGCACCGGACGACCCCGCGATCGCCTGGTTTGCCCGCATTGTCGCTGTGCCGACGCCGTGCGCGGCCACCGCCACGTCGATCATCGCGCCGATGACGGCAGCTCGGGCCGCCGGTGCCTTGCGCTCGAGCTCGAGCGCACACGCGCTGATGATCGGAAGCTGACGCTTATTGAAATTGGTCGGATAGATGCGGCCGTTCTGCTTGTTCCTGAAGTACCCGGTCACCACTGCGGGCGAGCCGGCATGCGCACCCTTCAACACGCCGTCGAAGTCAAAGTCGATCGACTTGTGCGAGCCGTAATCGATCGTGAACCGGTTGGACAGTACGTCGTACCACGCGTGCACCACGTCATTGTCGACGTAGTCAGCGTTGGCCATCGCCATGCCGTCGTCGTCTGAAGGCAACGACTCGCGGTCGGCTGCCGCGACGCCGATGTCAGGATTGCCGGATCCTCCGCTGAGCGTGATGCTCGTGATGCTGCCAGGCTTGCCCGATCCCACATTCGACGTCGGTAGTGTGAGGTCGCCTGAGCGCTCACCCTCGGTGACAGTCTGTTGGATCGCAGCCTGCTGCGCGATCTTGATGGCTTCCTCGATGTTTTTGACGAGCGCACTGTGTGCGCCGACCTTCGGATTCTGCAGTGCCCCGACCTCCAGCGACTTGAGCTGCAGCACCTTCATCATCCGTAGCCGAGTTTTCATGTCGGTGTCGTTGAAGCCGTTCATGTACTCGGCCGCGCCAGACCAGTTTTCGCGCTTTAGCTCGTTGTCGGAGTTCAGTTCCAGGTAAGCTGACCGGGTCAGCATGGCGGCGTTGGAGCCTGGGCCCAGCCCATCTGTGTGCAGCGCCGCAAGATGGATCGATGCGATCTCGCCGCGGCTCAGCACCCGTCGGCCACCGCCCGGGTTCGCCGACAGCCGCAGCCTGATGTCCGTCTCGCTGAATGCGTTCAGCGCCTCGGCGGCCCGCACGTATCCGTCATCTCCGCCCGCCTGCACGCCGTCGTAGAGTTTCCTGTCCAGTGCCGGGACGTCTTCTGGCGCCCGGTGTACGACGAGCGCCTGCTCTCCGTCCGCATGCTGGAGAACGTGCGTGAGCTCGTGGGCCAGCAGCCAGGATCCGCGGGGGGTCGACGTTGCGAAGTTGCCGTGCCCGAATACGATGTGGTTGCCGACAGCGTACGCGGACGCCGATAGCTGTGACGCGGCCTGTGCCGCCAGGTGATCGGTGTGCACCCGCACATCACCTAGCTCCGCTCCCAGCTCAGACTCGAACCGGCGGCGGATCGCGTTATCGAGCGGCTGACCCGCGCCGAGCCCGGTGGGAACGCCAGCGGCACTGACGGGATGGGCGCCGACGATCTCGTGTGCCTGCGGCCCGGCGATACGATCGGCCTCGTTGTGTGCGTCGCGCTCGAGCGGGTCATTCACCGGAGCGACAGTTGTAGCCGGACCGGGAAGGACGTCTGCCCGCTGGCGACGACGCTGCAATAGCGATCCAATCGCGCGGTTGCCTACGTGCCCTGCCAGACCTGTCACCGAAGCCGGGCGAGCGACGCTGGGACGCTCCTCGGCTGTCCGCGCGGGCGCGCGCAGCGGCGTGGGGCCCGCCTTGCCGGCGACATGTGTGGCGGAACTGTCCATCGCGTTGTTGCTCTCGGCCACCCGGAAGATGGCGTCCGGGATACTACTGGTGATTGGGTTCGGTCGAGTATATGGACGGGGGCTGCGCAGCGCCAGATGACAGGCAGGTGGCGGGAAGGAGCTTCTGCCGTGAAGCATCAGGCGGATGGCGGTGGAGCGGTCGACTGATCTTCTAGCGCGCTCTACTGCAATCTCGTCGACGGTTCTAAGGGTCAAACTCCAGCATGCTTGCTGACCTGCGCGGCCTCACATATCATAGTCGCCCGTTGCTGGAGTCCTGGGCGGTCGAGTTGCCGCGATAGCGTGCAGGCCGCCCTCGTTTGCCAGGTTCGCCTCACTCACGACCATTGGCACGATGCTCCGTGTATTCGTGGCGGGAGACATCCGCATCTACCGCGATGGAGTCATTGTCTACCTGCGCGGGCAGCCACGCTTCACCGTGGTTGGCGCGGCGACGACTGGGGAGGAGACGCTGGAGCTCTGTCGTCAATCGGAGCCCGACGTGGTGGTGCTCGACATGGCAATGCCAGCCAGCCTTGATCTGGTCAGGTCGCTGATGCGCCTTGCCTCACCGCCGAAGGTCGTCGCCCTCACCGTGCCCGATCTGGAGCGCGCCGTCGTCGCCTGCGCCGAGGCTGGTATCGCCGGCTACGTCTCGCGCGACGGATCTCTGGAAGATGTCGCGGCCGCTGTCGAGAGAACTGCGCGCGGGGAGATCGTGATCCCGTCGTCGGTAGCCGCCGGCCTCTACCGTCGCGTGGCGGCGCTGGCCGCAGCGCTCGAAGTCGCTGGCAGCAATGGAGGCATAGCCAACGGCCAGGGTGTGGAACTGACGCCGAGGGAGCGAGAACTCATGTCGCTGCTGGAGCGGGGAATGTCGAACAAGCAGATTGCCGGGCAGTTAGGCATCGAGGTCGCCACGGTCAAGAACCACATCCACAACATCCTCGAGAAGCTGCACGTGAGGAGGCGGAGCGAAGCGGTGGCCTGCGTCCAGCGTCCAGCGGCTCTCCATCCTTCCATCTTCGACGGCACGCCACTAATGACGAAACCACGGTCGCAAGCTGGAGGGATCTAGTACTGTTCTCCACCCTCCCTGGGCCCGAGGGTGGATTGTTGTCAGAGCGACTGTACCCCACACTGCGACTCATCCCGCTCCGTTCCGCCGGCTCCCTGCCGCACGGTCGTAGCGACTTCCCTCGGGTCCTCTACCCTACGCCAGCGCCGTCGCGGTGCGACCAGGGCTGGTACACGGGCGGATAGGTGGAGTAGCCATGAGCGCAACACTGCCTTCTGATGCGCTGCCGCGCGCTAACTCCGTCGTTCCCGATCGCGACTGGCGTGGCGTGCTCGGCGACCTGCTGCCGGCACTCCGCCGTCTGGACGCCCTTCTCGCGCGCGCCGCCGAGCGGGTGCCCGGGGTTTACGGCGCCCATGTGGACGGCGACCAGTATCGTGGGCTCTATGTCAGCAGCGTCGACGTGGCCGCGCTGTTCGCCCAGGAACCGGGCATGCCCCGTTTCCAATCGCTGGCTGACAGCGAGGCAGGCGACGATTTGTCATTCGTCGACGATACAGCTACGGAAAGTGAAGGCACTACTCTGGGAGCGCTGGCCGCGGCATTCGGGCTCGTGCAGTTCGAAGTTGATGTGTTGCTGCTCGCCATTGCCCCCGAGCTCGACCTGCGCTATGAGCGCCTCTACGCCTACCTGCAGGACGACGTCGGGCGTCGTCGGCCCGCTGTCGCGCTTGCTCTCGACTTGCTATCGGCGGACGCCGCGGCGCGACTCGCTAATCGAGCCCACTTCGCGCCGGGTGCGCCGCTGTTGCGGCATCATCTCATAGACATATCCGGGGATGGTGTCGCGTCGGGCGTAGCGTCAGGTGGGCCGGCCACGCCGCTGCTCAACCGCGTCCTGGCGGTTGACGAGGGAATAGTAAACCTGTTGTTGGGGCAGGACACTCTGGATCGACGTATTGCCAGCGCCTGCCGCTACATGGTCATCGACGCTGGCTTCGGCCCGCGAGTGCTCGGCGCTCAGGCGATGGAGCGATTGGTGGATGCAGCGCGCAACACTGATGCTGGCCACTCCGCCACTCGTATCCACTTCCACGGGCCACGCGGGTCGGGAAAACGCGGTACCGCCGGCTCCCTGGCGGCCGCGCTCGGCGCGCCAATGTTGAACGTCGACCTGGCGCGGCTGGTTGAGTTGCCCGACTTCGCCCGGCTCATCGCGCTTGCGCTTCGCGATGCCTGGCTCCGTGATGGCGTCGTTTATCTGTGTAACGCCGACGTGCTGTTGCGCGACGATAGGTCGCTGCGGCGAGCCGAGTTGGACGGCGCGCTGGCCGCCAGCGAAGTGCTGGTCGTCGTCTCGTCCCTGGTGCAGTGGCCGGAAGCGGATGCCGGTGACGCACACACAATTGCCTTCGGGCAGCCGGCCCACGACCAGAGGGTGGCGATCTGGAACGACGCTCTCGCCGCCACCGACGTTGACCTTTCAGTAGGCACCGTCAACGCCCTCGCGTCTCGCTTCCGGCTCACTCCGCGCCAGATCGTCCTTGCTGCCGAGGCTGGCTCCAGGAGCAGCGAAGACGGAATGTCAGTGGAGGATGGGTTCTTCGCCGCCGCACGGCGTCAGTCCGGGCATGAGCTGGCTGCGTTGGCCACGCGCATAACGCCGGTACAGCGGTGGGAAGCGCTCGTTCTGCCGGAGGACTCGTTGGCCCAACTCCGCGAGCTGTGTGAACGTGTGGCGTCGCGCCATCGCGTGCTGGAGGAGTGGGGATTCTCTCGCAAACTGCCCCGTGGCGCCGGAGTCAACGCACTCTTCGCCGGCCCTTCCGGCACGGGCAAGACGATGGCCGCCGAAGTAGTTGCCGCCGAGCTGGGAGTAGACCTCTATCGCGTGGAACTGGCGGGCGTGGTGAGCAAGTACATCGGCGAGACGGAGAAGAATCTGGACCGCGTCTTCGACGCTGCCGAACGCGCCAACGGCATTCTTCTGTTCGACGAGGCCGACGCGCTGTTCGGCAAGCGATCGGAAGTGCACGACGCACACGATCGGTACGCGAACATAGAGATCAGCTACCTACTGCAGCGAATGGAGGAGTATGACGGCATTGCCATCCTCTCCACCAACCTGCGCGGTAACCTGGACGCGGCTTTCGTGCGACGACTTGCCTTCACCGTCCACTTTCCATTCCCGAACGCGAGCAGCAGGGCGGCGATCTGGCGCGGTGTGTGGCCAGCGGAAGCGCCGTTGGCGGCTGATGTCGACCTCGATGCCTTGGCCACGCAGTTCCCGGTGAGCGGTGGCAATATCCGAAACATCGCCCTCGCCGCGGCGTTCCTGGCGGCTGCTAAGGGCAGAGAGGTAGGAACTGTAGAGCTCGTGGCGGCGATGCGGAGGGAGTACCAGAAGCTGGGCAAGGATCTTTCGACAGCGGACCTGGGATCATTCGGAGTGGTGGACGAATGAGTCGTCGAATACGCAGTCCGAACGCGGTATCGACGGTCGACGCTAGCGATATCTCTCGCACCGCACCGGCGCGCGGCGATGGTTGGTCAGCGGGCCCTCGGGCAGCGGCGAGGCTGGCTCGCAGGACTGGCAACGTCGCTCTGGAGCACGCCCTCAATAGCTCGGCAGGCGCGTCGCTTGATGCGGCGACGGCCGCGCGATTCGGGTCAGCTCTGGGAGGATCGGTGGACGGGGCGCGGGTGGCAAATGATGACTCCGCGCACGACGCGGCGGAGTCGTTGGATGCGATTGCTTTTACAGTGGGTCAGACAATTTACCTCGGGCGCGACGCACCTGCGCCGGGCACCGCTGCTGGAGAGAGTCTTCTGGCGCACGAGCTCGCCCACGTCCTCCAGCAGGCGGATGCCGTAAGCACCCCGACCGAGATGGTGAGCGTGCCGGGCGAGCCTCATGAACGAGCCGCGACCGCAGCTTCATCCTACGTCACCTCGGCCGCTGGGCGCGCCGGCAGCGTCGGTCATACCGGCGGCGTCGGTCATATTGCCGGCATAGAAGCGCCCGGAGGCAAGTCAGCTGTGCCGCCGGCCGTGCAGCGCCAACAGGCTGACCAGGCGAAGACAGGGCCCACTCCGCCGGTGATGCGCATGCGCCCCGCCGCCGAACCTGGCACGCTCTCGCGAGCCGAGCTTAGCGCAGTGCTGGAGCGCTACTTCGAGCGTGTGCAGGCCCAGCAGGGTGGCCGGAGTGTAAGGATGACCGACGACGTCCGGTTCGCCCTCCGACGTGTCTTCGCCGGAGATCCGCTGGGCGAGATGCCTCTTCTTGTGTACCTGAACGGGACCACCTTCCCGTCCACCTCGGCCGCGCTCGCCGCCGAGGTCGCGAAGCGCATGCCCGATCCGGTTGCCCGCGCCCGCGTAGCCCACCTGACTGCCGGGCCGGCGGCGCCGGAGGAAAAGGGAACACTCGCTCGCGTAACAGACCTGGTGGCGGCAACGTCGCCGAGTATCTCACCGGCGCAGCAGCAGTCGCAGTGGGCGTTCGATCAGGCGGCCAAGGACGTGAGGCGGGGCGAGAGCGTGATCGGTCCGTTCGGCCTCGACTTGCAACGAGCGGCGGCGATCGGCGCCGGCCTGCCGAAGGCTCTCGCCGGTCCGGCCGCGAGCGGTCCGGCCGCACGCAGCTATCCGGCGGTGGATGCCGCAGTTGCGGGAGTGCCGGCCGGTTCGCTCACACCCGCGGAGGTTGCCGGCACTCCTGCTGCCGACAGCTACGCCGATGCCCAGGAGGTTGCCGGTGCTCTCGCCCGCGACCTCGATGTCGCGCAGCAATCCCGACGCGCCACGATCTCCCTCCGGCTGGGTGCCAACTACCTGAAGGCGAAGGACCGCGACGTCATAATTGCCGAGGTGGAGCGTATCATCGCGCTCGTACGAGCAGCGCTGCCGCATCATGCGTCAGCCGTGGACGCGGTGGATCTCTACTTCGGCCAGCTCCGCGTAAGGCGCGTCGAGGCCGGCAGCAAGGCTCCATGACCTTCTCTCGCTACGCCTTCCCATGAGTGAACCCTCGTGAGCGCTCCAGCGACGAGTGGCACCGGCCGATCAGGCACCACCTTCACACACTCGTCGGCGCCGACGCGCACGGCCCAGGCGTCGGTGTTAGCCGGCGTCGACCGGTCGCCCTCTTCATCTGCGACGGCTGGCCCGCCAAGGATGTCTCGAGCCGGCAATAGCGCCACCGGCGCTCTATTGCAGCGGAAGTGCGCGCACTGTGCAGCCGGTGGCGCGCCATGTCCCGATTGCGAGGAGGAAGAAAGCGAACCGAAACTGCACCGCTCCGCGGCGGCCAACGCGCCAGCAGTCGCGCCCGCTTCCGGAGCGCCGGCGTCAGTCCGGCAGGTGCTCGGCGCACCGGGATCGCCACTTCCCGCAGCCACTCTCGGCACCATGGAAGCGGGTTTTGGCCACAGCTTCGGCGACGTGCGGGTGCATGCCGGCGCGCGGGCAGCGGAGTCAGCGGCGGCGGTGGACGCGGTTGCCTACACCGTGGGGACGCACGTCGTCTTTGGCGGCGGACGGTTCGCGCCTGGCACGCCGCACGGTGACCAGCTGCTGGCCCACGAGCTCGCCCATGTGGTGCAGCAGCGCGGGGCACGGGTGGACCTCGATCGGCTGGCGGTGGATCGCGACACGTCCAGTCCTGCCGAGCGCGAGGCGGATGCAGCGGCCGCTCGCATCCTCTCCGGCGGTCGGGCGTCCGTTCCGCCGGCTCTAGGGCCGCGAGTACAGCGCGCGAGACTGCAGCGGAAGATGGTCGAGGATGAGGCCTCCGGAGGCTGTGGGATCTGTCTCGGCCCGAAGGAGGCAGGGATCGAAGCGCACAAGCTTATTCAACTCGCCTTCCGCGCAGCATTCTTCGCCGAGGTAATTGCCAGCAAGGCGAGCAAGCGATTCACCGGCGACGTCAATCTGAGCGAGAAGGAGCTCAAGCTGTTCGGGTCGGAGCCTTCCGACGACAACTTCAGGCTGGATCTCGCTGTAGCCACGAAGTCCGGGAGACTGTTGATCGGCGAGATCAAACCTGCCAACGCAGCTGGTCTACACGATGGCAAGGCGCAGATTGATTTCTACGCCCATCGAATAGAGGAGCTCCGCGGCGAGAAGCCCGGCCGGATGCGAGCGCCAATTGTCCCTGGCCCCATTCCCTTTCTGAATCCGTTGGCCCCGGACTGTCCTGAAGAGCAACTGCTGCACGTCAATCCGGCCACACCCGAGGGTATCTACACCTACTACTGCACGCCGACGCGGAAGCAGCTGATGGAGAATCCTAAGTGCCGCTGTTGGAAGCGTCGAAAAAAGAAGGAGAAACAGAAGGAGAAAAGGCAGGAAAAACGCGACGACAAACGGGACCCAAAGGATGTGCGTCCGCCCATACCGGTAACTCCACCGGTCGTCGGGGAGAGGCCGCGTCTGCCGGACGTGCCTGAAGGGCCGCACATCCCAGTGATTCCTCACGTCCCCGGAGTTCCAGAAGTTCCTGAGGTTCCGGAGGTGCCCGAAGTCCCCGAAGTACCCGAGATACCAGAGGTTCCGGAAGTACCTGAGATCCCCGAAGTACCGGAGATCCCCGAAGTACCGCACGGTCCGGTGGTCAGGCCGCCGGTCGGAAACCCTGGAGGCGGAGAGGGCGGCAAGGTGATCGAAGGCCCATGGGGCAAGCCCAAACCAGCCCCGCCAGTAGCCGACGAGGAGGGCATCAAGGTCGCCGCGCGCACTGCCGCCAAGGCCGCCGCGCTGACCTTGCTCGCCGCGGCTGTGGGTTACGGGCTCAAGAAGGTTGGCAAGGCCGCTCTCGGTAAAGCCCTCGCGCCGATCCTGGCCGCCGCCGCCCTCATCTTGTGGTCCAAAGGAGCCGAGGCGAGCGTCGGCCTGGACGGCGACGATGCACTCGAAGCCCTCTACAAGACGGCCGGAGAAAATGGCCTCGAAATTCCCGACGACCTGAAGGAGGCGATCAAGAAGGACCCGAAGCTCAAGGAGCTTCTGGTCAACTCGGGCAAAGGCGGCGACATGTCGGCCGCCCAGCAGAAGCTCAGCGAGCAGCTCACGAGGACGATTATCGAGCACCGCGACGAGTTCACTGACGAGGAACTCGAGGCGCTGGCGAAGGACATCGGGGGGGCCAAGAGCGCCCTGCCCAATGGCGACGTGACGGTCGCGATGATCAAGCAGCAGATCGCCGCGCGGAAGGCCGGCGCCACCGGCACGGGTGGAGGTGGCGGCAAAGGGAGCGGCGCCGCCGTCGTTCCCGCGCCGCCGCCGGCAAGCACGGCCGCGGTCGAGCCGCCAAAGGCGGCGACGTCGGGTGACGTGAAGGCTCCCGCTACCCCATCGGCCCTGCCAGGTATTCCCGACGATCTGCGCAAACGCCTGGCTGCCGACAAGCCGGCGACGGCCATCCTGAAGGAGATCGTCACCGAGCAGGAAGGCGCGCCCAAACTGGATGTGAAGTTCGCCGAGGGGTTGCTGGCAATAACTGCGGGGGCGAACCCGCCTCTTACCGAGAAGGAGGCCGCTGAACTCGCCGCCGCTGTCACGTCGGCAAAGGGGAAGACGGCCGAAGAGGTGCTGGAGACAGTTCGCACGGCTGTCGCCTCAAGAAAACCGGCGGGAGAGGCAGGTGCAGGCGAGTCAGCCGACGGAACAGGTGCCGAGGCACCGGCGGAAACGTCCGCCGTCGGACAGGGTTCAGGCGGCGGGTCTGGGCCGACGGCCCTGCCCACCAGCGCCGTTGACACGAGCGCCGACGCGAAGAAGGCGACGGCCAGCGATAAGGCTGAGGCAAGGGCATTCGGCGGGGCGCTGAAGAGCAAGCAACTTACGGAAAAGTTCGCCAACATACCGCCCGACTCCCTCTGGCTTGCCTACGCTCCACCCGGCGCGCCGATCAAGGGCGCGACGCTCGACGGATTCATCGTCGGGCGCGATCCCGGCGGAACGCTATTCATGGGCAAGTGCGTGGTGACGATCACGAGCGTTACGGGGCCCACCTCCGCTACTGTGGCCTTGCCGGCGGGTACGCGACTCTACACCGAGCGCAAAACGGTGCACGGAACGCTCGGCGCGGTACCCGTGGAGCTCAACTGGACGAACTGGGCGGCGAATGAAGCCGCCCGAAAGGCGAAGCTCAAGGCCAAGCAGAAGAAGTGATCCGCGCGGCAGGATCTAGATCGCTCATGGTTCCAATCCGGGCCCGACGATCCATTTCACTCGCAAGTACGATCGGCGACAGTTGCTCATTCCTGGACCGGAGCGAATGGCGTGAGACGCATCCGGATTCTCCTCGCCGGTATGTCGCCGATGATGCAGCAGATTGTCCGACAGGCAGTGCGGTCCGATCCCGACCTCGAGTTCGCTGGCGTTGCCACGAGCTCGGAGTTGGACTCGACTGTACGCCGGACGCGCGCTGACGCGGTGATCGTTGAACTCCCTGACGTCGACGCAGTAGCCGACTACGAGAGCCTGCTATACGACAACCCGCGGCTGAGGCTCCTTGCAGTGACGGACGGCGGTCGCGGCACCATCCTCTGCGAACTGCGGCCGCATGTAGTGGTGCTGGGCGAGCTCGGAGCGGAAGGGGTGCTCGATGCCTTGCGTCCGCGGCCCACCTCCCGACCGCGAGGTGCTTCGTGACACGCCTACGGTCGGCACAGGGAGCAGCGCCAGCAGGCGCTCGGCTGAGCGAGTACTGGAGGTACCGGTGCTCCGGCTGCTCGACGTGATGATTCGCGACCTGCTAGTCGCCGAACTGGTGGCGATCACAAGCGATCAGCAGGTGCGCTTCCAGCCGCCTGATTCGACGCTGCGCACCGACGTCGTCAACCTCAATGCGCCAGCGATCAACGTCTATCTGGTGGACGTGCGTGAGAACCGCCACATGCGGTCCAACGAGCGTACGCGGGATATCTCGGACGGTGTTGCTACCTCCGAGCGCGCGCCCGACCGGGTGGACTGCCACTACCTGCTCTCGACGTGGAGTCCGGCCCAGCCGGCGCCGGGCGTCGAGCCGGTGCTCGATGAACACGCGTTGCTGTATGAGACTGCCGCGGCGCTCCTGCACGCGGCGCCGCTCAACCCATCGCGCGTCTACGCAACCAATCCGGCCGCCCTGGCTGCCTGGCCGGCGCGGTTCCGGGGCAGCGACCTGCCTACGGGCGTCGTCCCGGCCGATGGCTTCTCCAAGCTCTCCGAGTTCTGGACCACCATGGGCGCCGACATGCGCTGGAAGCCAGTGGTCTATCTCACCGTCACACTACCGGTCGTGACACTGCGTGAGCAGGAAGGACCAATCGTCACCACTCGCTTCGCCGACTATCGACTTGCTGGTGGACCGGCGATAGACGAATTGCTCGTCCAGATAGGTGGCACGCTGCTGGACGCCGCTTCCGGAGTGGACGTGCCGGTGGCTGACGCCTGGATGATTCTGGAGACGATCGCCGGCGTGACCCTGCGCCGCGAGCAGACCGACGCTCTCGGTCACTTCACCTTCGAACGACTCCGGGCCAGTCAGTATCGCATCCGCGCCAGCGCGATCGGGCTGGGCACGCTCGCCCGCGTGGTCGACGTACCGTCGCCGACCGGTGAGTACGACCTCCGTTTTCCCTGATCAGTAGCTCGCACCGTCCTCCCCCGCACTGTCTCCGCTGTCCCGCTCCGAGGAACGCCATGGCCGTCCAGACCTCATACCCCGGCGTCTACATCGACGAGTTCGCGCCCGGCGCGCCGATCGAAGGCGTGGGCACAGGCACCGCCGCCCTTATCGGCCCGGCCAGCCGCGGCGAGATCGCCGCTCGGCCGGCCAACGCGCCAGCCGGGCCAACACTAGTCACGAGTTGGGATCAGTTCCGCGCGACATTCGGCAACGAACCGCTACCCGGTTTCTATCTCTGGTACGCGGCGCGCGGCTTCTTCGAGAACGGCGGCCAGCTCTGTTATGTCGCTCGGGTGAGCAACGGGGATTACCAGACGATCGACCTCGACGATCGGGAAGCAGCCGCTCGCGCTGTCGTCCGAGCACGCGCCCGGCAGCCCGGCGCGCCGGCAGCCGCACCGACGGTGACAATCGCCCTTGTGCACCTGCTCAAGACGGCGGACACGGAACTTTACCGGCCGACTGGCTCGCTGTCGGCGGTGCCGATCGGCCGCAATTTCGTGCTCGGTGCGGGCGAGGGGGCGCGCTTTCGCCCGGGTGACGAGGTTGCCATCGGCGCCGGTGGCGCGCGCGCGGTGGTCTCCGGGGTCGCCGGCGACACTCTGCGCGTCGACCGCGATCTACCCGGTCCATTTGCCGTAACCAATCCTGTTCGCCTTGCCGACATCGCCGCCGGCGCCCAGACGGTCCGCATACGCTCCACCGTCGCCACCGTCGCCGACGCGCTTGTGCCGGGCGCCGTACTCACCTTCGAAGCAGGAACTTCGAACGCGCATTCGGCGATCGTGGAGCGAGTACTGCCGGAGTTCGTGAGCGCCGCCCTGACCACCTATCGCGTCAGCTTCCGCGAGGGACTGCGCCGCCCGTTGGCTCTGTCAGCCGCCGTACCTCTGCAGAGCGAGGAGATCGACGTCACAGTCAACGCCGGCGCTCCCGTCGTCTACCAGAACCTTGGGCTGGACGCTGCACACCCGCGCTACTACGTGGCGGTGGTAAACGCCGATGTCGCCAGCGCTGTCATACTTGAAACGGTCGACCCGCCGCCTCCCGTACCGATGCCGCTGTCCCTTCCCGCGGCGCAGGCGGCAATAGCGCTCACTGGCGGCGCTAACGAGAATCTCACCACGCTCACCACCGCTAATTACACCGACGCACTGGACACCCTTCGTGCGGTGGACAACGTGAATCTCGTCGCTTCGCCGGATGGCAGCGTCGAGACACCGACGGTAAGCGTGGCCGCGGTGCAGGGTGCGATACTCACCCATTGCGAACTGCTCGGCGATCGCTTCGCCGTACTGGACGCGGCCGCTCGCGCGCTTCCGTTCACGGTCAACGGCACCGTGCCGAGTGTGGAGACACAGAGGCGCGGACTGACGTCGGGACGCGGCTACGCGGCGCTCTACTATCCATGGATACGTACACCCGCTTCGGGATCGGGGCCGCCGGTGATAGTGCCTCCATCGGGCCACGTGTGCGGTGTCATAGCACGCACCGACGCGACTCGCGGCGTGCATAAGGCGCCGGCCAATGAGTCGGTGCGGGGCGCGCTGGGTGTCGAGCGGACCATGAGCGACATGGAGCAAGGGCTGCTCAATCTGCAGGGCGTGAATGTGATCCGGGTGTTCGGCACCGGAGGTCGTCCGATCCTCTGGGGAGCCCGTACAACCGCTGCCGACACAAACTGGCAGTACGTGAGCGTGCGTCGGCTCTTTCTCTTTCTGGAAGAGTCGATCGAAGAGGGAATCAGATGGGCAGTGTTTGAACCCAACAACCTCTCGCTCTGGCAGAAGCTGCGCCGCACCATCACCGACTTCCTCACCCGTGCCTGGCGCGACGGAGCGCTGTTCGGGGAGCAGCCGGAGGACGCCTTCTATGTACGCATTGACGAGGTGTTGAATCCGTTCTCTGAGCAGGCACTGGGGCGCCTCCACATCGAGGTCGGTGTGCGACCCAGCTATCCCGCCGAGTTCATCATCGTCCGCATAGGCATCTGGGCGGGAGGCAAGGAAGTGGACGAAGGGTAAGAAGCCCGTTATCACCTCGCGCAACAGGCGGCACGCAGCAGTCGGCACGCAGCGGTCGGCATTGAGCTGACGTCCCGAAAGTACATGGCACGCGCCGCATCTCACATCACGTCACGCGTCTCTTAACGCGGAGAATCAGATGGCCACCGCGGTCCGCACCGATCCCTATCTCAACTTCAACTTCCTCGTCGAGATCGACGGCATCACTCGCGCGGCCTTCCACGAGGTGAGCGGATTTGACTCGACAATCGACGTCATCGAGCACCGCGAGGGAGGAGATAACACGGCTCCGCACAAGCTGCCCGGCATAACCAAGTACAGCAACATCGTCCTCAAGTGGGGCATGACGGATGATGCCCAGCTGTACCAGTGGCACCGTGATGTGGTGCGTGGGAATGTGAGGCGTCGGAACGGCTCCATAGTCCTTCTCGATCGCCGCGGACAGGAGGTTGCTCGCTGGAACTTCTTCAATGCCTGGCCCTCCAAATGGGACGGCCCCGACTTCAATGCCGAGGGCAACGACGTGGCCATCGAGACGCTCGAACTGGCGCACGAAGGAGTTGAGCGGGCGTAAAGGTGGGCACCGTAAACGAGCAGGTCGACCAACTCGCAACCGGACCGACAATGTTCGCAACCGAACACGACTTCACCCTTCCCATGGGCTATCTGGACGCCGAGGGAACGCTGCACCGGCAGGGAGTGATGCGCCTGGCCACGGCGGCAGACGAGATACTGCCGCTCAAGGATCCGCGAGTGCAGAAGAATCCTGCATATCTCACGGTGATTTTGCTGGCCCGAGTGGTGACCAGGCTTGGTCAGGTGGAACCGATCACGCCGAACGTAATAGAGGGCCTGTTCGCCGCCGACCTCGCGTATCTCCAGGGGCTCTACAACGAGATCAACAGGGTGGATGACGGCGGTGCTCCCGTCGTCTGTCCGCAATGCAGCCACGTCTTCTCTCCCGACGGTGTGCTGGCGGGGGGATTGTAGGCTATCCCCTCGACCAGCTCCGCGAGGAGGTAGCCTTTGTCGCCTATCACTTCCACTGGTCGCACAATGAGATCATGGCGCTGGAGCACGTGGAGCGTCGGCGGTGGGTGGGCGAGATCTCGGCCATTAACCGTCAGGTGAACGGCGAATGAGAGCTGAAGCAGCTTTCTGGGCGCCGTGGCGGCGGAGCGTGTGGTTCGCCGCGAAGCTGGCGGAGAGGCACGGCGCAGGGCGCGGCCGCCTGTCGGCCGCTGGCCGCGTCTTTCTGCGACCGGCCACGTCAACCGCCTGGTGGACGCTGGTGAATCTGTGGGCACGCACCGACATCGCACTCGCTCGTGGTGAGAGGCTGTCGCGGCCCACACGCCGGCGACGTGATCACGACACGGCCACGCGAGTGCTCGCTCGGGCCGCTCTCGTGGCACCGGCAACTGTTCCTGTCGCCTCTGCCGGCGCTCACGCAGCGAAGCAAGCGGCACGATTGATAGTTCGCGCCACGCGCATTGAGCGGACCGATAGTCGACGCGCTCCGTCGGTCGGGTCCTCATCACCCGGCGACCGCGGGCGTGTCAATCTGCCCGGCGCATCACGGGTCGCCCGCGTGCTCAGGAATGCAGTGCCAGTCCCGCTCCCGGCGGCAGATCGCCCTGATCCGGGATGGGGCACGCCGTCGACAATCCTGCAGCGCGCTCAACCCACCGCATTCCCACCGGCTGAACTGGAACGGCTGACAGAGCACGTGATGCAGAGCATGGACAGACGGTTGCGGGCGCACCGCGAGCGCCACGGGAGGGGTTGAGATGGCCCTCGAGAAGGCGGTGATCACGAACACGGTGACCGGGGACCGCGTCACTGCGCAGTTCAATCCGGAGGAATACTCGGTAGCGCGTACCGTCAACTACGCTCAGGCGACCGTTCCCGGGCTTAGCGCACCGCTGCTCCAGTTCGCTCACGGCGACATGCAGACGCTGGATATGGAGCTGCTCATCGACAGCTACGAGGCCCACTCCGGCGCTGGCGGGACGAACGCCGCGGGTGCGGATGTGCGTCCGCTCGTCCGCAAGGTCACGGACCTCATGAATATCGAGCCGACGACACACGCGCCGCCGGTTCTCCTATTCACGTGGGGTACGCTCACCTTCACTTGCGTGCTCGCCAAGGCCACTCAGCGGTTCGTCATGTTCCGGCCAGATGGCACGCCGGTACGCGCGCGAGTGCAGGTGTCGTTCAATGAGTTCCGGAACGGCGACCTCGAGGCGCGTGAGGTTAAGCGCGAGACGGCGGACTACAGCAAGCTCCACGTCGTATGTCAGGGCGAGTCATTGAGCGCGATAGCGACGCGAGTCTACAACGACGCTGCTGCCTGGCGTCCGATCGCCGTGCGCAACGGCATCGATGATCCGCGGGTCCTGTCCGTCGGTCAACGATTACTGATCCCGATGCTCCCCTTCCAGGACCCGGAGACGGGCGAGGTGACGAGCTAACATGGCCGCGCCTGCCGTTCGTCCGGGGGGGCTGCGCTACGCTCCCGACTTCCGCCTCTCGATCAATGGTAGCGCGGTGCCCGCCGCGCTCCGTCAGTCGATTACTAGCGTGCGCTATGAGGATGGGATGGGCGCCGCCGACCGCGTCGAGGTGGGCATCGCCAACGTCGATCTGCGATTCCTGCAGCGTCACATCCGCGGACTGGGTACGGGCTTCCTACCGGATGCGGTGCAGGTCGGGCCGTCGCGTCTCGCCGCTGGGCCCAGCGGGCTGTTCGACATCGACAACAGTCTTTCGCTGGCAATGGGTTACGCCGACGACTCCCTGGTGGAGATGTTCGTGGGCGACATCACCGGAGTTGAGGCGAGCTTTGCTGGTGGCGGCGTACCGACGATGACGATCATCGCCCACGACCGCCTGCACCGGTTGGCCGAGGGCACCGCGGCACGCGGCTTCGGCCCGCTTCCAGATGCTCTCATCGCGGCGATCCTGGGCGCCGAGAATCTCCTTATCCCGCTCATAGACCCGACGATTGCCGTGGCGTCGACGGCCATTGCCGCCGTCAACTATGTGTTCGGCGGTACGGGCCGGAAGCAGAAGGGAGTGAGCGACCTGGACATGCTCAAGGAGATAGCCGCGACATACGATGCGGACTTCTGGGTGGAGGGCGACACGCTCTATCTCGCCCGCTTCGTTCCAAAAGAGTACGCGTCTCGTCTCACGCTCCGCTGGGGAGAGTCGCTGCTCGAATTCTCGCCCAAGGTCACGACGGTTGGGCAGGTCGCCGCGGTGGCCATGAAGTTCACGCTGCGCGAGATCCCACTGTCATTCCTTGTAACAGTGGGCTGGGACTTCGACCGCGAGGCGGTGAAGGTCTCCGTCGTACCTGGAGAGGCAGCGGCCGGCGCGAAGGCGATTGGCGGCCCGGCGTACACGATCGTCGACCAACCCATCACCAGCCCGGCCGACATCGCCACGAGCGCCCTGGCGATCTACCACGAGCTGCGTGGAAAGCTGAACAACCGGATGACCGGTAGTGGCTCCACCGTGGGCGACCCGCGCATTCGTGCCGGGGCTGTAATCACTCTGGACGGACTGGGTCCCGATTTTGGCGGCGATTACCGCGTCGCCAGCGCGTCCCACGCGATCGACGGCAGCGGTTACCGGACAACCTTCCAGGCTCGCAAGGAGATTCTCCCGTGACGGAGTGCATGGCATGATGGAAGACTTCCTTGGCGGTCTCGCCGAGTCGATCGAGTCGATCGTCCAGAAGTTCTACGGCGTGGCCACGGCACGCGTGATCAACGTGCTCGACCCGTTGATGCTGGGCCGAGTCCAGGTGCAGCTTCCGTTTATCGACGCGCTGGATCTCGAGCCGTGGGCACGCATCGCCGTGCCCATGGCTGGCATGCTTCACGGCCACTACTTCATTCCCAACCTGGGGGACGAAGTACTCGTCGCCTTCGAGCACGGCGACATCAAGGCACCGTACATCCTGGGCTCGCTGTGGACGGCGATGGCGCCGCCGCCGCTGCAGTCGCCGGTGCCACAGATCCGCGCGATCCGCACGCTGGCCGGCAACCAGATTGTCTTCACCGAGGCGCCGCCGTCGATAACTGTGCAGACGGGGCCGACGCCGCCGGCAACGATGCCACTCCCGCCATCGCCGACCGGTCCGCATCACAGCGTCGCGCTCTCTCCGGCTGGCATCCAGGCCATGTCGCCGACAACGATCACGCTCGCTGTGGGAACGAGCACGATCATCGTCACTCCCACCAGCATCACTCTTAGCGCCGGCGGCAATGTTGTCGCCCTCACGCCAGGAGGCGTGAACATCACCGCTGGTGGTCCGCTCAACATCACTGCCGCCGGACCTTGCTCGGTAACGGCGCCACTGATCAAGCTCAACTGACGGAGACTGCCTTGCCCCCCGCTGCCCGTCTGGGCGACCCGACCTCGCATCCTGGCGTCATCGCCGGCCCATGCGCGCCCAACGTGCTCATCATGGGGCCGCCGGCCGCTGCGGTGGGTGACGTCCACATCTGCATGATGCCGCCCAACGCCGGCCCGCATCCGCCGAATCCCTTCCCTATGGGGAGTTCGACCGTGCTGGTGGGTGGCCGCCCGGCGCTTCGCATGGGCGACGTCTCGGGCTGCGGCGCGACGATCGTCGGCGGTGCCGGCACCGTGCTCATAGGAGGCTGACGTGACTATTCCCGCCACCCCCATACTGGACCAGGCCTTCCTCGGCGTCGGCTGGGCGTTTCCACCGAGTACGAACGCCTCCGGCGACATCGCCCTGTCGGCTTACGAAGAGGACATCAGGCAGGCGGTCTGGATAATTCTCGCCACCGCCCGCGGCGAGCGCGTGATGCGTCCAGACTTCGGATCCGGGCTCGCCTCGCTCGTATTCGAACCCGTATCAGCCACTACGATGGCGCTCGTGCGGCACCACGCTGAGGAGGCGCTGGTGCAGTGGGAGCCGCGCATCGACACCATCGCCGTGGCAGTGTCCTCCGAGCCGGCGCTGGGGCGACTTATGCTCGATGTGCGCTACCGGGTGAGGTCCACCAACACCTTCTACAACCTCGTCTATCCGTTCTACCTCTTGGAGGGGAGAGAAGGGTGACCCGCGCACGCATCACGGTTCCCGTGCTCGACCCTCGAGATGCGGCGACGATTGCCGCCGAGGTGGCCACGAGGCTGCCGGCATATGTGCCCGGTGCTCGTGTAGGCGAGAGCGGACCGGCGGCTGCAGCTACCCAGATATTCGGTCGTTTTGTGAAGGCTCTTGCCGACCGCGTGAACCAGGCGCCGACAAGGAACCAACTGGCCTTCTACGATATGCTGGGCGTCGGCCTACTTCCCGCTCAGGGCGCCCGTGCTCCGTTCGTCTTCTCGGCGCTGCCCAACATCGGCGACTCCCGCGTCGCTGCCGGCACGCGCATCGGTGCCCAGGTTGCCGGTCGCGCCGAACCGCTGGTCTACGAGACGGAGCGGGCGATCGGGCTGGCTGCGGCAAAGCTGGTCGAAGTCCGCACTGTGTGGCCCGGTCGCGATGCGGCGGCCGACCACAGCGCAGCGCTCGCCGCTGGCGAGGAGTTCACCCTCTTTGAACCGCTGTCGCCGGTGGCGCATGCACTCTACCTCGCTCACGACGTGAATTTCGCTCTCGCTGGCCGCAGCGTGGTGGAGGTGCGCTTCGACCTTACCACACCCGGTGGCGCACCGCTGGCTACCGCATGGGATTACTGGGACGGTGAGCTCTGGCGGCCGTTCAAGGAATTCGCTGCGCCGGCCACCGCCGTCGGCACGGATTCAGTGGACGCGACCTCGGGTTTTACACGGAGCGGCATCATCCGCCTCGTCGCCGACTGCGCGACGTCGAAGCCCACTACCGTGGCCGGAATCGAGGCCCGTTGGCTGCGCGCACGTCTCACCGCGCCGCTCATTAGCAACGTCACGGTTGACCTGCCCGAGGTGGACCGCATTGTCGTGCGCACGGAGGTGGACCGCACACTTCCCGCCGGAAGCTGCACAGCGTTGCCGCCGGGGGCCGGTATCATCGCTGAACACGCCTATGCTGGCGAGACGAAGCTGGACCTCACGAAAGCGTCGCAACCCATGGGCGCTCGGCCTGTTGCCGGTAGCTCCTTCCTGATCGCCTGCGACGAGGCTTTCTCGCGGCCGGGAGCTGATGTCACAGTCTGCTTCCATCGCCTGCAGACAGCCGAGGAGCAGGCCGACCAGCAGGGCGCTGACCTGGCCCTCGATATCAACGCTGCCCAGAAGATGGTAGTGGACGCGGCAATCGCCGCCACCAACGCTTTGCTCCAGTTGGAGACAGGCATCAGGCAGTTCGCCGACCTGTCGCCAGCTGACGACGCTCTGATGAACGCTGCCCACACCGGCGTGGTTACCGCGCGGGCCGGCCTCACCGCCCAGGGCATCAACGGGATCGCCGCCCTCGACGACGCCGCTCGTGCTCTGCTGCAGCGGCTGGACCTGACTACCTCCGACACGCTGAACAATCCGAACATACTGGCGCTCGGACTGCTCCCTCCTTTTCCTCTCAACCAGATAGTTATTCTGGGGCTGTTCGGCGCTTATGTGGACGACGTGCGTCCGCGCGTGCAGCAGGCTGGCGTGCGCATGCACAGCTCGGCGCATGGCGACGAGCTGGTGCTCAACTCCCTCAAGCAACTCACTCCGTTCTCCGCTGCCATGGCGGCCGGCGCGTCGCTCCCGACAATGGCGACGCCGGTGATAGCGTGGGAATACTGGAACGGCAGTCGCTGGCAGGCGCTTGCCGTAACTGGCTCCCCGCTTGCCCGCACCCTCCGCGCCGACGGGCCGATCTCCTTCACCGTGCCGGACAACATGGAGCCGGTCGAACTCAACGGCGTGACCGCGCGCTGGGTCCGTGCGCGGCTGGTGAGCGGCGGTTACGGTCTCGTGCGCGTGGTCAGTTGGAAGGACGAGACTTCGGGTAGGGTGGCTGTATACCCGATCGTCGAGCACCGCTCGCCGACGCTCGAGCGCATTCTGCTCGGCTACCGCTGGCGCTCAGCCGAGGTGGTCGCCGAGCACGTCTTAGCGGAGAACGATTTCCGCTTTACGGATTACACGGCGACTGCTGCATCACGGGGCGAATCGTTCGCCCCCTTCGCCCGCGTTGCCGACATCACGCCGGCGCTCTACCTAGGCTTTGATCGACCGCTTCCCGTTGACGCGGTGGGACTCTATGTGGACGTCGTCGAGGTGTTGGGCGACGACGAGGGACCGCTGCTCAGTTGGGAGTACAGCGACGGCGTGGACTGGCTGCCGCTGCGGGCGGATGACGGAACTCGCGGGCTCGCCGTGCCCGGCGGAGTTAGTGTGCTCTCGCCCGGCGGTGGGCTCCTCTCCCGTTTCGGAACTCCGCGCGCGTGGCTGCGCGCCCGGCTCAGCACCGATGGTGCCCCGCGTCGCTCGCGAATTCGCGGTCTCTGGTCGAACGCGGTCTGGGCGTCGCAGCTGGAGACACTGGAGAACGAGACGCTCGGCTCCAGTTCAGGGGAGCCAGGGCAGGTCTTCTTCGCCAGACGCACACCGGTGCTGGAAGGAGAGGTGCTGGAGGTCCGCGAACTCGTCGGCGAGCGCGCCTACGTGGAGGAGCCGATCCTCCGCGCCGAGCTCGCCCGGGCCGGTGTGGCCGACGCGGATGTGCGGAGCGTACAGGATGTCCGCAGCGGGCGCACGTCGGAGCTCTGGGTGCGCTGGCATCCGCTGCCAAACCTGCTCTTTGCCGCGCCAGGTGAGCGAGTCTATGCGGTGGAGCGAACGCGAGGGCGCATTGTCTTTGGCGGACTATTGATTGGTATGGCGCCGCCAGCCGGCCGCGACAATCTGCGGTTGAGTCGCTATCGCTCCGGCGGCGGCGTGGTGGGCAACGTCGCAGCCGGCGCGGCCAGCCAACTACTCTCCGGCGTGCTGGCCGATGGCGTGAAGAACGTTCGCGCCGCCGAGGGAGGCGCCGACAGCGAGCCGGTGGAGCGCGTGCTTCGCCGCGCGCCGCAGATCGTGCGACACCGTCGGCAGGCCATCACCGCAGCGGATTACGAAGCGCTATCGCTGGACGCCTCGCCGGCAGTGGCGGTGGCGCGGGCTCTGCCAACCACGCATCCGAGCGGTCGCTTCGCGCCGGGTTGGGTAACAGTGCGGATTGTGCCGCACGGCACCGAGCCGCGCCCGCTTCCGTCGTGGGAGCTGCGCGAGCAGGTAAGGCGCTTTCTTGAGGCGCGGACTCCGGCCACGGCACGACGCCACGTGCGCGTCATTCCGCCGCTTTTCCTACCCGTGGGAGTGACCGCCGTCCTCAGCGCCGTGGATGACTCCGCCGCTGGTGATGTGGTAGATCGGACGCGCGCCGCACTTGGCGTTTTTCTGCACCCGCTCACGGGCGGACCTTACGGCGACGGCTGGCCCTTCGGTCGTGACGTCTACCTGTCCGATGTCGCCGCCCTGCTGGAAGGGGTGGATGGTCTGGATTTCGTGGAGACACTGGCGCTGTCGGTCGACGGAGTGCTGGCCGGCGAACTGGTCAATGTGCCGTCCGAGCGGATGGTAGTCGCCGGGCCGCTGCAACTCACTTTGAGCGGCTGCGGGGGCTGACGGATGCCACTCCCACTACCGAATCTGGACACACGCCGCTGGGCGGACCTGGTAGACGAAGGCCGCGCCCTGATCCCGCGTTACGCGCCCGAGTGGACCGACCACAACGCGCACGATCCGGGCATCATGATCGTGGAGTTGATGGCCTGGCTGGTCGAGCAACTCATTTATCGCTCCAACCGCATTCCCGAGCGGCACCTGCGAAAGTTTCTGGCGCTCGCCGGCTTTGCTCCGCAACCGCCGCGTCCCGCTCGCGCGGTGATCGGTGTCCAGCTGAGTGCCGGCGCCGGTTCACTGACTGTGCCCTCCGGTACCGCCTGGCTAGCCGATGTTGGCGACGGGCGGCTGCTTCCCTTCCAGTCGGTCGGCCCCACCACGTTGAACGAGGCGAAGCTTGTGGCGGCGCAGTCGTTCGACGGCGCTCGTTATACCGACCTTACGCGCGCTCTTCGCGACACGCTCTCCTTTGCCCCATTCGGTACGGATCCGCGCTCGCCGAGTCCGTACCTGGCTGATCAGGCGCCGGCTCTGTATCTGGGGCTCGACCGCGCTGTCGCCGCTGGCGAGAGTATCTCGGTCTATCTGCATGTTCAGGGTGCACCCGACGACGAGCGGGCCCGTCTGCTCGCGGAGTCTGCATCCATCGCCGCTGACTGCGCGCCGGTGTTGCGCCAGTGCACCCCGTGCGACAGCGCGCCTGACGGCGCCGGGCTGGAGGCCGGGACCGGGATGTGGTGCGGAACCGACGGTCAGTGGGAGTCGCCTGGTGCTCTTGCTCCAGCCGGCACGACCCTGCCGCCCTACCATTCCGCCCGAGTGGCGTGGGATTATCTGGCCGCCGATGGCTGGCACATCGTGGCCGGTTCGGAGCTGGACGACGGCACGCGGGCGCTTACCCTGTCTGGGGCAGTGGTGCTGCGGCTAGCCCAACCTACTGCCGCCACCGCGAAGGGGACAATCGCCACTCCCTTCCACTGGCTGCGCTGCCGGCTCGTTGCCGGCTCGTACGATGAAACCCCGACGCTCCTTGGGGTCACCATGAATGCGGTGGTGGTTGAGCAGGCTCGCACGGCCTGGCAACTGTTGCCAGTGGCCATCGGAGTGGTGGCTGGCGGGGCAATTGCCGCTGGCATGCGCACCGCGCTATCGCTCGCCATGGACGAGAGTGGCGTTGTGACTGCGCTCGCTCCGGTGGTCGCTGTCGCTGGCGCTCCCGAACTGCTAGTCGCCGACTATGTGCCGGCGACCGCAACGACCCGAGGAACGCTCGCCATCGACCTTGCCTACCTGGGCACTGGCACCGGCTTCCCAGAAGAGCATCACACGCTTCCAATCGCACCCGTCGCCGACGGCGTGCTGGCCGCCTTCTCACTCGAGCCGCCCTCGGTAGGGACCAGTTGGCGGCCGTGGTCCGTCCGAGCCGACCTGGACGCCTCCACTGCAGTCGACGCGCACATTACCCTCGATGCGACGACTGGTGAGTTGGGCATGGGTGACGGAGTCCGCGGACGCGTGGTTGGTCGAGGCGCGTCGTTAGTCGCCCGTTACCGCGCCAGCGCCGGAGCAGCGGGCGCGGTGGGACGTGGCCGACGCTGGTCGCTCGCCGCCGACGCACTCAATGAGGCTACCGCAGGCTCTTGCTTCGGCGCGCTGACTACGACGACGGTGACCAACCCGTTCGCTTCCAGCACCGGCGCTGACGCGGAAACGGTGGGACACGCGGCCTCCCGCGCGGCGGCGTCGCTCTGGGCGCACGAGCGTCTCGTCGAACTCTGTCCGTCGGGTAGCTGCGACACGCTCGATCAGCTGGAGCGGGCGAGTGTGGTTGCCCGTAAAACTCCCGAGCGGGCAGCGACCACCCTCGACTTTGAACGCATAGCTCTCGATGTGCCTGGCACGCGCGTCAGGCGTGCCCGCGCCTGGGCCGAACTGGATCCAGCCTATACCGGTATGACGGTCCCCGGAACGGTGAGCGTCGTCGTAGTACCATCGCTCCCGAGCGGAAGGCCCATGCCCAGTGCCGGACTCCTGCGGGCGATCCAGCGCTACCTGGACCGGCGTCGGGTGCTCTGCACAAGGCTCGTTGTGGTCGGCCCGCAGTACGTCGAGGTGCGCGCCCGGGCCACGGTACGCGCCATGACGGGGGCCGATGCCAGTCGTGTCCAGGCCGACGTGGTACGCGCACTGGACCTCTTTCTTGATCCCCTCGTGGGCGGGCCGGCGGGGCGCGGTTGGCCGTTCGGGCGCGATGTCTACCGCAGCGAGGTACTGCAGGTAATCGACGGGGTGGACGGTGTGGACCACGTGCTCGCCCTCACCCTGAGCGATGATCGCGGCGGCGCGAGTTGCGCCAACATCTGCGTCCCGCCCACCTGGCTAGTTGCGCCCGGCGTCCACTCCATAGTCGCAGAGCCATCGTGACCGCCTCGACTGGCAAGCCTCGTCCGGTCCCCCAGCGCGTTGCCTGGTTCGACGGCGCCACGCTCACCCACGGCGACCTCGCCGCAGCGCTGGCCCACGAGGAGCGCATGCTGGCCCTCCACGTCGCCGCCCTGCACCACACACACGGCGTGGCCCTGGGGCTCGGGACCGCTCTGGGCACCGACGGAGTATCGGTGCTCGTCGGGCCAGGACTCGCCTACACCGCGACCGGCAATGCCCTCATGCTCACCATGGCCACGCCGGCGCCGGTGTTCCCAACCTCGGTGGCCGTTGCCGATCTGGTCATATCCGCGCCGCTCGCTGGGTACGAGCGAGCATGCGAGCGGGTGCTCGATTGCGACGGACGCAGCCGCCGGCCCGTACCGTTGCTCCGCTGGATACCGGCGGAAGGCAAGGGAGCGACTTGCTCCCCTGAGTGCGACGCCGGCCGCCTGGTCGAAGTCGTCGTGCTCGGTCGCTACGTCCGACGTCCCGATGGTTCCCTCGGCGGTCCCGACACACGCGGCCGGCCGGTCGCCCGCGGTCTCCTCCGTCCACACCTCGCCCAGTTCGCACTCGGCCCGGGCGCGCTTACCTGGTCGGAAGGCGCTTTCGACTTTGTCGCCACCGTCGACACCAGTGTCGCCGGCTTCTCGACAGTTCCGCGCTACTCCGTCTCGCTGAGCACCGTGGGAGTATGGCCTGGGGGGGTCGTCGGACCTTTCGTCGCCGTCGATTCACCTACCGCGACGTCCTTCGTCCTACGCCTCCTGTTTGCCGCCCCACCGGGAACTCCGCCGGGCACGGGGCTGCCCGCCCCCGCCATTCTGGCACAATTGGCTACGCTGTCCGTGGTCTGGCTGGGAGCAGAGAACGCGCGCGGATGTCCGCCGTTGTTCGCTGCCTGGACCTTCTTCGATCTCAACCCAAGCCTGTGGTCGGGCGCCCTCGCCGCGCTGCAGGGAGGCGCACAATGACCACTCCGTTCGCCATTCCTGACCTCGTCCGCCCGGCCTTTTTCGACGGCCAGCGTCTGGACGCTGACGATCTGACTGCGGTGTACGAGTTCCACCGCTCGCTCCGCTGGCTGCACAACCGCTCGCTGCACGGCTGGGGCGTGGCGTCCGGATTCACTGTCACCGCTCGTAAAGGGGACGGCGAACTCACGGTCGGCGCCGGCTATGCACTGGACTGCGCGGGACACGATATCCTGCTTGCCCGTGCGGTCACGTTGGGGGTGCCGCCACTCGCCGGGGCGCCCGGTGGCGGGCCGGTGGAGTTGCTCCTCACAGTCTCCTACGCCAGCGACGATGATCTGGCGGCCAGTGAGACGCGCGACGGCGTTTGCACGGACGGCGGCGCGGTGCGTCGCGCCGAGGCGCCGCGTCTCCGCTTTCAGAACCCGCGCGTGCCCGGCGATCCGACAGTCAGCTTCCGCCGCGGACTGGACATCGTGCTGGCCACCGTCAGTATCCAGAACTGCCGTCTTGCGGCCGCTCCATCGCCGGCTGGCCGCCGCGACGCTCGGCCAGCCACCCAGCCGTTCGTCGCCGCCGGCGGCACAGTGGCCGGTGCCACGCCCTGGGAGTTCTTCCCAGCTACTGGCGTGCCTATAGGCGTACAAACCCGCGTGGACAGTTCTGCCGCCGGCTTCCAGCGCACGCCGACGTACTCCGCTCAGGTGATGGGAGCGCGAGCGCTGCCCGGAACCACTGCTCTTATCGATGGCTTCGCGACGGTAGCCAACGCCTCTCCCGGCTCCTTCCTGCTGCAGGTTACGCTGCCCCGCAACCTCGCAGTCGGCTCAAGAACGCTCAATCCGGCGTCGTCCATAACTTCGACGCTCCTGCCCCTACTCATGACGACGTTGCGCTGGAACGTCTCCTGGTTCGGGGTGGAAGGCTGACCATGACCATCCCAGCGCGCCCAGCACCCACCCGGCAGTACCTGCGGCTGGACGGCAGTTGGCAGGCCTTCCAGCTGTCCGGGCTCGAGGCGGGCGACTCTGGCTCACTCACTCTAGCCCGCCTCCCGTTCCTCGGCGACGCACTCACCGGCCCGCTGGCTCCGCTGCCGGGCCTGGACGGCCCGGCTGGAATCGGTGTTGCTCCGTGCGGCGCCATCTATATCGCCGACCCCGCCGGCCACCGCATACTCCACGTGGATGCTTGCGGGGGCGCGGCCGAGACGCTCGCCTGCCTGAATGGACCCGGCTCAGGCCCCGGGCAGTTGGACACGCCACGGGGAGTCATCGTCGGTCCCCGTAACGCCCTCTACATCGCCGACAGCGGCAACGCCCGCGTAGTTGTGGTCGATCTGGAAAGCCAGCAACTGCGCGGCATTTGGGGCGTACCGCGCTCGGATCCACGACCGTCCGATGCGCCCGGTGGCTTCGTGCAACCGTGGGATCTCGCTGCCGACCGGCGCGGTTTCATCTATGTCGCCGACCCTGGCACGATGGACGTGGCCGGCCACTGGTCGCGCGGCCGCCTCCAGAAATTCCGCCCGGATGGTACCGCCGTGGCTGCGTTCACCGATGCCATCGGCGCGGCAGCGGAACGTCCCGGCGCGCCGGCTAGCGTCGCCGTCACACTAATCGATCCCGGCGATCGGCAGAGCGAGCGGGTCGTTGTATTGGATCGTCAGCCGCCGCGCCTACTCGTCTACACCACCGACGGCGCGCTGGACGCCATCGCGACAGCGCTCTGGTCCCAGGCGCTGGGCGACGGTGATCGGCCGACAGCGGTGGAAATTGTCGACGGCGGCGCGATCTACGTTGCCGACGCGGCAAGCGGAGGACTGCTCGTCTTTGCTCCCGACGGGCGTTACCTGGGGACCGCGCCTGACTCATCCGAGGCCGCCGGCCTGGCAATCGACTGCGCCGGCCGCCTGCTCCTGAACCCCGGCGGTGCTGGCGGTTCGGTGCGACGCTCGCTCGGGCTCCCCGCCTACGCCGAGTGCGGGACTTTTCTCGCCGGCCCATTCACCGCGCCCGACGCGCCGGCCCACTGGCAGCGCGTCGAGCTGGAGATGGATCCGCTCCCCGCCGGAACGCACCTGCGCATCTACACCCTTACCAGCAACACTCTCGACGGCACCGGTACAAATAGCCCACCACCGCCGGCCAGTTGTGGGGCTCCGCCAGACCCGACGATCGTTGACGCTAACGTGACGACCCCCGCTCCGCTCAACCGGTGGCGGGCAGCATTGCAGGACGCTCCTGACCTGCTCGCCGCCAACGTGCCGGCGCGCTTTCTCTGGATTGCCGGTGTCCTGCAGGGCGACGGATCAGCGACTCCGTCCATCACCCAGATCCGCCTCTCCCACGACGAGGACGGTTGGATTCAGTACCTGCCGGCGCTTTACCGGCGCGATGACGGTGGTCGACTCTTCCTCGATCGCATGCTCGGCGCATTCGAGAGTGTGCTCGACATCTCGGACGCCGAACTAGACGACCTGCCGCTCGCCTTTGACGCCAACGCGGCCAGCGACGCCCCTCCAAATCCGACCTGGCTGGAGTGGCTCGCCGGGTGGGTGGATGCCGAGTTGCGTGAGGCGTGGCCGGAGGCCCAGCGTCGCGCCGTAGTCGCCGCCGCGTTCGGTGCGAACGCGCGTCGCGGCACTATCCAGCGACTGCGTGAACTGGTTGCCCTCCATGCCGGCGCAACGCCTTTCATCACTGAGCTGGGAGCGACGAGCATCTGGTCGCTGGGCGTCAGCACATCGCTGGGCCTGGATACCGCGTTGGCCGAGATGAGCGCGCAGGGTGCCGTGCTCGACGCCACGGCGGTCGTTGACCATTCCATGCTCACCGACGGCTCCGACCTGGGCGTTCCAGCGTTCGCCGGGGCAGCGCATCGCTTCGCTGTCCGTGTATACGAGGCCGACCTGGAAGGGCCGGATGGCATGGACCGCGTTCGCGCCGTGCTGGACCGGGAGAAGCCCGCTCACACCACCTACCACCTGTGCCCGATCGGACCGAGGGCGCGGGTCGGCCTGCAGGCACTTGTCGGCATAGACACGATAGTTGGCGGGCTGCCAGAGCCGGCGCCTCTAGGACAGGCAGCCATAGATGGAGCCCTCCTCGCCCTCGCTGGTGAACTCGCCGGTTCTCGACCCGGCGTCGCCACCGGTCAGAGCGCGAGAGTGGGAGCGACTATCTCATGACGGCCACTCACGATCTCCACGACAGCGGGTGGTAGCTGGCCGATTGCGCCAGATGCAGCCCCGAAAGAAAGGCCAGCTCGCACAGGCCTCGAACAGACGGATTCAGAACCCACGCACGCCTGACGTCGCACGCTCGCCGAAATCAATGGGGGACCAATGGGAACTTCGATGCTCGACTGCGGGAAGGCCGAGCGCGAGCTACTGAGCCGGCTCGCGACGCCCGCGCGCAACCGCTACTACTACGGCAAGCTCCTCGACAGCTATCACCTGGAGCTGGAGCAGCGCTACGGCAACAACAAGCGCTGGCTCATCAATCGCCTCACGCTCGGCACCGGCGTACTGTGTGGTCTGGATGTCGTGTCCGACGCCGGCGGCAAGCTGATACGCGTAACCGCAGGTGTGGCGGTGGACGGCGTGGGGCGGGAGATCATCGTGCCCGAGGACTCGCCGCCCATCGACCCGCGCCAGCCCACCGACGACTGCGGCCGACCCGACGGTGATTCGGTGCAGGACGGGGCGGTCACGATCTACCTCTGCTATCACGAGTGTGAAGCAGAACCGGCGCCGGTCCTGGTATCAGAGTGTGGACCGGAGCGGATGTGCGAGAACGGCCTCGTTCGCGAGCGCTATCGGTTGCGCGTTGGTCGCGGCGCGGTACAGCCTCCGGCAGGGCTGTCTCCCGAACAATGCGTGAAGATATTCGGAGTTCCGCCACAGCTTCCACAGACACGCCGCGAAGTGATCTGTGAGACAGTTGGCGCCGCATGCGAGCCGGCCGACGAGACATGTGTGGCCCTGGCGGTCATCCGCTTCGATCCAACTGGCGGCATCGGAGAGATCCAGCGTTGCGCCGTCCGGCGGACCATTTACAGCAATTCTACCCTTCTCGACCTCATCCTCTGCCTGGCCGACCGCGTTGACAAGTGCTGCGGGGGCGACAATCCGCCGCCGCCGGTAGACGTGAAAGCTATCGAGATCGTCAGCGGCGACGATCAGGCAGGCGTCGCCGGCGAGCTAGCTGGCCAGCCGCTAGTTGCCCGTGTAATGGCGGCCGGCAACCCGGTGGCAAATGAGAATGTCACCTTCGAGCCTGACGCTACCGATGGCGAGGTAGGTGGCAGCCCAGGCGCGCTGGGCCCGGACTTCCAGATCGCCACGGACATTAACGGGCTGGCCGCACTGCCGTCGTGGCGTTTTGGGACACATGCTGGACTGCAGCACGTTAAAGCGTCCATTGCTACAGGCGCACCGGCATCGGTCGCCTTCACCGCGCACATCGAGAAGGTGGCGGCTGAACTTCCAGTGGTGCGCGCCATCTGGCCCCCCAACGGAGTTCTACTCTCCAACGACGTTAACGACCAGATGGTCCGCCAGTGGGCGAAAGTCATGGGAGATCGCCCTCACATCGAGATCACTTTCGATCGTAAGATGGACGCGGCGGCCCTCGACGACCCGAAGAGCTGGCTCCACGTGTTCGTGCTGCGTCGATCGATAAGTCAGGTTGGGGCACAAGTTACAACCGCCCGTCGGGTGGATATCGTCCACGCCGGCCCCGCCAACCAGCCCATGCTCGGTGTTGCCGGCGATACACAGCTCTTCGACCTCAAGGAGATCGGGCCGGGTGAGCTGAGGGACGCAAAGTGGGTCATCCTCATGCGCTCCGAGAACGACACGATAGTCGATACCAACACACCTCCTCTGCAACTCGATGCCGATTTTCACGGCACGAAGCTCACCAGCCAGCATCTCGACGTGCTCTGGCCAATCGATGGAATTACTGGCATCGACGCGAACCTCTTCGCCGCGATCGTCACCAGCGGCAGCACGCTGCCGCAGAGCGGCGACGGCACCGAGGGCGGACGGTTCGACAGCTTCTTCACCGTAATGGGCGTGGGTTGAGAACATGTCGCACGACTCGCACGACGACGACCCTTGCGCGCGGGACGGGCAGCCGATCGCCGTCCGCCAACTGTTGATGGATGGGCGATCGACCAATTCGGAGACTACACGATGACTTCCATGATGAACGCTGCTGACCTGGCCGGTGCCCGCCCATGCGACCCGGGCAGCCAGGCTGCTGGCCTCGAGCGAACACGATTCTTTCCGCGTCAACTCGTCGGGCCGGAGGACCTCACCCAGGACCAGACGTACTTCCGCGAGAAGTCGCGTCGGCACAATCGCATGCTCCACGGCTGGGGCGTCGTGTGCGGAGCGTGCGTGCGCCGCGGTAACAACGAATGCGAAGTGGTCATCGAACCGGGCTACATACTCGGTCCGTGGGGCGACGAGATAGTGATCGATCGCGAGGTCACCATCGACCTGTGCAAGCAGGGGAGTGGCGAACGCAGCGGTTGCTGTGGCGACGATGTGGACCCGTGGTGCGCCGACTCGCAGGCGCAGTGCAAGGAGGGACGGCTGTATATCGCAGTGCGCTACTCCGAGTGCCAGTCGCGCCCCGTACAATCCAGCGGAGGAGGATGTGGCTGCGGCTGCGATGAAGCCGGTTGCGAGTACAGCCGCATCCGCGACAGCTTCGCGATCAAGGTGTTGCGCGAGTTGCCAGCGCCGTACACCACGCCCATGGCCCAGCCTGATCTGTCGTCGCTGATTCCTTGTATGCGCCAGCGCGTCGCCCGTCGCTGCCCGCCATGTCCGCCAGAGCCTTGGGTCGTCCTCGCCGACGTAGTCGTGGGCGCCGACTGCCGGCTGCTGGGTCCGATAGACTGCATGGCGCACCGTCGCTACGTCCTCTCCTTTGCCGACTTCTATCTCACCTGCGGACCGCAGGCGGGCACAACGGTCGGTGCCGGCGCGTACGCCGGAACGACGATCAGCAACTCGGTGCTCGTTGGCCGGACAATGTCAATGATGACGGGGACCACCGACCTCGTCGACGTTCGCATGGCCATGGCCGGTGAGCCGGCACGGGCGACCGTCACGCTGGCGCGCGACGACGGTAGCCGGGTTTCTGTGCCGGCCTTCTTTGACGTCCACGCGGGCGAGACGGTGCGCGACATGCTGGCCCGTGAAGGTGGGAGGGAGCTCTACGATCCGGCGTCGGACAGGATCATGACCCTCCGCGCGCTGTATGAAGGCGCAGGTGTCCCGATGGACACGCACGTACACGGTGTCACTTCCGCTCTCGCTGTGCTGGAGGGACGCACAGTACGCGCCGCACGCGTCGCGCCTGACCCGGATCACACAGATGGACCGTCAACGGACTCCGCGCCTTCCGCGAACGAACCATCCTCAAGCTCCGCGCTTGGAGGTCATGAGGCCGGCAAGGGCGCGCCGGGCGGCGGGAAGGATAAAGAAGCAGCCGAGATCCCCCGCAATCGTCCCAAGAGGCGGAAGTAGAAGGCTGTCGGTTTGGGACGGATGGGCGGAGCACACGACAGTTGCCCCTACCGATCCGTCACCTGCCGTCCCGCTCCATCAGACAGCGACGGGCTCTCCTCACCAGCGCTCTCTGCCTCGAGGAGCGCCGCGCAGTCTTCCAGTCGGAAGCATCCACAATCCAGTGAAACGCGCAGTACGGCCCGCATTCGCTCGGCGCGCGCCACCATTGCGTCGATCTCGGCCAACTTGCGTGTGGCCAACTCCTGCCAGCGCGCGGCTGGTCGCGTACCAGGTACAAAGCCAGTCACCAACCGCTTGATCTCGGCCATCGTGAACCCAGCCTCGCGAGCCAGCGCGATAAGGGAGAGCCACTCCAGCACACTGGCGTCGTAACGACGCTTGCCGCCCACCCGCGGCGGGGCCGGCAACAAACCCAAGCTCTCATAGTAGCGGATTGCCGACGCCGGAATTCCCGACTGTCGGGCGACTTCCCCTATGCCCATCTGCACGCTGGTCGAAACCATCTATCCTCCCTGTCCGCTGGCATGTCCCAGCCCCTTGACCTCAAGCACACTTCAAGTTGTAGCGTTAGTGAAGAAGGGTCAATGAGCTTACCTGACGCCCTCTCAGTTCAGGGCAGGAGGATTAAATATGTCTGACGTACTCGCAGTCACGGACGCTACATTCGCGGCCGAGGTCGAGCAGCATGATGGGCTGGTAGTGGTGGATTTCTGGGCTACCTGGTGTGGCCCGTGTCGCATGATCAAGCCAATCGTCGAGCAGTTGGCAACGGAGTATGCCGGCACGGTCAGGTTCGCCGCACTGGACGCCGACACGAACCAGAACACCATGATCAGATTCGGTGTTCGCGGACTGCCAACTCTGCTCTTCTTCCTGGACGGGAAGGTGGTGGATCAGGTGGTGGGCGCTGTGCCGCGATCGAAGATCGAGGAGAAGCTGCGCGCGCATCTCACGCCGGCTGCCAGCTAAGTTTTAACCAGTAAAGCTGCTGAGCCGAACCCCAGACTGCCTCCCAACAGCGGCGGCAGTCTGGGGTTCGTTAATCGTCGGGAGCACCTTTGCTCCACCTGAAGCACCAAGGCTCTCGGGCAAACCATCGAACCACGCACGTCAGCGGTTAATGCCAACTGCTCGAGAACTTCACTGTTAACGGAAGGAGTGGATCATGGCTGATAGCTGGCTCACCACGCTAATCACCGATACGCCGCAGGAAGGCTTCGAACTCGCCATCACGCTCAGCCGCCGAGGGGTCAAGTACACGCAGCCGGACGGCGAGGTGCTACACAAGCTCCGCCCTGTCTATGCCAACGACGCCGACTCGCTAACGGCTGCATCCCAGGTCGTCGCCATCAACTTTCAGACTGTAGCCGCAGCGAACGGCTACTGGCGTAAGTAATCCCGGGTCTTCAGGGTTTGGTGTGGGTCCCCTTAACTGAACCGCGACTTGAGATCCAATCCGCCCAGTCAGGACCATGTTCAGGCTTGGCCTCCTGAGCCA
>CAJDVF010000032.1_pt1 | contig 36133 bp, 36 predicted proteins | sample 7391391 | NCBI WGS metagenome assembly CAJDVF01 (sample SAMEA7055697, study PRJEB34461) | soil metagenome | biome: terrestrial ecosystem; feature: Peninsula; material: soil | place: Antarctica | collected 2016 | reverse complement strand
TAGCGACCGGCTTGCGTGTTGCCATGCTGCTGTCGTTCGCGCTCGCGACCGTCATTCCCGTCGCCATGCACGCCCAGTCGCGGGCCGAGCTAGAGCGCGTCATCCAGAGTCGTGTTCTGGGCAACGGGCTGGAGGTGATCGTCCTCGAGAACCACGGCGTGCCACTGGCGACGGTGGAGGTGGACGTTCGGAACGGCGCCTTCACCCAGAGTCCGGAGTATGCCGGCCTCGCCCATCTCTACGAGCACATGTTCTTCCGGGCGAACGCTGAGTATCCGCGAGTGGGCGAGTTCATGGATCGCGCCTCCGATCTGGGTGCCGTCTTCAATGGCACAACGCAGGAAGAGCGCGTCAATTACTACCTCACCGTCCCGGTGGACAGCCTGGTGGGAGCGATGCGCTTCCTCAACGCCGCCCTGCGCGATCCGCTCTTTTTGCCACAGGAGCTAGCGACTGAGCGGGAGGTGGTGATAGGCGAGTATGACCGCGCCGAGTCGAGTCCTTTCTTCGACTTCGAGAATGCGATGACGCGGGCGCTCTATCCGGGGAACTTCAGTAGGAAGAACACCATTGGCGACCGCAAGGTTGTACAGACCGCGACGCCGGAGATGATGCGCACCATCCAGCATCGCTATTACGTGCCCAACAACTCGGTCGTCATCGTGGCCGGCGACGTCGACCCCGACAGTGTGTTCAGCCTGGCTGAGCGTATCTACGGCGACTGGCCGCGTCAGCCCGACCCGTTCGTGGCGCATCCCATACCTCCTATCCCTCCGCTGGCCGGCGACACGGCAATCATCATGGAGCGTCCGGTGAGCGCGGTAACGGTAATGCTCCAGTGGCAGGGGCCAAGCGTGCGGAAGGATCGCGAAGTCACCTATGTCGCCGACGTCTTTTCAGACATCCTCAACGAGCCCGGCTCGGCTTTCCAACGACGGCTTGTGGATAGTGGTCTCTGGCAGGCGGTGGGCGTCAACTACTACACGCTCGACCAGGTGGGTCCGATCACCATCAGCGGCCAGACCACGCCGGAGAAGTTGAAGGCGGCGCTGGCGGCACTGGATGCCGAGATCGCGAAGCTGGGCGATCCATCGTACTTCTCCGCCGAGGCGCTGTCGAACGCGAAGGCGTTGCGCGCGGTGGGTTCGGCGCAGGGTGCCGAGCGCGCGTCGGGGCTGGCGCACACCATCGGATTCTGGTGGAGCGTCGCCGATGTGGACTACTTCATGGGATACGTGGACAATATGGCGAAGCAGACTTCGGCCGACCTGGTGCGTTACGCGCGCGGCTTCATCCTTGGCAAGCCGCGGGTCACCGGCATTCTGCTCTCGCCCGAAGCGCGACGGCAGTCGAGCATCACTGAGGCCGACCTCGTGCGGACAGGGAGGATCCAGTGAGCGCCCTCCGCACGGTCTCCGCGCGAGTCTCGCTAGCTCTTGTCACCCTGTCGGTCGTGGCAACCACTGTCGCTTCTCCAGTGGATGCGCAGGCTGTTGCGCCGCCCCGCGCCAGTACACCGCGTATCGCGCCGGTCGCTCCCCCCGACGTCGATAGCGGAACGACGATGTACACGGTCTCCGGCATCCGGGTGATCCATCGCCGCGCCGCCAACGACGTAGTAGCCGCCAATCTCTATCTGCTGGGCGGAGTGCGTCAGGTGAACGCGTCTACCGCAGGCATCGAGTCGTTTCTGCTACAGGTGTCGGAGTTGGGCACGAAGGCCTATCCCAAGGAGCGGTTGCGTCGAGTGATGGCCGGGCTGGGCACTTCGATTGGAGTCGCCCCGTCGGCCGACTGGACGATTGTCGGCGCCCGAGCCACGACCAGCACCTTCGATTCTACCTGGGCGGTCCTTGCCGATCGTGTCATGCGGCCGTCGCTGGAAGCGGCCGACGTGGAGCAGGTGCGGGCGCAGTACATGAGCGCCCTTGCCCAGCGGCGAGATAGCCCCGAGGCGTTGGTCAACCATCTCGCCGACAGCATCGCCTTCCAGGGGCATCCTTACGCGATCGACCCGGTGGGCTCCGAGCGTTCTATAGGAACACTGCGGATAGGCGATTTTCAGGAGTATCTGAAAACGCAGATGGTCCGCTCGCGCATGCTGTTGGTTATAGTCGGCAACGTGTCGCGCCCCGACGTGGAGCGGCTGGTTAGCACGACGATCGGCACGTTGCCGGAGGGCGACTACAAGTGGGAACTGCCGCCGCCGTTGCCTCCCAACGGCTCGGCGTTCGTGGTTGCGCCCCGAGTTCTGCCCACCAACTACATACTCGGCTATTTCGCTGGCCCGCCGGCGACGAGTCCCGACTATAACGCGTTGCGCATTGCCACGGCGGTTCTTTCGGGCCGAATGTTCAATGAGATCCGGGTGAAGCGGAACCTCACCTACGCGGTTAATTCACCGTTCGTCGAGCGGGCTATCTCGGCCGGCGGGTTGTACGTGACGACGGTGTCCACCGATACTACGCTCGCCCTCATGCGCGCGGCGGTGGCCGAATTGCAGCTTGGCACCGTCACCGATGAGGGGCTGGATATACTCATCCAGCAGTTCCTCACCGAGTATTTCCTGGACAACGAGACAAATGCCGACCAGGCTGACTTTCTGGCGCGGGCCCAGTTGTACCAGGGCGACTGGCGGGCGTCCACTCGCTTTGCCGACGAACTGCGACAGGTGACTCCACAGGACGTGCGGCGGGTAGCGAACATCTACATCAAGAACTTGCGCTTCGCATACGTGGGTGACGCGCGTCGGGTGCCGGAGAAGTGGTTCCGGAGCTTCTAACAAGGCGGCGAAAAAATTCAGGGGAGCGATGTCATCGCCTTCCTGTAGTGATCGATGTCCCGACCACAAGAATCAATGTCAATCAATCTGTCCGACGACGCACGCACTCAGTCCATTACCTCCATCAAGCGCTATTTCGCCGAGGAACTGGAACTGGACATCGGTGAACTGAAGGCCGACATGTTCCTCGAGTTCGTCCTCAAGGAAATCGCCCCAACGATCTACAACGAGGCGATTGCCGATGCTCAGGCGTACCTCCGCGAGCGGCTGATTGACCTTGAAGGCATATGCTCGGCCAAAGAGTTCGGGTACTGGTCTGGCGGCACCGTTCGCCGGCCATCTCGCTAAAAGCCGTAATGACGCTCACCAGATCGTTCCGCGAGCCACTGGTCCTCCTCGCCCTGACCATCGTCGTTCTTGTCCTCTCGGGAATCGGCCCGTACGAGAGGACGACCTGGCTCATGGAGGTCTTCCCGGTCCTCATCGCCGTACCGGTACTAGTCGCCACCGCGCGCCGATTCCCGCTCACGCCTCTCGCCTATCGGTTGATCTTCCTGCACGCCGTGATTCTCATGGTCGGCGGTCACTACACCTATGCCCGCGTGCCGCTCGGATTCTGGCTGCAGGACGCCCTGGATCTGGCGCGCAATCATTACGACCGTATCGGTCACTTCGTCCAGGGCTTCGTGCCGGCGATCATTGCGCGCGAAATACTGCTCAGGCGCTCGCCGCTGAAGCCCGGGAAGTGGCTCTTCTTTCTCGTCGTCGCTGTCTGCCTGAGCATCAGCGCCTGCTACGAGCTGGTGGAGTGGGCGGCGGCGGTCATCGGAGGCTCGGCGGCCGACGAGTTCCTGGGCACCCAGGGCGATGTCTGGGATACCCAGTGGGACATGTTCATGGCGTTGCTCGGCGCCCTCAGCGCGTTGCTCCTCCTAAGCCGACGGCACGATCGGCAGCTGGCGCGGATGTGATGTGCGGACGGTGACGCGATACCACTTCTCCCTTGGCCGGAATCGGGCCGACGAGCCCGATGTTAGCTGAGAAGTCCGGCGCTTGATCAGGTTGACCAGTTCATCAGCTTCATACGTGACTTGAGGCCGGCTGTGTCCGCCTTTCCTTTTCGCATCTGGGCGAGCCTCGTCTTGCAACTCGCCTTGATGACGATGAGCGCCGCGTCCATGCCAGCGATCACGAGCTGAGTGTGCTGCGGCCCGAACTCGTAACTGCGAATTATCCCGGCTCTGATGTTGTTGTTCCTCAGCACTCCCGACAGCTCGTCGTAAAGGCTCTTAAGAGCATTGTTAGCCAGTCGCTGAAGCTGCACTGGGTTCTTGAGTAGCGGCCCGGCCCAGTAGTTCACGTCGCCAGCGGTCGGATCGCGCTCGCACCCTGCCTTGACGCTGTGGGACATGAGGGCTGTGTTCTTGGTCGAGTCGAACACGTCGAGTCCTTTGATCCTGAACTCGCCTGTTCCCTTCTCCACAAAGAAGACGTTGCCGAGGTTCTGGATGCCGTGTTCGCCCTGGTCGTTCTGGAAGCGGTCACGGTTTCCCAGGAACAGGTCGGTAGCCAGGATACGTCCGAGCCGGTCAAGATTCACAGGATCTCGCAAGGCCAGGAGTATCTGGGACGCTCTGAGCGCGCTGCCACCCTGGACGATCCCCTCCAGATCCACCAGCCCGCTCTTCATTCCCAGCAGCATCCAGAGACTCTGGGCGTTATACGAATCCCTGAATGAATTCCTGTCACCATCCGACAGCAGGAGCATTGCACGGTCACCGAAGGCCTTGGCTTCCCTATCGTTGAGAACACGACCGCGACCACCCCGGGCAGCGTCGCGCATCAGCATGATCGAGGTCTGCAATCCGGTCTGTTGCTTGTGCCGTTCGACGGTCGTTGCCCTGCCGTCGTTATCCGTCGTGTGAGCCTTCCTTACCTCACCCTTGAGGACGAAGCTCGCGCTGGTGCGGGCGTTGATGGCGTAGTCGATCTTGTAGACGGGACGGTCGGGCGAAATCTTCGTGATGTCAGTCATCGACGCTGCCACGAAGGGATTGGGTAGTTCGGTGGGCATGGATGCACCTGTCAGTTGGAAAATCCCGGGAGTGCGTCGACCGGTCCGGGATACCCTCCGGATGCGCGCTCCCAGGCTTTTCGCGCGGAGCTATCATACGTGCGGTGGTTCGGATGGCGCAATAATCAAGTGAAGCCCAGGATGGCCGACAATTGCCGTCAGTTTCTTGCGGCCGGCCTCCAGGAATCCAATGCCTCTCTTCCCGGTGAAGCTGCTGCGGATAGAGCCTGCCGGTGCTTGGGCCTATCTTTCAGCATCGGATGATCCCGTGGAGCCGTTCTACGCCTTACCACGCAGACGTTGGCTTACTGCGAGTTAGGTCCGCTCAGCCGCCACCCACGCGGTGGGACCTGGATGTTGCGCTCACACCCTCACTCCACAAACCGATGGCCTTCTCGCAGGCGCGATCCTCTCCAGTTCACTCCTCAGCCCGTGGCCGATTCCGAGCGCCGTTTATTTCGCTGCTGACGGCGCTCATACTTTCCGGCTGTGCAAACGATTCGCCGGAGGCAGGTCCCGATGACCTCGCTGCATCGACAGCTGCCACAACCGCCGCCGCGGCTGTTGAAACTCCAGCGCAAACAGTGTTCTGGAACTCGCTTCAGGCGCTCTGCGGCAACGCCTACGCCGGCCGGTTGGCGGTGGGCGGGGCGAGCGACTCGAGCTTCGCGCGTTCAGAGCTCCTGATGCACGTGCGCGAATGCTCCGACGGGGAGATCCGCATTCCCTTCCACGTTGGCGACGACCGGTCGCGCACATGGGTCATCACGCGCTCACCCGACGGGCTCCGCCTTAAGCACGACCACCGGCTTACGGACGGTAGCGAAGACGAGGTCACCCAGTACGGCGGCGATACACGCGACACGGGGACGGTGGAGTGGCAGGAGTTCGCCGCCGATGCGCACACGGCGCAACTACTTCCGGCGTCAGCGACCAACATCTGGACAGTTGAGGTCGTGCCCGGTCAGCTGTTCGCCTACGCGCTCAGGCGCGAAGGGACCGATCGGCGCTTCCGCGTGGAGTTCGACCTCACCCAGCCCGTGCCGACGCCGCCTGCGCCGTGGGGATATGAGGATCGGCCAGCGACCAGCTCGCCGGAGTGACACGTCACTACAGGTAGATGCGCACGCTCGACTACCGGGCGCCGCTCGTCGTCACCACAGTGACACCGACATAGCTTTCTAAAGGTCAGAATTCCCCGCGGTCAGGCCAACATTACCGGAGCGATGGTGCGCCACATCGAGCGACATAGAACCGCTCACATAGGCTGGTTGAGAGCCGCTGTTCTCGGCGCCAACGATGGTCTCATATCCACCGCCAGTCTGGTGGTCGGTGTGGCCGCGTCGGGCACCACGCGGTCGGCGGTGCTTATAGCCGGCGTCGCCGGCCTCGTGGCCGGTGCCATGTCGATGGCCGCTGGCGAATACGTGTCGGTCAGCTCGCAGGCCGATACCGAACGCGCTGACCTGGAGCGCGAGCGCCACGAGCTGGCCACCGACGTGACAGGCGAACACGCCGAGTTGGCGGCAATCTATGTGGAACGCGGCCTGACCCCGGCGCTCGCGTTAGAGGTGGCCGATCAACTCATGGCCGGCGACGCACTGGCGGCGCATGCGCGCGACGAACTCGGGATCTTTGAAGCGACTGCCGCTCGGCCGCTCCAGGCCGCTCTGGCATCGGCTGTAAGCTTCGCCGTCGGCGCTGCGCTCCCGGTCGTGGTTGCCACCATCGCGCCGCGGGCGACCCTCGCTACCCTCGTTACGGCTAGCGCCCTGGTACTCCTGGCGGCGTTGGGAGCCCTGGCGGCGCGGGTGGGTGGCGCGGCGATGTGGCGTGGCGCCCTCCGGGTGACCTTCTGGGGCGCCCTCGCCATGGCCGCGTCGGCGCTCGTGGGCCGTCTGTTCGGGGCCTCAGTTTAATGGCCTCGACAGGACTCCCCGGTGTTCAGCTGGACGTTCGCAGCAAGTCATTACTCCATCCGCGCCACAATCTGGCTAACTTTAAATGACGCCGCCGTTTGCGCGGCCGTTCGAGCAGGCCCACGATGGCGCGCCGCTGGAGCGCCGTGCACTCATGGACGTGACACGGATGGAGCAGCCCACGTACGAGTTTGATGTCGAAGTGAAGGAGACCGAGGCCCTGGTTGCCGGACGGTATGGGTTCGTGGCGATGGTAATCAATCTGTGCTGCCATCACCCGGATGGCGCCGTTCAACGCTTCGCCACGCCGTTCGGGGAGTACCACGGTGACGACGCCGCGGAGGCCGAAGCGCGTGCGCGCGAGGCCGTGGCGCGCTTTATCGAGGCGCATACGCCGAGCTGAACGCGGGGCCGACATGATTGCCACCGAACTCCGGACCACGCACCTCCGCCTCGTTCCCGCGCGTGCCGAGCACCTTCGCGCCGAGCTTGCCGGAGGTGAAACGTTCAGCGAACTACTGCGCGCCCAAGTGCCGCCGAGCTGGCCACCGGGGCAGTATGATGAGGACGCCCAGCGCTATTTTCTCGGCTGCCTGGAGTCGGCTGGACAGACCGGTACCGGCTGGTACGGCTGGTACGCCGTGCGTCCCGCCGACGGCCTTGCGCCATGTACCCTGGTCGCCTGCGGCGGATATTTCGGTCCTCCGACAGGCGAAGGGGTCGTCGAGATCGGGTATTCCGTCTGTCCCGAGTGGCAGCGCCGTGGCTACGCCACCGAGATAGCCAGCGCGCTCGCGGCGCACGCGTGCCGGTCGCCCGGAGTTACGACCGTCATCGCCCATACCGACATCGACAATCCCGGATCGGTAGCCGTGCTGGAGCGGGCCGGTTTCGTGCGCGTGGGTGTCGGCCCGGAGCCTGATACGATCCGTTTCGAGTATGATCCGATGGGTCTGTAGCGACGGTCATCGTTGTCGCCGGCCTGAAGACAATACTGGCGGCCGCGGCCACCGCGCGTGGTCGCTGTCAGCACCATAACCGAAGGGGAAAATGCGAATCTGGTCGTTGCACCCGCGCTACCTCGATGCCAAGGGGATGGTCGCCCTCTGGCGAGAGACACTACTGGCGCAGGCGGTGCTTGCCGGCCGGACGAAGGGCTACCAGCGGCATCCTCAACTCACCCGCTTCCGCGCCGCGTCCGCACCCCTCGGGCAGGTGGCGACGTACCTCCGGCAGCTCCATGTCGAGTCGATCGCTCGGGGCTACCAGTTCGACGTTACGCGGATAGCCGAGGACAGCGCGTTGGAGACACTGGTAGTCACCAGCGGTCAGTTGGAGTATGAGTGGGCGCACCTGACGGCCAAGCTGCGCACGCGGGCGCCGGTATGGCTGGAGCAGTTCGCGGCCGTGAAATTGCCAGAGCCTCATCCATCGTTCACGGTCGTCGCCGGTGATATCGCGGATTGGGAGGTGCGGACGGCAACGAGGTGACTACCCAACCGGGAATCGGCTAGATGAATCGTTCTCCTCGATCGGGCCAGTTGCGGGCGTTGGTGGGATGGCTGCTGCTGAGCTTTGTGGCCGCTGCAGTAGGCGGATTCGCCTCGGCTAATGCCGCCTCGTTCTATGGCCAACTCACCCGACCTGGCTGGGCGCCGCCAGCGTGGCTGTTTGGTCCGGCGTGGACGGTGCTCTATCTGATGATGGCGGTCGCCGCCTGGCTGGTGTGGCGGGAAGGCGGATGGCACGGCGCGCGCACTGCCCTTACCCTATTCGTCGTCCAACTGGTGGCGAACGGGCTCTGGAGTTGGCTGTTCTTCGCCTGGCACCGTGGCGCGCTGGCGTTTGCCGACGTCGTCGTTCTCTGGCTCCTGATAGTCGCCACTATCGCCGCTTTCTGGCGTGTCAGCCCGCTAGCGGCGGTGATGCTCGTGCCCTACCTGGCCTGGGTGACCTACGCAGCAGCACTCACTCTGGCCGTCTGGCGCCTGAACCCCTCCATCCTGGGCTAGATCCGGTCTCCGGCCCACCGTGCGCCGATGCGCACGGTGGGCCTCGTTACAACTCCTACCACAACACGATGGCAGCGGGCGATCACGTACTCACGGCCTCGACGCGCATAGAGCTTCCGCGCTCCGAGGTATTCGAATTCTTTGCGGACGCGAGTAACCTCGAGCGGCTCACTCCCCCGGAGTTGAGCTTCCAGATCGTCACGCCGCTGCCAATCGTGATGGCCGCGGGCACGGTGATCGACTACCGGCTACGACTTTTCGTGGCGTCGTTTGCCTGGAAGACGCTCATATCGCGCTGGGAACCAGGGGTGGTCTTTGTAGACGAGCAGCTTAAGGGCCCTTACGCGAAGTGGGTGCACAAGCACTCGTTTCACGACGTGGAGGGCGGCACAATGGTGCACGACGAGGTTCGCTACCGGCTGCCGCTTTACCCTGCTGGAGAGCTGGCGCTCCCGGTGGTGCGTCTGCAATTGAAGCGCATCTTTAGCTTCCGCGCGCGGAAGATAAGGGAGCTACTGGGCGTACCGACGGATCGGGACGGTTAACGCGCGTTTGAGCGGGTCAGCAACAGACTGGCGAGGGCGCACATCCACTCTACGTCTTTCGCGCCGACCGTTCCTGGACGACAGAAGTGTTGAGCTCGACCGCTGCACGAATGAGTGCCGTGAATGCCGCGGTGTCCAACCGCTCTCCTTCACGAATGTCGATGGCGCGGCGGGTGTTGCCGTCCAGGCTTGAGTTGAAGAGAGCGCCAGGATCGCTCAGCCCAGCCCCGCGAGCAAAGGTCAGCTTCACCTTGTCCTTGTAAATCTCACCGGTGCAGATGATCCCGTCGTGGCTCCAGACGGGCACCCCGGAGTTGTTGCTGGACGGCTTTCTCCACTTCACCTCTTCAGTGACTTCGGGATCCGCATCCTGCATGAGTTTACGCACGCTGGCCAAGGTGTCACCGCGCCAGTCCGCGAGACCGGCGATTTTCTGGTCAATCAGTTCGGATGGTGATTCGTTCCCGGCCGAATTGGAACTTTGCACTTTCTTTCTCTCCGCTGTAGTCAGGTTGTTATTGAGATAGCGCGAGGACGCCGGGAGCAACGTATCAATCGCTCCCTTCCCGACGCCCGGCGAGCACCGCACGCACGTCGTCCAACCCGAGGCCCAGAACGCGGATCGCCACCAGGGTGTGATAGAAGAGGTCAGCGGCTTCCTCGGCGGCGCGCTCTCGATCCAGATCGGCGCAGGCGAGGACCAGCTCGGCTCCCTCCTCGCCGATCTTCTTGAGTCGCAGGTTACGGTCGCCTAGCAGACGCTGGGTGTAGCTGGGTCGGCCGGCCGGCTCAGAGCTCGGCGTGGGTTCGATGACCAGGTCGCTCCCCCGAGCCGCCACCGTCGCGTCCAGCACGCCCAACTCGTCGGCGCCGAGCGCTGCGTCACCGAAGCACGACACGGCGCCGGTGTGACAGGCCGGCCCGGCCGGTCGCACCCGCGCCAGCACCGCATCGCCGTCGCAGTCCGTGCTCAGCGAGACCACTCTCTGCACGTTCCCGCTCGTCGCACCCTTGTGCCAGAGGCCTCGCGACCGGGAGCGGTAGTGCATCTCGCCAGTCGAAATCGTCCGCTCCAGCGCCTCTCTGTCAGCGTGCGCCACCATCAGCACCGCTCCCGTCATCGCGTCCTGCGCGACCACGGTCACCAGTCCATTTCCCTTGGTGAAGTCGAGCCCGTCGAGCATCTCTATCTGCATTCCTCTGTCCTTCATCGATATGGGAACTGATCAGAAGCAGCTGATCCAGAAGTGCGTAAGATGTTGATCAACCATTGTGGCTCGGCGGCAACCGTTGCCTGGAATAGTCGGTTCGAGTGGCGGCCAGCACAGTCAACCCGCCCCGAATGGCCGCGTCAAACGTCTTCCCTGACCGCGCCTGCGTTCCAGAACTGTTCAGCTCCTCAAAACTCCTCGGATCTCCTCCGCCAGCACCGCGTTGGTCGCCACCGCGCTCCCACCGAACGCTGTCGACTGGCCGTCCCAGTCGGTGAACACTCCGCCGGCCTCCTCGATCACCGGTTGCAGAGCCGCCGAGTCCCACGCCGACATCTGCGGATCCATCATCGACTCGGCGCGACCGGTAGCCACTAGCAGGTAGCCGAAACAGTCGCCCCAACTCCGACTCAGGCGAGCCCGCGCAGCCAGCGCAGACCAGGCGCCCTGACGTTCCGGTGCGTGCGGAAAGCGCTCGTCGGTGGTGAGAACCGCCGCGTCACTCAATCTGGAAACGGTCGAGACGCTGCATCGGGCGCCGTTCCACCAACAGCCGGCCCCGCGCCCTGCCGCCACCAGCTCGCCGGCAGCGGCACAGTTGATCGCACCGGCCAGAACGTCGTCGCCCTCAGCCACCGCTATCAGAGTGCCCCAGAGCGGCACGCCATGGATAAAACTCTTCGTGCCGTCGATCGGGTCCAGAATCCATCGCCGCCGAGCATCGGGTCGCTCGACGCCATACTCCTCGCCCAGAATACCGTCGTCAGGAAAGTGCCGCGCCAACCATTCGCGGGCGGCCCGCTCAGCGGCCCGGTCGGCGACCGTCACCGGCGATCCGTCGCCCTTGAATTCCACCGCCACTCCGTCGCGAAAGTGAGACAGGGCGGTCGCGCCGGCGATACGAGCCAGCTCTGTCACCGCCTCCAGCAATGTCTCTGCGCTCTCCATGCCGCTCATCGCATATTCTCCTCGTTGACGAACGATGTCAGCCGCACCGGTACCCCGGCTTCGTGAAGAACACGCTTGATCGCGTGCACCGTAGTCAGCCCTTCGTGCAAAATTCCGGCAACCAGGGCAGCGTCGGCATGCGCATCCACGATCGCCTCGCGCACGTGATTGGCGTTTCCCGCACCGCCGCTAGCGATTACTGGGACATTCACCGCGTCGGCCACGGCTCGCGTCATCTCCAGGTCGTAGCCGCTGCGGGCGCCGTCACGGTCAATACTGGTGAGGAGGATTTCACCAGCGCCGCGACTCACGCATTCACATGCCCACGCCACCGCGTCGAGGCCGGTGGGAGTACGACCTCCATGGCTGTGCACCTCGTACGCATTTGGCGACCCGTTCACCTGCTTAGCGTCGATGCTGGCCACCACGCACTGGGCGCCGAATCTAGCCGAGGCCTCCTCCAGCAACTCCGGACGGGCAATGGCAGCGGAGTTTATGGCCACCTTGTCGGCGCCTGCACGGAGCGCCCGGGCGACGTCGTCCGAGCTCCGGATGCCACCCCCGATGGTAAGCGGGATGAACAGCCGTTCGGCTGTGCGGCGAGCGACATCCAACATTGTCGCTCTCTCCTCGGAGCTGGCCGAGATGTCGAGAAAACAGAGTTCATCGGCACCCTCAGCCTCGTAACGTATGGCCAGCTCCACCGGATCTCCGACGTCCCTCAGGTCGACGAAGCGCGTGCCTTTCACCACCCGGCCACCCTGCACGTCCAGGCAGACTATGACGCGTCTAGTTAGCATCTTCGCGCACGCTCCCCTTGGTGCTGAACACTGCGCCGGTCTCCACAAAGGCATCGCGGATGGCGAGTCCAAGCGCCTTGAACGCGGCCTCTACTACATGGTGACGATCGCGACCCCGAATCACGCGCAAGTGCAGCGTGGCGCGCGCATTGTCGGCGAAGGAGCGCATCCAATGATCGTAAAGTTTGCTCGGCAGCGGCCCCTCGTAGTACGGCCGGCCACCCAGGTCCAGGGCGGCATGCACAAGCGCATCATCCATTGGAATGGTGCGGTCGCCGTAGCGTGCTGCGGTCGCTGGCAACGCGCGGGCGATAGCAGTGCCGACCACGATTGCCACGTCCTCAACGGTGTGGTGGCGCATGTCGCCACGGGCATGCACGCTGAGCATGAGACCGGAATAGCGACCCAGTGTTACGAGCATGTGGTCCAGAAAGGGAATGCCGGTATCGACGCTCGCCGGAACCTGGGCGCCGTCGCCGTTACCGATGCCGACTGTCACACGGATGCTCGTCTCGCGTGTTTCCCGCTCCACGCTGACTGACCCGGCTGTCGGTGTACGAACGCCATCCGACGTGCCGGAGCCGGAAGCAGAAATGGGCTGAGGCGAACTCTCCGCGATGTTCATGATTCGAACTCCTCCGCGGTTGACCGCGGGTCCAGGGTGCCTGTGTAGAGAGCCATTCCAAGCACCGTCGCGGCCACTCCGCGTTCGGCCAGCTCGCGCAACTGCGACATGGAGCCAATACCACCGCTAGCGATCACCGGCAGCGTCGCCATTTCCAGCACGTCGTCCATAAGGTGGAAGTCGGGTCCCTGCATCTGCCCCTCGCGATGCACGGCCGTCACCATGATGCCGGCCAGCTGGAGCACGTTCAGCGCTTCCATGTGATCGCCAATGTCGCCAGCCAGCGTGTGTTGCCAGCCACGAGTGACCACTTTTCTTCCCCTAACATCGGCGGCGACGATGAGAGAGCCCGGGTTGCGATCGGCCATGTCGGCCAGCCAGTCGGGATCCTCCAGCGCGCGCGTGCCCACCACTGCGCTCGTCGCGCCGGCGTCGAGCAGGGTAGCGATACTCTGCTCATCGCGCACACCACCGCCCACCTGCACGGCGTCGAACAGCGACTCATGCAGGATGGACCGTATCACGCTCAGATTGGACCCGCGCCCGGTGGCAGCGTCCAGGTCCACGATGTGGAGCTGTCGAAAGCCCAGCCGCGCCCAGTCGCGGGCGACGGCGACTGGATCCTCCAATCGAACCCGTTCCTCGGCATATGCACCGCCAACAAGTTGGACGCAGGCGCCCTCGCGAATGTCTATGGCCGGTATGGCGATCATGCTCTCTCCCCTGTGTCATATGCGGCTCGCCGCGCCTCGTGCAGCCATCGCACACCAGCGGTCGAGCTCTTCTCCGGATGGAACTGCACCCCAATTGTCCGGCCCACCCGCACGGCCGCAGGAAACCGGTCGTCCTCATGGCTGCTCCAGGCAATAACCTGCGACGGGTCGCTGGGGCGGCAGACGAAGCTGTTGGCGTAGTAGACCACGGACAGCGGTGCAGCGTCGAACAGGGGATCGTGAGCGTCATCGATGCTGTTCCAACCTATCTGCGGCACGCGCACCGCACGCAGCCTTTCTACCCGTCCGGCCAGTACTCCCAAACCCTTTGCTTCACCGTCTCCTTCGTCGCTCTCATCGAACAGGAGTTGCATACCCAGGCATATCCCGATGCAGGGCAGGCCGTCGCTGATGGCGTCATGCATGGACGCTCGCCCGGACGCCAGACGTGCCGCGGCGGCGCCGAAAGCTCCCACCCCGGGCAGCACTAGTAGGTCGGTGTCGATCGCCCGGCGCGCGTCATCCTCCACTCGCAGTTCGACGCCCGGCGCTTCCAGCGCCTTCATCAGCGAGTGCAGGTTGCCGGCTCCGTAATCGAACAGGGTCACGAGCATGTGGCCTCATCGAATGCGTCCAGGAATGCCTGCATCATCTCCCACGGCCCAACCGAAATCCTGAGCGCGTCGCCAATGGAGGGAAGATCGACGAACGGACGGACGGCGACGCCGCGGGCTCGCAGGCGCGAAGCCACGCCAACCGCGTCCGACACCGGCAAGAGTAGGAAGTTGGCCGCCGACGGCAGCGGCGCCAGCGCCCGAGCACGCAACTCGTCGCCCAGCCGCTGACGGTTTGTCATCGCCTCGGCGACGTGCGCTCGAACCCACGCTTCATCTTCGCGCAACGCCGCCAGCGCCGCGCGCTCGGCGAGTGAGTTCACCTTGTACGGGCCGCGACTCTTCTCTACCTCCGCCACCAGCTCCGGCGCACCCAACGCGTAGCCCACGCGGAGGCCGGCCAGTCCGTAAGCCTTGGACATGGTGCGGCAGATAAGCAGACGGTCACTGGAGTTCAACAGGTCACGCGCGTCTCCGCCGGCGAAGTCAATGTAAGCTTCGTCGATAATCACCAGGCCCGGCGCATCGCGTACTACGCGTGCAACATCATTGGCGTCGAGAAGATTGCCGGTGGGATTGTTGGGAGTGCAGAGGTAGATCACGCGGGCTGCGGTGGCGAGCATGGCGTCGGCGTCGAGCGCTGTGCCACCTGACAGTGGTACGAGCACCGGCTCCAGTCCATTCATTCGGGCGAAGATCGGGATCATGGCGAAGGACGGATCGGGCACTGCGACCCGGTCCCCGGGCTCAGTGAAGGCGCGGATGGCCGAGTCGAGTACGTCATCAGAGCCACAGCCGGTGACAACCATGTTGGCAGTTACACCCGCCCGTTCGGCCAGCGCTTCCTTGAGTTGCGAGGCATAGAGCGACGGGTAGCGCGTCACGGCCGACGCACCGGCGTCACGGAGCGCCTGCGCCGCCTGCGGCGGCACGCCCCACAGGTTGGTGTTATCCGAAAGATCCGTCGCACACGGAGAACGATCAGGAGCGTACAGTTCTATCTGGCGGTAGGAATCGCGGGTGATCATGGAAGAGAGTGGTGTGCGTCGTGGGCGTTCATAATCCTCGCGGTCGTTACGGCTAAGGACGTCTGTCATACGTCGATAATCGCGAGTGTCATCGGGCGGCCTCTGCGTCGGTTCTCGCCCACGCTCTCGCCGCCGCCGCATGGCCGGGCAATCCCTCGGCATCCGCCAACACCCCCACGTCATTGGCCATTGCTGCCGCGGCTGGAGCGCTGATGCGCTGGTAGGAAGTCCAGCGGACGAAGTCGAGCGTGGAGAGACCGGAGTAACAGCGCGCCAGGCCGCCGGTGGGGAGAACATGGTTGGCGCCGGTCATGTAGTCGCCGAAGGCCACGGACGAGGTGGGGCCGAGAAAGACCGTGCCGCAGTTGCGCAGCCTGGCCAGCATCGCGTCCTGGGCCACTGTATCGGTGACTGCAAGCAGCAGGTGCTCGGCCGCGTATTCGTTGGCAAAGGCGATTGCTTCGTCGTGATCGCGAGCGGTCAGTACGCCGCCCTGACTGGCCAGTGCAGCCGCTGTGATCTCCCGTCTCTTCATCAGTGGGAGCTGAGCGCGCAGAGCTTCCATCACCTGCGCGGCAGTCTCATCACCGACTATAACGGCGACTACCGCCGCGCGCGGGTCATGTTCAGCTTGCGCCAGCATCTCGCGGGCGACCTGCGCCGGGTCCGCGCTACCGTCGGCAAGAACCAGCAACTCGCTCGGTCCTGCCGGTGCGTCGATGGCAACGACATCGCTCACTTGCAGCTTGGCTTCGGCGACATAAGCGTTGCCCGGACCGACTATCAAGTCCGCTTGCGGTACAGTCGGCGTGCCATAAGCCATGGCCGCGATCGCCCCCGCCCCTCCGATGGCGAAGAGACGGTCGGCGCCTCCAAGCGCCGCCGCGGCGAGCACGACGTCGGTGGGAAGACCGGTTTCGCCCGGTGGGGAGCAGACTATCACTTCCCCCACTCCGGCCACCCGCGCCGGCACCACTCCCATCAACACACTGCTCGGATACGCCGCGCTGCCGCCGGGTGCGTAAACGCCCACCCGGCGCAGCGGATCGGGACGTCGGCCAACTATCACGCCGGGTTCCGTCTCCACCTCCACGCTCTGTGGAAGGAACGCTCGGTGAGCTCGCTCAATGTTCGCCGCGGCGCGCTCCAGCGCTGTCCGCAACGTCGGTTCCAGCCGGCTCAGGGCGAGATCCCACTCTTCCCGAGGTACCTCAAGTGAGGTGAGCGTGACGCCGTCAAACTCTCGGGCCATGGCCACCAACGCTGCGTCGCCGTCGTGTTTCACCCGGGCGACTATCTTGGCCGTGGCGGCGCGTACCGTGACGTCGGAACTGGTGGAGCGATTCCGCAGCGCCGCCAACTCGGCCGCCGGTAGCAGGTCGATCGCTCCGGTGAACCTGACCGGGCTCTCTCGCTCAGGCGTCATGGCATTAGCCTCTCTATGCGTGTGACGAGGATGCCTTCGCCGCCCAACTGCTTCAGTTGGGCGATGGTGCGGTAGATGGCGTGGGCCGGAACCACCGCGTGCACCGCCACGTGCGTGCCGCCGTTAACCAGGTCGATGACCGTGGGGCCGTTAAGGCCGGGGAGCACTCGCGTCACCTCGTCCAGTGCGGCGCGCGGCACGTTGGCCATCACATAACGCTGTCCGCGCGCACGGAGCACTGATTCCAGCGCCGTCGTCAGCTCAGCGAGAGCGATGGTAGCCGGAGCGATTGGTGAGGCGTTGGCGAGAGCCGGAGTGGCGATCAGGCGGGCTGAGGATTCCAGCACCGTGGCCACTTCATGCAGTCCATTCATGCGCAGCGTGGAGCCGGTGGATGTGATGTCCACGACGATGTCGGCAATCCCGAGGTGAGGGGCGATCTCACAAGCGCCGGAGACTGGTACGACAGTAACCGACCGTCCCAGATCTTCGAAGAAGTTGCGCGTGATGCGCGGGAAGACAGTCGCCACCCTGGGCGGAGCCCCATCAACCCGCAGGTCATCCAGCGTGGCCAGGCCGCTGTCGTCACGCGCTGCTACTACCATACGGCATTTCCCGAAACCCAGGTCCAGCAATTCGTGCAGGTCGCGCCCCGATTCGCGCACCAGATCCCATCCGGTGACGCCGACGTCGGCCGCCCCGTCGGCGACGAACTCGGAAATGTCGGCGGCGCGGACGAAGATCGCCTCGAACTCACCGCCCAACGACGCCGTGAGAGACCGCTCGCCATTCGCGCGGACCTCGAGGCCGGCATCGTTGAACAGCTCGCGAGTGTCTTCGGCCAGGCGGCCCTTGTTGGGGAGTGCAATGCGCAACATGCGAAGATGGCTCTGGTGTGGAATTTCCTGTCCGCCGGAACGGCGGCGAACGGCGGATATGCGTGGTGGTGGAGCTGCAATTTCGCGGACAAACAAAGGGCCCGTCCGATGATCGGACGGGCCCAGGCGCCGCGAAGGCGCCATGGTCTGCTCGTGCTCAGCTAGTCATCAGCACGCGCATATCCCGTCCCGACCTGATGGTCGTGGCCGTGATGATGACGGGCGCGGTGCTGGCAGCGAGCGATGGGGAGCGACATTTCGGAGAAACTAAACGCTCACTGGGCATCGCGGCAGGGGTCCAGGGAGAAATCGGTCATCAGCCAGTTATCGGCACCGTGCTGCTCAGTCGGCTTCAACCGCGCTCACGAGCCAGGCTCAACGTTACACCTCCTGTCAGGCCGAGAGACTCCCCCCCTTGGCGCGGAAACCAGTATATAGGTACATTTAGAGACCTCACGGGGCCCCGTGAGGTAACAATCACCAGCAGTTCATCAGGTACGTACCGGAGGCTCTTTGCACATGCGGTTTTACGGACTTACGCTCGTTGCGAGCGCGATCGTTCTCGGTGCTTGCGGCGGCGGCGCTGCCGACACAGCCGACACCCCAGCAATGTCCCCCACCACCGAAGCGCCGGCTGCGGCTGCTCCGGCTGGTGATGTAGCTGCCGCGCCTATCACGGGCACGGTGCATGAAGTCAAGATGCTCGGAGATGCGCAGGGTTATCGTTTCGACCCCGCTGACATCACCATCAAGCAGGGCGATGGCATCAAGTTCGTCTTCGTCTCTGGCGGCCCGCACAACGTCGCCTTCCCGAAGACCCCGGACGCGGTGCGCGCTCAGCTGAACGCCAACATCCCCGACAAGATGGGCGAGCTCTCCAGCAAGATGATGCTGAACCCGGGCGAGGAGGTCACGATCTCCTTCGCTAACATCCCGGCCGGCAAGTACGAGTTCGATTGCACGCCGCACCTTGCCATGGGCATGATTGGCAACGTAACGGTTCAGTAGTTCTGGATTGTGGAACGGGCGGGAGCGTCGTGCTGACGCTCCCGCCCGTTCTGCGTTCTCCCCCTCAACCTGCCAGGAATGGTCGACACGACGACTGCGGACGTTGTCCCGCCGCCTGACATGCCGCTACATCAGTCGGGGCAACCGCCGGAGCGCCGTGGCCGCGGTGAGGCTCGAGTAGCCTGGTTCAGCGCTCGCGCCCACAACGCCTTACGGCGGCCAGGACGGTTGGGGGTCGTGGCCGGCGTCGTATTCACAGCCGCGCTACTTACGCTCATTTTCGTCCCCAGGCAGGCGCAAAAGGCCTTCGCCGCTCTCACTCCGCGGGCCGACGAGTGGCAGGACACCACCGCAGTTCGGTCAGAGCTGGCTCGCGCCGCAAGCGAGCTTTCCAGCGCTCGTCAGAAGCTCGTAGCCGTCCGCGCCGAAGCCGTGGCTCCGCCGCCGCGACCGGCGGCGCCAGTAGCGGTGATGAGCGCCGAACAGCTCCGGCAGCGCGACTCGCTCCAGGGAGTGATAGCGGTCCTCCAGCGTGAGCTGGCCCGCGTCGAGCGTTCTCCTCTACCGGCCTCCTACAGGCAGCTTGGCGAACTGGCCGAGTTGGCCGACGAACCTCGCGTGCGACCATTGCTTGACAGCCTGGCATCGGTGGAGCGCGAGCGCGAGGAGTTCGCTGCTCTGGGAGGAGTCGATCCGATCTACGTCTCCCTTACGACCCGGGTGAATGCCATCGGCCGAGCCATCCAGGGAGTGGCTTCTCGTCGTGTGACTGCCGCCACGGCCGCGGTCAAGGCGTTAGAGCCGGCGCCGGCGCCGGTGGTCCAGGTCGTTGAGCGGCCTCCGGTGGATACGATTGGGCCGACGGAGCGATTGGCCGCCGCCGAGCGCACTCACGACGGCCTCGCTCAGCGGCTCGAGAACCAGCGGCGCATCAACGCCGCTCTCGCCGAGCGCGCCGAGGCGGCCCGTTCAGGAGCCAGTTTCATTGCTCCGCCGGCAGCAGTGCTAGCGGCTGCACTGGTAGTCGCCCTGGTCGCCGGCTACCTGTGGGCCCTTATCGGTGAGTTGCGCACGCCACTGGTGGCCGACGGCGCGGAGATCGAACGGGAGACCGGTTACCGCACGCTCGTCGTGATCGACTCCGGAAGCGACGCTCCGGCGGAGCGCGGCCGGCGCCAGGCCGATGAACTATCTCCCGATGTTCTGGATCAGGTCAGCGGCGACTACCAGCTTCTCTACCTACACATCTCCCCCACCGGCGCTTCGCTTCCCGTCGTAACGATCACCGGCGGCGAGCCGGGCATCGTCGCCCGGGTAGCCGCGAATCTCGCCGCTGCGGCCGCCGCTGAGGCCCGCGCCGTTCTATTACTGGACGCCGACCTCAAGAACGGGGCGCTGGCGAGTGCGCTGCGAGTGCGATCAGGTCCCGGCGTCTCGGAACTTTTGCGCGGCGAGGTGGGCTGGGCGGAGAGCATAGCCAGTTCGCTATTCGGGCGCGACCAGGTGGTCGACATCATCCCCGCCGGCGCACATGTCCGGGGACGCCGTCCCGCCGCCAACGAGGCCTTCCGGCGCGATTTTGAGCGTGTCGCCGGCCGATATGATCTCACGGTCGTCTGCGCTCCGCTGGAGCAGCCCGGTCGCGGCTTCTCCAGCCCTGTTCCCGCCACGGACGTCATCCTGTGCGCGCATGCCGCGGTAACCAAGCTTGCCGACCTTCGCGCGTCGGTGGAAGAGCTTCGCGGGGCGGACATGCGACTGCAGGGAGTTGTGCTCTGGGCGTAGCTAGCTGATGGCGAAGAAATAGGGTCGGGAGCTGTGGCATAATTCGCCACGACTCCCGACCTTATCGTACCACGACCGCCTGCTCTGCCTAGTGCACCATTACCGTCAGGCGCACCGTGCGACCCGGCTGCGGCAGTCCGCACTGATCGTACGTCGCCTGATTGGTGAAGTTGTCCGCCGACAGGCGTGTGCGAAGGGTGCTTAGAACGGCACTGGCCGCCCGACCGAGTGACCAGTCGCGCTCCAGGCCAATGTCACCCTGCATGTTGGCGCCGAGGTGCAGGTCCGGACCCTTGTTGGGGTTCAGGCAGTACTGGTCGCCCAGGTAGTTGACGCCTGCCAGTCCACGAACGGACCATGGCAGAGGCACGCCCAACTCCGCCCCGCCGCGGATCTGCGGCATATTCTCCGGACGGTCGCTGGCATCGGCCGTGGGGTCGCTGATCCGGACTCGCTGCAGCAACAGGTCGCCCATCAGTTCGACTCCGCTCGGGTGACGCCAGGCAGCCAGCAGCTCGGTACCGGTGCTGCGGAGCTCGTCCCTGTTCACGCGGCGCTGCTTCCGGCCCTCGGTAGCCACCTTCACCACGGCGTCCTTCAGCTGGTGGTGGAAAACCACCGCCTGGAGCTCCACCGGACCCAGCACCGTAGTGGCACCTCCTTCCACGGCCGTCAACTGCTCCGGGCGAAGGTTCGGATTGGGGTCGAAGCGGCCAAGGGCGCCAGAGTAAAGCTCGCGCAGGGCCGGGAAGCGGGACCGCCGGCTGAGCGCCGCGTGCAGACGCACAGCTTCACCGCTGGTGACGTGCGTAACGCCGACTCGGCCCCCCCATGCACTCATCCTGCCCGTGGCTTGCTTGCCGCCGGCCTCCGGGGTGTCGGCCGCGTCCAGCGCCACACCACCGCTGAACTGCGTGCTGGGGATAGGTGACCAATTGGCCTCCGAGGCCAGGCTCCATAACCGCTGCTCGTACTTGTTGACCGGGTCAGCGTCCAGCGTCTCGTCGTAATTCACGACCGCGCCCACCGCGGCCGCGCGCAGCGTGGCGCGCGATCCCAGCGAGTGGTCCGCCGCAACGCGAGCCGTCAGCACCCGCTCGTCGCCGGCCTCGCGGCCCTTGATATCGGTAAAAGCCGCGGTCTTGTACGAGTCGATCCGCGTGCGGCCGAAGTTGGCGCCAACGCTGGCTTCCACGGCACCTGTGCCGAATGGCGTCGTGCCGGTGGCCGTCCGTCCGGAGAGGGCGACCAGGGTGCGGCTGGCGTCGGGGTAGCGCCAGTATCTGGGGTCTTCCACGTGCAGCTCGGGCGGCACGCCGCGGTCGGCCTTGTACGTCGTTGCCGACAGGCCCAGGCGGGCGCCGTTGTCGCCACGCCAGCCCAATGCACCGAATGCGTCCACCTCATGGGCAGCGCTGTTGGTACGAAGGTCGGGGTCCGGACCCGGCTCGACCACCCCTCCAGCGCGGGCAAGTCCCGGCCGGTCGCGGTAGCCAGCGCCGGCGCGTGCTGAGAAGCCGTTGCCCACCGCTCCACCGCCGGCGGCCTGGAAGGCATGCCCTCCAAACTGGTCAACCGTGCTGGCCAGGGTTAGCGAGGTAGGGGCGACTGATCCGTCAAGCGCATTGGCCAGTGACACTTCCACCACGCCGCCAAGTACGTTCGGGCCGTGCAGCAACGACGACAGTCCACGCACAAGTCTGATACTGGTAGCCCCGGTGATGGGAACCAGTGAGACATCTGACCGATTATCCCAGCCCAGCGACAGTGGCACACCGTCCAGCAGAATCGCTGTCTGACGGGAATCCGAGCCGCGCACGGAAATCTCCATCTCACCGCGAGAGTTGCGATGGACGAGAATGAACGGCATTGCCCTCAGTGCCTCTTCCAGCAACGGTGCTGCCGGAAGCCTCAGCGAGTCCACCGTGGCCACGACGGCGCCAGCGCCGCCGATCACGGCAGGAATGCGAATACCGCGCACCACCACAGGCTCCAGTCGGCGACTGATGGAGTCGCGTCGCTGAGCCTGTGGACGCTCCTGGGCGTCGGCTTCCGGCGCGAAGGTGGCCAGCAGCGCCAGCGCGCCGAGGACAGAGAATCGCGGGAGAAATCTGAAGGTCATGAGGCGGAGAGCATGTCGTGGAAATGCCGGCCGTGGCGGATGCGTGCCATTTGAACGTACTCGGATCACGCGAACATTTAATAGAAGAGCGGGCGCTCCGAACGGCGCCCGCCCATCGGAAATCTTACGGCCAGACTGCCGCGGACGTTAGAGGGGCGTTAGACACTGCCGTGTTCACGGCCGGCCAGCTCTCTCTGATCCGCGTCTCCACCCAACGGGCCATCTCTGGGTGCGGCAGAAGCCCCTTGCCGTCGTAAACGACCGGCATCCCACCCAGATCCTTTGGGAACTTGATCTGGCTTACCTCGCCAGTACTAACCAGGATCGGAACCACCGCCACCGGCAGGCCGGTGAGATCGTGCTGGATCTGGATCAACTCGCGAGCCCGCAGCACGGCCTCCCTGCGCACCTCTTCGGGCGCATCATCCCGCACCAGTTCCACCAGCACACTGCGAAAGCCGGTTTCTGCCTCAACTGTGGCCGCCACACGGCGTAGGTTGGTCATCCAGGTCGCATAATCCTCGGCCGAGTTGGGTCCGTGGCCGAGCAGAAAAAGAGCCCGGCGGGAGCGCTCGCTGGCGTCCGGTATGAGAGCCTTGGCACGCTCGGCAAGCACATGCGCGGCGTCTGGTGAATCGTCCACCGCTTTCGTCAGCCGAATGGGCACATCGACATCGGCGCGCGTGATGCCGCCCATCTCCAGATGGTGGTGCATCACCTCGCTCAGCGTGTCGAGCTGGCCGACCAGATAGCGGATCTGGTCGTAGTGGCCGCTATGGCTACTCACCAGTAGCGGCACAACGGCGATCGCTGTCGCCCCACGGGCGACGAGATCCGCGGCCGCCTTCTGAAAAGGATTGGCCGAGGCACCGGGCCCCATCAGGTAGCTGACCGTCACCGGGCCCTCGCTCTTCACGCGGCTGGCCATCTCGTCCACCTGGGCGTTCCAGTCCGGACCGCCGCCGTGGGCGATGACTATCGTGCCCACGACCAGCTTTCCCTTCACCGGTTTCTCCACCCGCGTCGTTTTCGCTGCAGTGACCGGCATGGTGTGACCAGCTGGATGTTGCGCGGCGAGCGGCCCAACGGGAATCAGCAGCACCGTGAGCGCGGAAGCGGCTGTGCCGACCAGGGCACGGCGCAGGACCAGGAGACCGGAAGAATTGCGCATTGCGGTGTGAGAGTCAGGTAATGAGGAAGTGCTGACGGCGATCGGGGTCGAGCCGGAATAAGCGAAACGATTCCGTACCGACGGATGCCGTGGCGTTATCGCCCAACAGTGAAGGCGAGAGCCGTATAGATCTGGCGACCGATGGCGCCCTCCCAGAGGGCAGGCCGGGAGTCGAACATGTTGTCCACGCCCACGCTCAACTCGCTGCCGAATGGCAGGCGGCGGGCGATTCGCGCATCCAGGCGCAGGAAGGCGTCGCGCTCGCCTATCACCGCGCCCGTGTCTTCGTTGCGCTCCATCGGCGTGCGGCCTGTATACACGCTCGACAGGCTGCCGCGACCGACGAAGGGGATGGCGCCACTGAGCATGGCCCGGGCGGAATGCGTGGGCCGGCCGAGCAGCGGAAGGTCGGTGAGCCGATCGGTGGCACTGAGCCAACCGTAGGCGGCCTCGACGCGGACGCCACCCAGCACCACTCCGGCTTCCAGATCCACGCCCTGGGTGAGACCCTGCTCCACGTTGGCGTAAGCGTAGAGAAGCTCACCGCCTGCTTCAGGCATCGGGCGCGCCTCGATGAAGTCGCGCAGTCGGTTCCAGAAGAGCTGACCGCGAGCGTAGAACGCACCCGAACTCCACTCCGCGCCGCCGGTGACGTTGTCGGAATGCTCGGGACGCAGGTCCCGGTTCCCGTAGACAGCGTAGCCCGCCGATTCGTTGGTGAACTGGAGGTAGAGCTCCTTGAAGTCGGGTGCGCGGAAGCCCTGCCCGGCGGCCAGTCGAAACGTGAGCTCTGGCGTCGCCCTCCAGCGAGCGGCGATACGAGGCGTGAAGGCTGAACCCCACTGCTCGTTCCAGGTGAGGCGGGCGCCGGGCACTACGCTCCAGCTGTCGCCGCCCAGCTCGAACTGGGCGAACGGCTCGATCGCGTGGAGGGTGCGAGAGCCCGTACTGCCGGCATCGTCAGCGGCGACGCGCCCGTCGCTCGACTCGATCATCTCGCGCCGGGCTTCCACTCCGGCGTCCACCGCAAGCCCCCCGAGTCGTCCGGCATAGAGCAGCTCGGCCTCCACTAATTGCTGCACCTGACGGTCGCCGGTACCGGCGATGGGCGTGCCGGTACGGCTGCTACGAGCCAGGTGCTCGAAGCTGGAGTAGTGCAGGGTGGGCGTGAAGCGCTGCTCGCCAATCAGCTGGCTGGCGGTAAGGCGGGCGCCGCTCTGGACGTTGTCGGCAAAGTCGAACAGGGAGCTGGACGCCCAACGTTGCCGCTCGTCCAGTCTGAGCACGGTGAACTCCGCCCAGCGGGCACTGTCCGGCGCCCAGCGCGCCTTCGCGCTCACATCGGCACGGTCGGCCAGGGCGCCGGCCGTGCCTGCGACGCCGGGTGCGCGGTGTACCTGGCGCATCCCGAGATCCACCGTGCCGGTCCAGGCACCGCGGCCGCCGCCTGCGCTCAGAGTGCCGTCAAGCCGGCCGTCGCTGCCACCCAGGAAGCTTCCTCCGGCCTGCCAGCTGTCAGGGTCGGCGGTGCGGGTGACGATGTTGACGACGCCACCCATGGCCTCCGAACCGTAGAGCGTCGACTGCGGACCCTTAACCACTTCCACCCGCTCGATCATCCCGGTGGGAATTCGCGACAGGTCAAAGTTGCCGGAGATCCGTCCCACCAGGGGCTGGCCGTCCAGCATGATGAGCACTCGCTCGGTCCCGATTCCCTGGAGCATCACGCCGGTGCCTGAAGGGTGACCACCCTGGAGCTGGACCCCGGTCTGCTCGGTGAGCACCGACGCCAGGTCGCTGGCCCCGCTGTTCTGGATGTCGCGTCGGCTGACAACCTCAGTGGTGACGACGGCGTCAGCCAGCCGCTGTGGGCGGCGGGCGGCGGTGATCACCATCTGGTCCAGGGAGAGCGGAACCGCGTCCAACCTGACGAACAGGGTGTCGGACTCCGATGCGCCTGGTGGTATGGCGACGGTGCGTGACGCGTAGCCCACCGCACGGACATTGAGCACGGCGTCGGCATGCACCGCGCGAAGACGGGCCGTGCCGGTATTACCGGTGCGTATCGAAGTACCGAACGTCGCTGCGGTGTCACCGGTTCGCAGCTCCGCGCCGACCAACGGAGAGGCATCGGCTGCATCGGTGACCCGCACCACCACCGCCCGCGGCTCCTGCGCGCGGGCGGTGACGGGTAGAGTCAGGGCGAGTGTTACTCCCACGCCGGCCATGACGAGCGTGCGGAGCCGGCCCACGAGGCTACCCGCCGCAGCGATGAACGACAGCGCCACTCCTCAATCCGCCAGCAGCGAGTAGCGGACCGTTATGTGACGATCCTTGCCGGCCGGATCGTAGTAGTCGGTGAGCTGGAGCTTGTAGACCTTGTTACCGTTCCGCACCAGATAGACGTCGAATATGGGACTGATGTCGTGACTTCCGGTGAGGTTGTAGCGGTACCACGGATGGATCGCGAAGACGCCGGAGAAAGCGTCAGTGGTGTAAGCCTGGGCCTGCGTGGCAGCGGTAGTGATCTGACCGAACGGCTCGTCGGCGAGGTAAGCGGCGACCTTGCCCGGCCCGCTCGCACCGCCGTTCAGGCGAAGCGTCCAGCCTTCGAACCGCATGTCCCAGTCGCTGTCGCTGGAAGTGGTCTTGCCGCCTCCCAGAAGATCCAGCCTCACGTCTCCATTGGGGGGAACGGCGACGGCGATCGTGCCGGTGGCACCGAGCGGCGCGTCAGCGGTAGGCTGAACGGCGTACTCCAGCGAGACCGTGCCCGGCGAGCCCACCGAGGGCCCCTGGAGCGAGGCGAAGCGGACCTTGGCGAAGCCCTTTCCGTCGCGCAGGCGGACCAGCCACGCGTTGTCCGAGGCCGCCGTGGCGGCGGCGCCGCTCCCTGTGTGCCATTCGGTAATCGATGGCTGAAGCTCATCGGCGAGGAATGACGAGGACGGGGGAACGGTGGACGAAGTGACGGCGGAGAAGTCGGCGAGCTCGCTGGCAGCCGTGTAGGCCAGGATGGTGGCCTTGTCCGGATTGGTGGCGGAGTTCTGGCAGAGGCAGTAGCCAGTGACCCCACCCGGCCCCGCCTGACCGCCGTTCAGCATGACGTTGGTGCCGTTGAAGGCGATATCCCACTGGTTGCTGCTGGCTGGGTTGGCGGGGTTGACTACCGCCTTGTCGGCTAATGAGAGGTAGGCCCATCCGGCGGAGGCATCGACTTCGATGGTTCCCTCCACCGGCTCTAGAGGGGCGACCCCTTCGTCGCGCCCGCAGGCGGCAGAAGCGAGGATGAGCAGGGCGAGGGAGCCAGCACCGATAGGGCGGAAAGCATCACGAAGAACGTCACTATAGACAGCTGAATTGATTGACATCAGGTAGTGGCCGGCCAGTTGCGAAGGTTAGTTGATAACTATTATCATGTAGTGCGAAAGTATGAGCGTATTCCGATCAAGTCAATCGGAATTGCATGATTTTACCGCATCCGAATAGACGAACGCCCCGACCATTTCTGGACGGGGCGTTGGCGCATCAGTCAGCTGGCGCGTTACTTATTGAGCACTGTCACGTTGCTGGCGCGCTCGAGCTACGTCCACGACCGGTCAGCGCTCGGTCTTGTGCCCGTCAGCGCTTCTTGGCAAGGATTGTCCCGCGGCAGTTCTTGGCGCCGCAACGACACGGATAACGTCGTTTTGCCGCCGGGGAGTGCCGCTCTTCAAGGATGAACCGATAATCGTAGACCAGTTCAGTCCCGTCGGCGATGTTCTTCAGGGCGTAGATCCAGATCTCGTCGTCCTCGATCACCGCCTCGCAGTTGGGATCACAGGAGTGGTTGATGAAACGCGACGAATTGCCGCCCTTCGCTGCGTCCAGGACTGTCTCGTCGTCCAGCGTGAAGAGAAAGGTGTGGTGCGCCGCGCCGGGAACGTCAGGGTATCGGTTGTCGGCCGCCTCCTGGCTGATCCGCTCACCGGTGTACTGGATGAGACGCTCTCCCTTGAGGATGCGCCGCGTGGCGAAGGCACCCTTCCCGGCGATGGGGGAGGAGCGGATGATGAACGGACGCTTGGAGGCCATGGAAGCTTAAAGGAGGAGAGTGGAAGCGCTAACGGTAGATCCAAGTTATCGAAGCGTACGGAAGTGGGCACCAGGCTGACGCGGCCTTGTGTGCCGCCACGCGCCTGCCGTAGTTCACTCAGGCCAAGTCACCAGCAGCGGTAGACGCCCCACGCTCGATACGAGACGAAGACTGATGTGGTCCGACGCCCTACTGATCGCCGAACGCAATCACCTGCTTCGCCTCCTCCTCTGGGGAGCGGCGAGTGTCCTTGTGGGCACCGTTCTCTTCCTTTTTGTGATGGTCACCCGGCGCGCCGACGAACGCTCGCCACTGCTCACTCACTTCGCCGTCCAGTTGGGCGGCTGGGGAGTGATAGAATTGCTGATTGGCATCTGGCGTTGGCAGGGGCTCACCTATCGCGACCTTGGCAGCTATACCAGCTTTGACCGTCTGCTCTGGCTGAACGTCGGCCTGGACCTGGGGTACGTGGGCGTCGGCGTGGCAATCGCTCTTACCAGTTGGCTGGGCGCCCGTCGCCTGGGTCCGGTCGGTGGCGGGCTTGGAGTGGCGGTCCATGGTCTCGCCCTGCTCCTGCTTCACTCCATGCTCCTCAGCGTCCTCGCGCGCCTCACCGTAGCCTGAGAAGGGACCTGGCAGTGCGGATCAGGAAATACCCGTAGTCGCTCACCCCCGACACACAATGGCCGAAGTAACCCTCGACCTCCGCGACCGTCCTCGGGCGGAGGCTTATGATACGCTCCAGGAGCACGTGGACGCCGTCCTGGAAGGGATCGATGATGAGATCGCCGAGATGGCGACCATCGCCTGTCTGGTCCACCACGCATTCGGGCATCTGTGGACTGGCTTCTACCGGGTGGTGGAGCCCGATTCACTCCTTCGCGTCGGCCCGTACCAGGGCACACTTGGTTGCCTTGAAATAGCTTTCGGACGCGGCGTCTGCGGCGCCGCGGCAGCGGAGCGGCGGACGATGGTGGTGGAAGACGTTAACGAGTTCCCCGGTCACATCGCCTGCGACGGGCGGTCGCTGTCCGAGATAGTGCTCCCGGTGACCGACGCCGACGGCCGACTGATCGCCGTCTTCGACGTGGACTCCGAGTACCGCGCCACCTTCAACGACGACGACCGGGTCGGCCTGGAGCGCATGATGAAGCGCTTCGCGCGTCGGCCGTCAACGGCGTCAGCGTCGTCAGTCACGGTAACTGAAGCCACCGCAGCGGCTGTTGCGTAACGCCCACCTCAAGCCTCCGTCATGACCATTACTGGCTACTCGGACCGCATCAACCACGCGCTGGCCTTCGCTGCGAAGCATCACGACCAGCAGGTGAGGAAGGGGTTACGTCTCCCTTATCACACCCAGCCGGCGAACGTGGCGATCATACTCACGCGTTACGGATGCGACGAGGAGACCGTGTCCGCGGGTATCCTGATGGAAGTGGTCGAGGACTCGCTACGGGTGGGCGCGGCGCGCGGCGACCCGTTGCTGGGCCGGGTAGCCGACAAGTTCGGGAGCGAGGTGCTGGACATCCTCCTGAGTGTGAGCGAGCGCCGCACCGACGACGATGGTGTGGAGTTCTCGCAGGAGGAGCGTCGCGCTGATCGGCTCGATCGGCTCTCGCTGGCCGACGACCGTGGGCGTTGGGTGTGCGCGGCGGACCAGCTCCATACGGCGGCCAACCTGATAGCCGACCTCCGGCGGACCGACTATCGTGAATCGGTGTGGGAGCGGTTCCACGCCGGACAGGAAGGAACGATCGCCGGCTTCCAGGGGACGTACGAGCGTCTGCGCGAAGTGGGCTTCGATGCCCCCGTGATGGCGGAGCTGGGCGACGTGGTTACGGAGCTGACGACGGTCTAACCGCCGAGGCGGGTCAGAGGGAAGCGCGTGCTGAGCGCTAAGGCGCGATTGGCGAATCTGTTTCTGCGCTTACGGCCACGGTCGCCCTCATCTGGGCGACATTCATCTCTCCCAATGCACTTATCCCCACCGGACCGGTCGGACGCGTCCTACTCGGTTCCTGCTCGCCGCGTCCGCGCTGTGGCCGGGACCAGCACCGGTTGGCCCTGATATACGGGTTGTTGGCGGCGATCAGCTCGGCGCCGATGCTCGTCCGGCCGGAACAGAACATGGGCTCCATCGATCGGTGACCGCAGGCGTTCGAGTGTCACCTGCCGCGGTGGAAGCCGGCCTTAATGGTCTTCTGGTTTGCCATGGAACAGTTGAATGGTTGAGGTAGGTCGAGCTTTGGCTCTGGCACCGCAGTTTTCACGGTGTCGTCGTTTGCCTGCGGACTCTGCGGTGAATCGCGCAAACGGCAGGTATCTGCGGCGTATCGTATCTAGCGAATTGAACCGCAGGGTGCGGAGAGTTCGCAGACTTGCGTCGCTGGCTTCTTGGCGAATTCCTGAACAGCTGAATAGTTGCGGTAAGTCGGAGGCTCGTTCTGGTACCGCAGCCTTCACGGTGTCGTCGTTTGCCTGCGAACTGCGGTGAATCGGTTACCGAGAGGCAGTTATAGGCCCGCGCTCGTACGGCGCCGCCGCTCCTTCGACTTTGCCGCGTTATCGAATCTCACAGGCCCGCAAATCCCGCCGAGTGGCTGCCTGACATTCGGTTCGCTCTCTCGCAATTACTGACTTCGCTCAAAGAGGGTCGGGGTGGGAAGCTTACACGGATGGCGCCCCCGGTATACTGTATACAATTGCTTATGAGCCTGATGCCCCCTGAAGTGCGCCACCCCCGGAATGGCCCGCGTGACGCTCCAGCCCGAGAAACCCGACCGCTCCTCCGGCAGACTTTAGCTTCTGCTGCGGTGGACGCTATACGGGAGCGTATCCTCGATCGCACCTACCCCGAGGGTGAACCACTCAGGCAGGACGTTCTCGCCGCCGATCTCGGCGTCAGTCGCATTCCTATCCGCGAGGCTCTCCGCCAGCTTGAAGCCGAGGGGCTCGTAACCTTCAACCCTCACCGCGGCGCGGTGGTCTCCAGTCTCTCCATCGCCGAGATCGAGGAACTGTTCGAGTTGCGCGCTGAACTGGAGAGCGACCTGCTCCGACGAGCGGTACCGCTCCTGACCGACGATGACATCGCTCGCGCGGAGGAAGTGTTGGATGAGTACGAAGCCGCCTTTCGTGACCGCGACATAGCGGCCTGGGGAGACCTCAACTGGCAGTTCCACTCCACACTCTATTCCGCCGCGTTGCGCCCGGTCACCATGGGGGTGGTCGAGCGGCTCCATCTCCACACGAATCGCTACGCGCGAATGCAACTGGCGCTCACCCATGGGGAGTCGCGCGCTCAGGAGGAACACCGAGCCATAGTTGCCGCAGCACGTCAACGCTCCGCGGGCCGTGCCTGCGCGCTCCTGAACGCGCACATCATTGGTGCCGGGCAATCGCTAATTGACTTCCTACGCGGCGAGCGCTCCAATGGCGTACCCAGTGGGCCGCCGTGACCGCCGGCAACGCCAACTGCTCGCTCCGAGCAGCTCACTTCCTCGAGCCTTCCCGATGACCGATGGCTGACCCAGTGCTGCACCTCCAGAGCTTCTTCCACGGCGAATTCCATCAGTCGCAGTCCGACGCCTGGACAGATGACCTGAACCCGTCCGATGCCTCGGACGTGATTGCTCGCGCGCCGCACGGCACGGCTGACGATGCCCAGGCCGCCGTTGCCGCCGCCGCTGATGCGCTCCCGGCATGGCGCGCTCTTCCCGGACCAGCGCGCGCCGAGCACCTCCATGCCTGGGCAGCCTCCATCTCCGCGCGCGCCGAGGAATTGGCGCAGGCGATGGCGCGAGAGGTCGGAAAGCCGATAGGTGAATCGCGCGGCGAGGTCGGCCGTTGCGTGGTCATCCTACGCTACTACGCTGGCGAAGCGGTGCGCTCGGTGGGCGATGTGATACCAGCGGGTCTGCCGGGCGCCCTCCAGTACTCGCTCCGTGAACCGCTGGGTGTGGTCGCGCTCATTACCCCGTGGAATTTCCCGCTCGCCATACCGCTCTGGAAGGCCGCGCCCGCGCTCGCCTTCGGTAATACGGTGGTGCTCAAACCGTCAGAGCTGTCATCACACGTCGCGACGCTGTTGGCCGAGACGTCGGTCGCCGCCGGCCTGCCGCCGGGTATCTTCAACGTTTTGCTCGGCACCGGAAAGGATGTCGGCACGCCGCTCATCGAACTGCCCGAGGTGCGCGGCATCAGCTTCACCGGGTCGGCAGCGGTGGGCGCGCTGGTGGCGGGGGTCGCGGCGAGAAGGAATGTCCGCTACCAGACTGAGATGGGCGGCAAGAACGTGGTGATCGTGGCTGCCGATGCGGACCTGGATGCGGCCGCTTCGCTCACCGCCGCTGGAGCCATGCGCTTCGCTGGCCAGAAGTGCACCGCCACCAGTCGCGTCGTCGTAGACAGGAAAGTTGAAGACGCATTTCTCGATCGGTTGCGGGCGAAGGTAGAGGCGCTGCCGCTTGGTCCCGTGGTCGACGCGGCGTCGGCGGTTGGACCGCTGATCAGCCAGCGTTCGCGCGACTCCATCAACGCGGCGCTGGCGGAGTCGACGCCGGAAACGATCTTTGGCGGAGAGCTACCGGATGACGAGCGTTTTAAGCAGGGATTCTACTTCGCGCCTCTCGTCATCCGTATCGCCGACCCGGCCGCGCCTCTGGCCCAGCAGGAGCTATTCGGGCCGGTGCTGGGCGTGCTCAGGGCAGACGACCTGGACCACGCGATAGCCGTCGCCAACCAGACGCGATACGGCCTGAGCGCATCGCTGTTCACTCGCGACCTTCGCAGCGCACTGCACTATGTACAGCGGATCGAGGTGGGACTGGTGAGAGTGAATGGAGACACCACCGGTGTCGACCCCCACGCGCCCTTTGGCGGAATGAAGGGCTCCAGCTCCGGCAGTCGTGAGCAGGGGCCGGCCGCGCGTGAGTTCTACACCGAGACGAAGACCGTGCAGATCAACCCGTGAATGATGTCAGGCGCGCCTGCTTGGTTCATCACTTTCGCGCCGGAATCATCGTTGACGAGTGACTGGCAAAGACACCGATAGCGCGAAGCGTAACTGACCGTCGAACGGAAACTGTTTCCCTAATCGTTAGGCCTGAACTCATCGATTGGGCCCATGGCCCCGACCCTGTTCCCGAGATTGCCCATCATGCAACCTACCGACTGGCGCGGCGTATTCCCTGCGATCACCACTCCGTTCCACGACGATCTCTCGGTGGACCACGACAGCCTGCGCAAGCACGTCTCGTGGCTCATCGATACCGGCTCCGCCGGAATTCTTCCCCTCGGCTCACTCGGCGAGGCTGCGACAATGAGCTTTCAGGAGAAGGTCGAGATCTTCCGAACCTGTAAGAGCGTGACCGAGGGACGCGTTCCACTCGTGGCCGGCATCTCGGCGATGAGCACGCATGAAGGGGTGGCGTTGGCGAAGGAGGCGGAGAAAGCTGGCTGCGACGGACTCATGGTGCTGCCTCCGTACGTCTACCGCAGCGACTGGCGGGAGATGAAGGCTCACATGGAGGCGATCATCACCGCGACTCCTCTCTCGTGCATGCTGTACAACAACCCGATCGCCTACGGCACCGACTTCCTGCCGTCGGAGGTGGAAGAACTATGCGTTCACGAGAACCTCCACTCAGTAAAGGAATCCAGCGGTGACATCCGAAGGGTGACGGCCATCCGTGCCCGACTGGGAGATCGACTGGCGATCTTTGTCGGCATAGATGACATGATCGTGGAAGGCATCGCAGCCGGAGCGGTAGGCTGGATTGCCGGCCTGGTGAACGCACTGCCAGAAGAATCCGTGCGGCTCTACGATCTCGCCATGGCCGGCGACCGCGAGGGCACCCGCGAGCTCTACGAGTGGTTCATCCCCCTCCTGCAGCTCGATCTCGGACCCAAGTTCGTCCAACTCATCAAGCTGGCGCAGGCCGAACTCGGCCGCGGAAGCGCGAGGGTGCGGCCGCCCCGCCTGGAGTTGGAGCCAGAAGAGGCCGAGGGCGTGCGCGAACTCGTGCGGCGGGAGATGGCGGCACGGCCGAAGATCTTCGCGTGATGTCGATGGCTCAGCCTCCCGAGGCAATAGAAGTAGTGGACTCGCACACCGAGGGCGAGCCCACCCGCGTGGTGCTGTCTGGATGGCCACAGCCCGACGGAGCGACAATGCTCGAGCGACGCGAAGTGCTCAAGCACGATTTCGACGCGCTGCGCCGGGGCGTGGTGTGTGAGCCACGTGGTCACGATGCCATCGTGGGAGCGCTACTCACTCCGCCGGTCACCCCGGGCGCCGTCACCGGAGTGATCTTCTTCAATGATGTGGGCTATCTGGGGATGTGCGGACACGGGCTGATCGGGGTCGCCCGCACGCTCCAGTTCCTCGGCCGCACGGGTACCGGTCTTATCAGCATCGACACTCCGGCGGGCACCGTCCGCGCCGACGTTGCGGACGACGGCATGGTGACGGTGGAGAATGTCCCCGCCCGTCTCCACCTGGCCGACGTAGAGGTGGACGTGGCAGGCGTGGGACGCGTACGCGGCGACGTCGCCTACGGTGGGAACTGGTTCTTCATCACTGAGTTAGTCGAGCCGGCGCTCGATCTGGCCAACGGCGTCGAACTGCTGCGCGTCACTAGCGCCATCCGGGATGCACTTACGAAGAATGGCGTCACCGGCGACGACGGCGCCCTCATAGACCACGTTGAACTGGGTGGTCCTCCCAGGCGAGAGGATGCGGACAGCCGTAACTTTGTCCTTTGCCCTGGAGCTGCGTACGACAGATCGCCTTGCGGCACCGGTACTTCGGCGAAGATGGCGGTTCTCCATGCGCGCGGAGAGCTGCCGGCCGGTCGGCGATGGCGTCAGGAGAGCATCACCGGCAGCCGCTTCACCGGTTGGCTGGAGGAACGCGACGGAGTACTCGTGCCTTACATCCAGGGACGGGCGTACGTGACGTCGCGCTCGACGCTCCTGTTCGACGCCGCCGATCCGTTCCGCTTCGGTTTCGAATCAGCATGACATCGTCACGTCAGCCCGATGTCCTGATCGTTGGTGCTGGCGTGGTGGGTGCGGCGTGTGCCTTCGCGCTTGCTAGCGAGGGGCTGAAGGTATGCCTGATAGATGGTGGCTTCGTGGGCGGCGGGAGCACGGCGTCGGCGATGGGTCATCTGGTGGTCATGGACGATTCAGATGTTGAGTTGAGCATCACTGCGTACTCGCGCCAGCTGTGGTCAGAACTTTCCGCGGAGCTGCCGGACGACTGCGAGGACGAGCGCCGGGGTACGCTCTGGGTGGCCACGACTTCGGCTGAGTTGGCCGCGGCGAGCGCTAAGCGCGAACGCTACCTGAACCACGGAATTGCCGCCGAAGTGGTGGACGAACATGTCCTGGCGACGATGGAGCCGCAGCTGCGACCCGGCCTTGCCGGCGCCCTGTACGTAGCCGACGACGCCGTGCTCTACCCTCCGGCTGCAGCACGGTATCTGGCCATGCGTGCCCGGTCGCTGGGGGCGGAGCTGCGCGAGCACTGTGTGGCCGAACAGATCGATGGCCGCTCGGTGCGAATTCGGGAGAGCGGCGGGAGCACGAGCACGCTCTCATCGGGCGCGGTCATAAACGCCGCCGGTATCGACGCGCCGCTGCTCACGCCAGGACTGCCGATTGTGCCGCGGAAGGGGCATCTGTTAATCACCGATCGCTACCCCGGCTTCTGCAACCATCAGGTGGTGGAGCTGGGCTACCTGGACAGCGCGCACACGTTGGGTGGGCCGTCAGTGGCATTCAACGTCCAGCCGCGCGCTACCGGTCAGTTGCTCATCGGCTCGTCGCGAGAGCTGGTGGGCCGTGACCCGGAAGTGAATCGTGAGCTTCTGGGCACGATGCTGCAGCGCGCTGTCGACTTCATGCCCCGAATAGCGAGGTGCGCTGTGACCCGCAGTTGGACCGGCTTTCGACCGGCGACACCGGATGCGCTGCCGCTTATTGGGCGCTGGGAAGGAGCCGACGGACTGTGGATCGCGGCCGGTCACGAAGGTTTGGGCATAACGTTGGCACCGGCCACGGCAGCATTGATCGCTGACGGTATCATGGGCCGGGCTCCGGCCATCGACCCCAAGCCGTTTGCTCCTGGGCGCGCCATGCCGGCCACCAACCTATCGGTAGTCGCCTAGATGGCGCCGGCGATAGTTGAGATTGTAGTGGACGGCCGACCAATCGCCGTGACGGAAGGGACGGTGCTGGCGGCCGCGCTCATCAATGCCGGTGTCGACGCATTCCGTACCTCGGTCACGGGGCAACCTCGAGCGCCCATCTGTGGAATGGGTAGCTGCTTCGAGTGTCGCGTGACGGTGAACGGGACGCCGCACCAGCGTTCCTGTCTCGTGTCCTGTGAGG
>CAJDVF010000030.1_pt1 | contig 37293 bp, 26 predicted proteins | sample 7391391 | NCBI WGS metagenome assembly CAJDVF01 (sample SAMEA7055697, study PRJEB34461) | soil metagenome | biome: terrestrial ecosystem; feature: Peninsula; material: soil | place: Antarctica | collected 2016 | reverse complement strand
GGCTCAGGAGGCCAAGCCTGAACATGGTCCTGACTGGGCGGATTGGATCTCAAGTCGCGGTTCAGTTAAGGGGACCCACACCAAACCCTGAAGACCCGAAAAGTGAGGATCGGATCGGGCCGTTTACCGCGGGAGTGGTGGGTCGGCCAGCCGGCCGGAATGCAGGACCGAGAGGGGGTGGGATCCATTTGCTGTTTGCCTGTGCCGCGCCGCCCCTCCACTATTCCATGATGCACAGCGCTCCGCGGCGGCGGGTGACCGGGCGGACGGTGGTCCTCGACCGCATGCTCGAGCGCCTGCCGCTCTTCCGCCTCAGTGACTCGGCCGATGCCGCCGCCATCTCCCTCGCCACCGCAGATGGCGGACGATGGCGCGTGCTCCCCAGCCCGGGTGAGCGGCTGCCCGGGACGTTCGATCAGGACGTGTACGTGGAACTCCTGCGGCGTTACCTGGAAGCAGGGTCGCCAGCCGACGGAGGGCTGACCTTCACCCTGCACGCTTTCCTGCGGGCGATAGGTCGGAAGGTGGATGGGCGCAACTACGATTTGTTGCGGAGCAGCCTCAGTCGGCTGGAGCGCACCACTCTCGAATCGCAGGGTGTGTACGATTCGCCGGGGATCATGGTGGATGACTCGGATCGGTGTCGTTTCAGTATCCTCTCCTCGGTCGTCATAGAGCGACGGCGGGCTGCTGAACGCAGTCAACTGTCGCTCTTCCCAGGGATGTCAGGCGGAGAACCGGGGGATGTTCGGGCCACCCTGGGCCAGGCAATCCGCTGCAATCTCGCCGCCGGTCACACCAGCACACTGATCCTTGGCAAGTACCTCGCCCTGGGCTCGCCCGTCGCTCGGCGCCTGTACAGGCTAATTGCCGCCAGCGCGGAGCCGGGTGCACCCGTATACGAGGTAGAGCTGGAGCGACTTGCCGAACTGCTGCCACTTACCCAGCGTTATCCGTCACACCTTCTGCGGGTCCTCGAGCCGGCTCACGAACAACTCGTCGAGGCGGGAATCTTGGAGAATGCTAGAATCCATCAGGACGGGCGGACCTGGCGCCTGACTTATGCTTTCAACGGGACAGCACCGGACGGTTCGGAGTGGGCCGACTGAACCCACGACGCGATCCAAACACCGTTGCCCTGCGGGCAACCCGGAACACACAGGCCCTCTGGCCTGTATCTAGCTAGTATCATAAGGCGTCAATTCTTCCCGAGGCTGGATCCGCATGCATCGTCGACTTCGCACCGCCATACTGGCGGCCGTAATCGTGCCGCTCGTAGCAGGTGGCTTTGTCCTGCAGGAGCGTGAGAACCGGGATGGCGCGCGACTGTTCGATCAGGTCATCGGCCTCGTCTCCCAACGCTTCGTCGACACCGTCGGTGTCGGACCGTTGTACGAGAAGGCCGCCCGCGGTCTCATAGAAGAGCTGCAGGACCCGTACAGCGAGCTCTACACGCCCAAGCAACTGGCGCAGTTCCAGCAGAACACCGGCGGCCGTTACGGTGGGCTGGGCATGCAGATCGAGCCTGTCCAGGGACGCGGCATCAGCATCATGAAGGTGTTCCCTAATACTCCGGCGCAGACGGCTGGAGTTCAGGCGGGCGATATCATCGTCCAGATCGATACCGTGAATGCTCTCGGGATGTCCTCACAGGAAGTATCGGATATCCTGAAGGGTGAGCCTGGCACCAAGGTCACGGTGAGCTTCGGACGGGCGGGCGTACCGACGCCGATGAAGATGGAGCTCACCCGGGCGATCATCCACATCCCGGCGGTACCCTACACGCTGGCGTTCGGGACCGTCGGATACATCCCGCTTCTGGACGGTTTCAACGAGACGTCGGGCGAGGAAGTGGCAAAGGCGGTCGCCGCCGCCCAGAGCGCCGGAGCGCGTTCGCTGGTCATCGACCTCCGTGACAATCCCGGCGGCTATCTGGAGCAGGCGCTGGCGATCAGCAACCTGTTCCTGCAGCCTGGCCAGGAGATCCTGAGCGTCCGTGGCCGCGGTCAGCCTGACCAGAGCTTCGCCACACGGGGACGTCCGATGGCCCCGGATATCCCGCTGGTCGTGCTGGTTAACGGCCGTAGCGCCTCGGCATCGGAGATCGTAGCTGGCGCGCTTCAGGACCATGACCGTGCCCTGATCATCGGTGAGACGTCGTTCGGCAAGGGACTCGTACAGTCGCTCTTCCCGCTCGACGGCGGCTACGCGGTGAAGCTGACGACGGCCAAGTGGTATACGCCAGTGGGTCGCTCCATCCAGAAGGAGAGGAAGCTCCTCTCCGATGGTCGGTTCGTCGAGGTTTACCCGGATACGCTCCCGGCCGATTCTCTCAGGAAGCTGCGTCCGGAGTACAAGTCGGACGCCGGCCGGGTGGTTTACGGGGGCGGAGCGATCACCCCCGACCTGCACATCGTACCGGACACCTTCACCACCAACGAGCAGGAACTGGCAAAGGCGCTGGCTCCCAAGATTCAGGACTTCTTCACGGTGGTGGCGGCCTTCGCCTACGACCAGAAGGGGAAGGTGAAGGAGGACTTCACGGTGACCCAGGCCTGGCGCGACGAGATCTACGACCGTCTCGCGAAGAACGGTGTGACGGTGGACCGCTCGGTGTACAACGAAGGCGTGGGCTTCGTGGACCTGTGGGTCGCCCGTCGGGTCGCCGAGACCTCGTTCGGAGCCTCCGAGTCGCGTCGCCGCGAGCTGGAGCGCGATCCGCAGTTCCAGAAGGCGCTTGAGGTACTCCGCAAGGGAACCAGCCAGAAGGACCTGTTCGCTCTCGCCTCGGTCGACCGCTCACAGCCTTAGAGCAAAGCGCAAGCGGCGATCGGCTTTCCCCTGATCCCGCTTTAACCGTCGTCCGTTTACCTTACAGGTATGTCAACCATATCCCGCACCCTGGCCGCCGTCCTAGTGACGGCGGCCGTTGCTTGCGCGCCAGCGCCCGCCACCGACACTGATTCGGCCACGGTCGACAGGGCGGTGACAGATCTCCCACGCTCCATCACGCCGGAGCCCGGTGAGTCACGCCTCACCAACATTCGCCAACTTACCGACGGCGGAGAGAACGCCGAGGCGTACTTCAGCGCCGACGGCAAACGCATCATCTTCCAGTCCACCCGTGACGGCCGGACCTGCGACCAGCAGTACGTCATGAACGCGGACGGCTCGGATGTGAAGCGAATCTCTAACGGTGAGGGGAAGACGACCTGCGGCTTCTTCTACAATGGGGATCAGCGCGTCTTCTTCTCCTCCACCCAGGCGGCTGAGAAGTCCTGCCCGGCGCCGCTGGATCCTTCCAAGGGATACGTCTGGGGCATTGATCCGTACGACATCTACACGGCCAATCCCGACGGCAGCGATCTGAAGCGCCTCACCAATTATGACACGTACACGGCCGAGGCGATCCTGTCGCCGGACGGCAAGAAGATCGTCTTCACGTCGCTGAAGGACGGCGACCTGGACATATATACGATGAACATTGACGGCTCAGACGTCCGTCAGCTCACCACGACGCCAGGCTATGACGGGGGCCCGTGGTGGTCGCCGGACGGCACCCAGATCGTTTACCGTGCCTATCATCCCGACGACCCGGCCGAGCTGAAAGCCTACCAGGACCTACTCCAGCAGCGGATGATCCGGCCTAACAAAATGGAGCTGTTCGTCATGAACGCTGACGGCAGCAACCAGCGCCAGGTTACCAAGCTAGGCGGCGCCAACTTCGGGCCCAACTGGACGCACGATGGCAAGCAGCTCATCTTCTCGTCCAATTACAAGAATCCGCGCAGCGGCAACTTCGACCTGTATCTGGTCAATCTGGACGGAACCGGGCTGGAGCAGATCACGACGCACGACACGTTTGACGGCTTCCCGATGTTCAGCCCTGACGGCACGAAGCTGATCTGGGCTTCCAACCGCTTCGCAAAGGAAGAAGGCTCGACGAACGTCTTCGTCGCCGACTGGAAGTAAGGATACGACAGTAGTGAGCGATTCAGCCGAGGCATGTCGGATCGCGGATTGGGAAGGGCGAAATGAAGCCGGCGAGGTGAGGATGAACAGCTCCTCTCCTCGCCGCTCTCCGTCCCTACCGTGACGGCCGGACCCAGGTCGACTGCCCGCGGGTATTGCTAACCCGCGGGCAGTCGACCTTCGGTCCTGATTCCGACCCCTGACCGGCGACCGGTCGCTCCCCTACCTTCCAATCACTCTCAACGGGAGCATTTAATGGCGGGGCTGATCGTCCTTCTCGTAATCGTTGCACTGCTCGGCGTACTCGGCGCGAGCACTATCAAGATCGTAGGCCAGGCGGAGGTTATGGTCATCGAGCGACTGGGCCGTTTCCACAGGCTCGCGCGCTCCGGTCTCAACATCCTCATCCCGTTCGTGGAGCGACCGAAGTCTATCGACCTCCGCTACTACGAGGCCAATCCGGCGGGGATGATGAAGATCATCGCCAGCTCCACGACGCGGATCGATCTCCGCGAACAGGTGCTCAACTTTCCGAGCCAGCCGGTCATCACGAAGGACAACGTGACGATCGACATCGACGCGGTCATCTACTATCGCGTGGCCGACCCTCAGAAGGCGACCTACTCGGTTCAGAACCTGCCCTACGCCCTGGAGACTCTCACCCGCACCACGTTGCGGAACATTGTCGGCGAGATGGAACTCGACGAGACACTGGGCAGCCGCGACCTGATCAATAACAGGATGCGGCAGGTAATCGAGGAGGCCTCCATCGGCTGGGGGGTGGACGTGACACGGGTCGAGTTGCAGACGATCGAGCCGCCGCACGACATCCAGCAGGCGATGGAACTCGTCATGCGCGCCGAGCGTGAGCGGCGGGCAACGGTCACCACTGCCGAAGCGAGCAAGCAGTCGGCCATCCTGGAGTCGGAGGGACAGCGAGAGGCGCAGGTGCGTAAGGCCGAGGGTGAGCGCGACGCGGCGGTACTGCGCGCGCAGGGCCTCGCCGAAGCGAGGCTTGCCATGGCGTCGGCAGAAGCGGAATCCGTGCGGCTCATAGCGGCGGCCCTGCCGGATGGGCAGGCGGCCACCTACCTGTTGGGCCTCAAGTACCTGGAGGCTCTGCCGCACCTCGCTCAGGGGAAGGGGTCGACGATCTTCCTGCCTAGCGAGGCGACGGGCATAATGGGCGCGATCGGCGGTTTGCGCGAGATGCTGCGTTCCGCCGGCGACCAGGCTTCGACTCCCAGTGCTTCGCCGTCGGCGACGCGGGCGACATATGCGCCTGGCGCGACGAAAGCGGCGATGGTGCGGACACTGTTCGACGCCCCGGCCGCTCCCGAAGAGCCGAGCGACAGCTGAGGGTGAGTGGCTTGGCAATATCTGAGGAACGCGCACTCATAATCGCACGCAGTCATCACTGCGTGCGATGCCTGGAGTACAGCTACAAACGGGTGGTCGTGAAGCCAGCCGGGGAGTCTCTTCGAGAGGAACTCGGTGAGGAGTGGCATGCCGAGCTTGTCTGTGGCGTATGTGGGCTGCACCAGGAACTCGGCATAGATGGCGACGGTGACATTCTGTACGCTTCCTGAGCAATCACCGACCGCCGCCGCACTTGTCCACGAGTTCTCTCGCGGCGCGTAACGTGCAGGCCCGGGAGTAGAAGACGAGTGATCATCCGTGCGGGCCGCCAGCCTCCTGGCAGGTTCCGCCAGTCGTCGCGTTTCCTACTCCCGATTTCCATTGTCAGTCAACCAGTCAGGTCGGGACGCACTCGACTCACTTCGGGAATCTTCAGCACGATTGGAGCTCGCCGCGACACTGGCCGACCTTGGCGTCTGGTCAGTGGATCTGCGAGCACGAACGTCCTCGCATGACGCCCGACTCCGTGCGATGGTCGCGCTCGACGATCAGGACGACTCGAAGTCGGCCGCTGCTCTCTGGCTGGAGCGCATCCACCCGGACGAACGACCCTCAGCCCGACGCAGCTTCTTCGAGCTGATTAACGGCGGCAGCGACAACCACACGCTTCGCGGCGAGTACCGCATAGTCTGGCCGGATGGCAGCATACGCTGGATCGCTGTCGCAGCCAGACTGCTCATGGATGGGGCGGGCGAGCCCACGCGCGTCATTGGCGTGGCTCAGGACATCACCCGGTGGCGCCAGGTGCGAGCAGAGCGCCAGCGATGGGCCGATGTCTTCCAGCACACCGCGCAGGGTGTTCTCATCACCGACGCCCGCACCGAACTGGTCATCGACGCCAACCCCGCTTTCGGCCGCATGGTGGGCCATGCTCCGACCGAGTTGCGCGGTCGACCGCTGGCACAGCTCTACGCTCCATCGGCGCTCCATCAGTTGGGCCCAGCGGTACGAGAGGTACACGATCACGGGCGGGTGCTGCTGGAGACCACCTACATACGCAAGGACGGCACGGAGTTGCCGGTATTCGTGGACGCGACGGTCGTCATGGACGCCGATGGCGAGCCGCTCTATCGCATCGCTAATGTCCGCGACCTCAGCAACGAGCGTCGGGTCCGGGACCGTCAGTTGCTTCTCGTCCAGGCTGGTGAACTGCTAGCGTCATCGCTCGACTACGCGGCCACCATTCGGCAGGTGGTCAAGCTGGCAGTCCCAGGATTCGCCGATCTGGCAACATTCAGCGAGGCTGTCGGCACGACCGGCCTTTTGCGTACCTCGGCACTGCAGCATTCGGATGCGGCGCAACGAGAGTTGGCCGCCGAAATCGGCGGACGCTTCCCCATGCGCCTCGACGACGACTCCGGTGCTGGTCGGGTGCTTCGCACGGGCGAGCCAGAGTTGATACCGACGATGTCGGACGCGACCCTGGCAAGCATCGCCCGCGACGGTGAACACCTCGCGTTGCTCCGCAGCGCTGGCCTGAAGTCTATCATAAACGTGCCGCTAGTCGCTCGCGGCGAGATGCTGGGCGTGCTCGGGTTCGCCATCATCCAGTCTGAGCGACGATTCGACGAGGGTGATCTCAGATTCGCCCTTGACCTCGCCCACCGGGCGGCCCTGGCTATCGACAACGCTCGCCTGTTTGCCGCCGAGCGAGCAGCCCGTGAACGCACGGATCGCCTGCAGTGGGTGACCGCCGGACTTACCGAAGCTCTTACCTCGGCGCAGGTGGCCGACGTGATCATCCGCGAGGCGGTTCCACTAGTTCACGCGCGCGCCGGCGCTGTGTTGGTGCATGACGAACGGAGCGACGAGGTAGTACTACTTTCCCAGAGCGGCCTGCCTGAGCCAGTGTTAAAGCCACTGCAGCGCTTCCAGCCAAGAGCCGCGTCGGCGGTGGCGCGTCTTCTCACCGGCAGTTGTCCGGTGCTCTCTGGTTCGTCCGAGTGGGAAGAGGATCACCCGTCGGAAGCAGCGAACGCGGCTCATGCCGCTGGGCTCGACTTCTTTGTCGCCTTCCCGTTTATAAGTGAGGCACGTGCACGCGGTGTCCTCGGCCTGTTATTCGAGGCGCCGCGAACCCTTACCGCCGACGAGCTGGATTTCATGAACGCGGTGATCGCGCAGGCCTCGCAGGCGATGGAGCGGGCGCGTCTCTTCGAAACGGCTGAGCGCGAGCGGCGCCGGGCCGAGCGAGCGGCGGAGTTGGCGCGGCGAATTCAACAGGTCACTGCGGCATTGAGCGTTGCGGTGACACCGGGCCAGGTGGCCGGGACACTGGTCCGGCAGGGCTCGGCCGCGGTAGGCGCTGACGGCGGTATTCTGGCCGTGCTCGCCGAGGAAGGCGACCAACTGGAAATCGTCTACATGACCGGCGTCGACGGACAGAAGATGGAGCCCTATCGGCGCTTCCCCTGTGTCCGTGGCCGCCCCATCGCTGACGCCGTCCTCCAACGTCGTACCGTCACCATCCAATCGCCGGACGAGGCCCGCATCCACTACCCCGACAAATCGGGAATAGTGGCGGCGATGGATGCCAAAGCTATGGTGGTCGTCCCCGTGCTCGCTGGCGAACAGGTGATCGCCGTCCTCGCCCTTCGCTTTGCCGAACCGCGCACGGTATCGATCGAGACGCGGGATTTCCTGGCTACCCTGGGTGAGGTTGCCGGCCAGGCGCTGGAAAGGGCCAGGTTGTACGCGGCAGAGTCGAGTGCTCGAGCGGAAGCGGAACGGGCGCGCCTGGACGCGGAGGCCGCTAACGCCGCGAAGAGCGACTTCCTGGCGGTTATGAGCCACGAACTACGCACTCCGCTCAATGCCATCGCCGGTTATACCGAACTATTGGAAATGGGCGTGCGCGGCCCTGTGACCGCCGTTCAACTGGAAGACCTGGGACGTATCCAGCGCAGCCAGCGCCATCTGCTCGGGCTGATCAACGACGTGCTAAACTTCGCTCGACTTGACGCCGGACGTGTGGAGTATCACATGGAGCGTGTGCCGGTCGCCGAACTGATTGTCCATGCCAGGGAGATCATCGAGCCTCAGACTGACGCGCGGGACATCACCTTCCGCGCGACCAGCTCGGATGGGTTGGCGGTCTACGCCGACCGCGAGAAGGTGCATCAGGTGCTCCTGAACCTGCTTGCCAACGCGGCCAGATTCACTCCACCCGGCGGCAGCATCGAAGTTACCAGCGAGAGCTCTGGCGACGCTGTCCGTCTTCATGTGCGCGACACCGGCCCCGGCATCCCCGAAGACCAACACGAGCGTGTCTTCGAGCCGTTCGTCCAGTTGGGTCGCTCGCGATCCAGCCCCGGCGAGGGCTCCGGCCTCGGTCTCGCCATCTCCCGTGACCTCGCCCGTGGCATGCAGGGTGATCTCACGGTGACGAGCACGATCGGAGTCGGCACCTGCTTCACGCTGGAGCTGATGCCAATGACCGAGGTCAGCGGCTGAAGTCATGATCGCGTGGCGTGTCGAATGATCATCGGCACGCACCCCATCACGTCGCTGGTCGGGCACCGACAAGTGTAGAGCACGCCTGTTGATTTCATGTCGGGAGCAGCCCGACGTGACGCGAATAGTTACCCCCGCGGGCATGGCGGACTCATCCATTGACTCCTTGCGGTCCGTCACTCCGTGAGCTATTCTCGCGGTCCCTCCGTACGCCGCTAGCACCCGACAGGAACTCTGTCCTCCAATAACTCGTCCTCTATCTGGCGCGTACTCACGTTCCGGATGGGGGAAATGGTTATAGCGTGGACAGGGTTCGTAGCGTCCTGTCGTTCCGGTGACTGTTCGACGTCGGCCGCATTCGAACGCCGTCAAGGGAGAACCGGGTATGAGAATACCGTTTGGTCTGTCTCTGATCGTGGCAGGGATGATTGCACTCCCGCCCGGGCTGCACGCCCAGGGGCCAGGATCCATCACAGGTCGGGTTACCGACAGGGCGAGCACCCAGCCGCTCAGCAACGTCCAGGTTTTCATACCAGCCACGACGTTGCGAACGATCACCAACGCCGATGGGCGATACACGCTCACCAATGTGCCTGCGGGCACGGTGGAAGTTCGAGCGATCAGGCTCGGCTACTCCGCCGGTACGCAGCGAGTAGAGTTGGCGGCTGGTGGCACCGCTGCCGCCGACTTCAGTCTGTCGGCCTCCGCGCTCGCCCTCGACGAATTGGTCGTGACAGGCACGGCCGGCGAGACGGAACGCCGGGCCCAGCCGGCCGTAGTGGCTTCTATAGATGTATCTGAGGTCGTGCAACGCGGCACAGTGTCCAGCGTGCAGGACATCCTGACCGCTCGCGTGCCCGGAGTGGGCGTGACGCAGTCGTCGGGTACGTCCGGTACCGCGCAACAGATCCGGATCCGGGGGGCGAGTTCCATCTCGCTCTCCAACGAACCGTTGATCTTCATCGATGGTATCCGCGCGGACTCGCGGATCCAGGTCGCTAGCTCAGGTGGAGTGGGTGTCGGCGGTCAGGGCGTGAGTCGGCTGTTCGACATCAACCCTGACGACATCGAGTCGATCGAAGTGGTGAAGGGACCGGCAGCGGCGACGCTCTACGGTGCTGACGCATCGGCCGGGGTCATCCAGATCATCACCAAGAAGGGTCGGGTTGGCTCCAATAGTTTCACCCAGAACATCTCGGGTGAGTACAACCAGATCCAGCCGCAGTTCGACACGAAGCCCAACTTCGGGCGCTGCACGGCCGCCCTGGTAGGCATCTCCACGTCGTTGTGCGCGGGCAAGGCAGCGGGAGACGTGATCTCGGACAATCCACTTCTACGTACCGGTGCCTTCCGCGATGGTTCGCTTCGCTCGCTCGGCTACAGTGCCCGCGGCGGCGGCGAGAACTACGGTTACTTCGTCTCGCTGGGACTTGATGACGAGGAGGGCACGCTGCCGAACAACTCGTTCAAGCGGCGCACGGGACGGGTGAACTTCAACTTTATCCCTGACTCCAAGCTGTCCGTGGACGCCGCAGTCGGCCTCTACGACATCGGTACGACCCTGCCGATCAACGACAACAATATCTACGGCTTCATGGGAGGCGGATACCTCGGCCGTCCCACCACCGTTCGCACGGCTGCCGACGGTTCTATCACGGGTGGCTTCTATGCTGCCAACCGCGAGTACGACGCCATCAGCAGCATCGAGAGCGTGAACGACGCGCTTCGTTTCGCCCCCTCCGTAACGGTCAACTACACGCCATTCGAGTGGTTTACCAACCGGCTCGTCGTCGGCGGCGACTTTACCCGAGGTCAGTCGTACCAGTTCTACCCGAAGAACAGTCGCAACTTCTACAGCGGCGATACGGATACGGGCAACCTGACTGAGATACGAAGCAGCAACGACATCTACACGCTGGATTACCTGGGCACGATCCGTACGAAGCTGCGCGAGAACATCACGAGCAACATCAGCGGCGGCGTGCAGGTGATCAACGAAATATTCGACCGCGTTACAGGTACGGGAACCGGGTTCGTCACCAACACCAACCGCGTGGTTGGATCGGCGACTCAGATCAGTGCATCGCAGGGCTACTCCAACCAGCGTCAGGTTGGCGTTCTGGGTCAGGTGGACCTGGGCTGGAACGATCGACTGTTCCTCCAGTTGGGAGCCAGGCTGGACCAGGCAAGCGCCTTCGGCGCGAATGCCGATCCATTCTTCCTGCCTAAGGTTGGCGTCAGCTATGTGATCTCGGAGGAGCCTTTCTGGGAGGGTCTTTCCGGTGCATTACCGACGATGCGCCTGCGTGCTGCCTACGGCACCACCGGTCGCTCACCGACCGCCGGAGCGTCGCTGGAGACCTATAGCGCGCAGCCTTATGCCATCATCGGCCAGGCGGGATCGGCGGCCGGCGTGATCCCGCTCAACCCCGGCAACTTCGATCTGAGGCCGGAGCGCGGCGAGGAGTTCGAGGCGGGCTTCGACGCCGGATTTGTCAACGACCGGTTCGGCCTGGAACTGACCTACTTCAACAAGACGACCCGCGACCTGCTACTCAGGCGGCCAATCCCGCCCTCGTCCGGCGCTTCGTCCGATCCGTTCGTGAACATCGGCGAGGTCGTGAACAGCGGAATCGAGTTCGCACTTCGCGGCAACCTCGTCAACGTAGACAACTTCCAGTGGGAAGCCCGAGTCGCCGGTAACACACTCAAGAACGAGCTTGTGAGCCTGGGCGACATCGAGCCGTTCGGCACTTTCCCGCGCTTCTCAGAGGGGCGCCCGCTGGGCTACTTCTCCACGCGCACGATCAAGGAAGTGATCACGGCCGAGGGCGACGCCCGCTGCCCCGTTAGCGGGGGGATTCATCAGGCCTGTGCGATCGTCTCCGACGAGAACGAATATGCCGGAAGCTCGCTGCCCAAGCTGGAGGGGAACGTAAGCTCCACCTTTACCATCTTCCAGCGCATCCAGCTCACCGGTCTGCTGGACTGGAAGCGCGGACACACCATCTACAACAACACCGCTCAGTTCCGCGATCGGTCGTTCGCCAACTCGGAGGCGGGGGTGCTCAAAGCCGACGCCATCGGTGAGGAGGCCTCGCTACGCAAGTTCGGTCCATTCGTGGCAGAGAGCGGCGGCGACGTCCCGTTCACCAACGTGAATGAGGCCTACTTCGAGTCGGCTGACTTCGTCCGGCTCCGCGAGATCTCGGCGATCTTCTCCCTACCTGATCGGTATGCCGCCAGGGTGGGTGCAACGGCCGCTTCGTTCACTGTTGGCGTCCGCAACCTGGCACTGTGGACCAACTACAGCGGTGACGATCCGGAGGTGCTTGCACAGTCGACGAGCACCACGGGCTCTGGCACCTTCGCACGCGAGGACTTCCTGACGGTGCCGCAGCCGCGCCGCCTGGTGTTCAAGCTGAATCTCTCCTTCTGATCGGGAACGAAACGACATGCTCAACCGCTTTCGACCGATCGTGGGCGCGTCCGTGGCCGCCGCGATCCTTGTAACCGCCACGGGATGTGACTCCTTTCTGGAGGTCAAGAACCCCACCGTAATCGACGCCAGTACCGTCGACCCGGTGGCTGACGCGCCGACGTTCTCGCTGTCGGCGCTCAACAACCTATTCAACGCCTTCGACAATTTCATCGTCTACGGCGCCTGGTTCAGCTCCGAGGCGTGGGAAGGTGACACCTTCCCGACTCGGACCGATATCGGCAGGCGCAGCATCGACTTCGTGGAGGGCGTCGGAACCACCAACGGTACCGTCAACGACGATATCTACGAACCGCTCGCCCGTGCCATCGCCACCGGCGAGAACGTGCAGGTACTGCTCGCCGGCCTGCCTGATGCGACGAGCAACATCAACGTCGTGCGCGCGACGTTCGCGTCCGCCTTCGGTATCCTCTACGAATCGGAGCTGTTCTGCCAGACCGTGATCAGCAGCAGCCTCACCAACCTGGGATCGCCGCTGACCTCCATCGAGGGCGCAGCGGCCGCCGAGGAGCGCTTCAAGCGGGTTATCTCCCAGGGCACCACTGTTAACACGGCAGAGTCCCTCAAGCTTGCCAACGCAGCACGCGTAGGACTGGCTCGCGCGCTCCTCTTCCAGGGGAAGAACGCGGAGGCGGTGACGGCGGCAGCGGAAGTTGCAGCCGACTTCGAGTTCTTCGCCCCCAAGGTGGACGATCCATCCAACCGGGGTGCGCTTGGAAACACTGTCTACAGCTTCACCCTGTCGCGCCAGTCGTTGGTGGTACCGCCTTACTACAGGGCATTGAACGATCCCCGCGTGACATCAGATCTAACCATCACCAGCTCCGGACCGGCGAAGGCGCAGGACAACTTCTTCGACTTTCATCGTCAGACCAAGTACATCGGCTGGGGCGATGATATCCGGATGGCTTCCGGCCTGGAGGCTCGTTACATAGCCGCCGAGGCCCAGTTCAAGCTCGGCAATCCAGCCCCTGCGCTCGCGCTGATCGCCGACCGCAAGGCAATTGGCGTGGGCGCCGCCAGCGGCGATGACGTCGATTTTGTGAGCCCCAGAGGCACCATGACTCAGTTGCTGGATCAGAAGGCCCGTGACTTCTTCCTGGAAGGGACGAAGATGGGCGACTGGCGCCGCAACCCGACTACCGCGCCGTATGTGCCGCCGGCAGGATCGCCGTACTACAACACATCTGAGGGAGGCGTGTTCGGCACCCAGACGTGCATGCCGCTACCGGATAACGAGATCCTGAACAACCCGAACTTCAAGAAGTAGACACTGTGGAGTCATGATGTGGCCGGGCAGGTGCTGAGAGAGACCTGACTGGTGCGCCGGCCACATCAGCCCCGCTTTGATGCGAATCGACAGAATGGCCGACCGGAGAAATCCGGTCGGCCATTCTGTCTGTCTTCATCCCTTTCGTGCGGTCTGCGCGTAACGACGCTGGCATCTCACGATACGACCCGTCGGATCGTCGAGCTACATCGCCGTCTTCTTTTCCGCTACCTTGGCCTTCGGATCCACGAGCGGCTTACGCTCGCGCAGATGCTGCTCCATCTTCAACCGCGGCACACCATTCTGCATCCATTCGGTCGCTGGCTTCGCCTGCAGGAAGTGATCGAACCACTCCAGCATACGCACCGCGTAGTCCTTCTGGTTCGCCGGCCGCGACAGGCCGTGGTTCTCGCCCACATACTCCAGCAGCACCACTTCCTTCCCCAATTCACGGAGGGTGTTGTAGTAGGTGATGCCCTGATTGAAATCCACCGCACCGTCCCGGTCGTTGTGCAGAAGCATTAGCGGGATGTGGAGATTCTGGGCGAAACGATTTGGGGAGTTCCGCATGTACACATCGGGATTCTCCGCGAAGCCCGAGCGGAAGCGGCCCTGGGAAGAGATGAATATCGGCTGGTTGGAGGTTCCGGAGTTCCAGTACACGGAGCTGAACATGGAAACCATGTCCGTCAGCGCCGCTCCGGCGACGGCCGTCTTGAAGATGTCCGTCTGGGTGGTGATGAAGGCGGTCTGATAGCCACCCCAACTGTGACCCTGAAGGCCGACATTCGCCGAGTCCACGATGCCGGTGGCAATGGCCGCCTTCACGGCCGGCACCACGCACCAGACAGCCGACCGGCCGGGATCGTCGAGCTGGTAGGAGATGTCCGGCATGAAGTAGGCGTAGCCGCGCGAAGTGTAGACGCTGGGGTTCGCGTAACGCGTTGCGTTGGGCTGCGAGTAGGCGTGGAAGTTCTGCGACAGCCGCTCGTAGATGTAGGTGAGCGTCGGGTAGGACTTCCCTTCCTCGTAGTTGGCGGGCAGGAAGAGCGCGCCCTGCATGTCGATGCCGCCGTTGTCGCAGGTATAATTCACCAGACGCGCACCGGCGCTCCAGGCCACCTCGGCCTGCTGCGGATTCGCATCGGTCAGCCGGCGCTCATTGGCCAGCGCTCCGTCGGCCGCGTACCAATCCGGGAAGGTCGTGAACGTCTGCCGGGTGTAGGCAAGGACGTTCGCGTCGCGAGCCTTCATGTAGCCCAGCTTGGCGTCCTCCCAGGCGAGCACCTTACCGCCACCACGCTGCGGGTCCACCTGGGCGAGCCCTTCCTTCTTCGTCAGTTCGCCATACGTCTCGATAAGGATGGGGCGCGACAGGTCGATACCGCGCTCCTTCCGGTCCTCGCCAACCCGTCCCTGATAGCGGATCTTCTCGCTCCTGCCGTCACGGGTGATGTTCACGGCCGCTCCCACATTGCGTCCATCCACCACCGGCACCCGCCAGATGTCCCAGTCGTCGCGGAGGAAGACGTACCGCGAATCGCTTGACCAGCCGAATGGAGCCCCGGCTACTGGTTTGACGACGTTGTGATCGTCTTCCTGGTTCCAGAAGGTCGCGGCCACTCCTTCAGTGACGGGGCGGGACTTGCCGGCTGCGAAATCGTAGGCGTTCCACTGACCGTCGTCATACCACACAGCGCGGGAACCATCGGGGGAGAGCAGCGACGGCAGCGGACCTCCCGGGTTCTGGATCCCCTTCGCCACTAGCGATCGCTCACCGGTGCGCACATTGATGGCGTAAAGATCGCGAAGGGCTCGGCCGTCCACGCTTGTCTGACGCTCGTACGGGGCCACGTCGACACCCAGTGCCCACCGGTCGCCGCGTCCCACTGTTACGGCACGCACGTCCTCGTCAGCGAGCTTCACCACGCCCGGGCGATCGACGCTCCAGGCGGCCAGGTAGCTGAATTCCCTGTCGGCCGTCTCCTGCACCTGTTGCTGACTCTGGAGACGCGGATCCTTCCAGTGCCAGAGGATGAGCGACGGAGTATCGTCGTCCTGCCGCGCCGGCGCTACCTGCCCGCCAGCGCCAGCACCCGGCGCCGGTCGACTGCCGGCAACACCACCGGACGAAGCGCCGTCAGGAGGGGGCGTCAGTTCACGCGGCTCACGCAAGCCGAAGTAGATGACGCCCTGCGCATCATTCCACCTGGGCGCCCGATCGGCGCTCACTACGAGCCCGTTCAGGATTCCCTCGCTCGTCTCGTCGATCTTCACGGTGACTGGCGAGCGCGACGACAGCTTCGCCCATCCGAGCACCGTGGACAGAGTGTCCTTGGTGGCCGAGTCGACCCTCGTGCGCAAAACGGCGACAGCGTGACCGGTATCCGCCCAGGTGAGGTTCCGGTAACCAGATTTAGACGCGTCCAATCCGGTCACCACTCCAGTCTTCATCTCCCGAAGCTGCAATCCATTCCCGATCCCGTCGCGGTTATCGATAGTATAGGCCAGATAGTCACCGGCGGCATCGAACGCGTACTGGTCCACACCGGCAATGGTCATCGGCGTCCCGCCGGCCAGGTCCACTAGCGTTACCAGCGAGCCGGACGGCGCTGCTCCGCCGCTACCAGCACTTCCCCCACCGCCGCCTGCGACCGACCCACCGCCGGCTCCGCCTGACGCTTCAGGTGGCATGTGCTGCAGGGCGAGCACGCTCGACGCATCACCGGCAAAGCGGAAGCTACGAACTCGGTCGAACGAGCGTTGGGTACCGGTGGCGAGTTCCACCACGGTCAACTTGGTAGGCAGAGTCTTCCGATCCTTGCGGGCCTTCTCCGCCTCCGCTGCGGTCGGATAGATCATGAACGCCGCCCACCGGTTGTTCCCCGATATCGCGACTGCTGATGCGCCCGCAGCGCCGGTCGGCGGCTCGCCGATGGCGAGCCGCGTCTCGGTGGCGCCAGCCGTCGTGGCTCTGACCACTCCGTCCGCGTCACCCTCGTTCGGGGCGAGAATGTACGCCATCCAGCGACCGTCATTGGAGAGCTGGGGCGAGCGGACGCTCTTCCAGGTGAGCAGATCCTCGAGCGAGAGGACGCGCTTGGTGCCCGGCGGCTGACTGACCGTCGCCGTCGGCGACTGCTGTGCGCCGAGAGTGAAGGCGAACGGCGTGATCGCGAGCGCGGCCAGGAGGGCGACAGGCCCGCGGGTGAATCGAGTTAGCATGGGTGGGCTCCGGGAATAGGCGAGCTGGGGGATTCAACTTCACGCCGCGGCGAGGGACGGTCAATCATTATTGCGGTGGCCAGGGAACGGTCGGATGGTGACGATTGCCCTGTCCCGCAGCATGGTTACGTCGTATCGGATGGCCCGGCGGATGCCACGGCGTCGCCCATTCGGGCCATCGAAGCGGCACAACCGGTTATCGCGCCGTCAGGCAAGTCGGATGGCGAAAGCGCAATCCATGATTATCGCACCGCGCGGGAGTCATAAAGCTAGACCGCCGCGACGGTTGCCGCATCACCAGCGAGGCGGGCGGCGAGGCCGCCCTGAGAGTAGTTTCGTAGCCGGCACATCGGACGCCTGCTGACGGACCGATCGCGGGCAGTTCGCTGGCCTGCTCCGGTTGGAGCCAACCTCCTGGTCGTCTCGTTCAGCTGTACTTTGGCGGCCCGATCGCGCGGGGGAGGTTATGGCAGATCGCCAGTCCGTAATGTCAGTATTATCGCTCACCTGGCCAGACCGCTCACAATTTCACGAAGCTCTGCGAGGTTGACGACGGTGACCACCAATTCGGATTCGACCATTGCCGCCATTGCCGCTCGCTCGACCCAGGCCATTCCCTGTCTTCGGTACACCGACGCCCGCGCCGCCATCGACTGGCTGGTGACGGTTCTCGGAGCAGATGCGCGTCAGGTTCACGACGGGCCCGACGGCAGCGTCATGCATGCCGAACTCTGGTTCGGGACCGCCTGCGTGATGTTGGGCTCGGCGAAGCCCGACGATCGCATGCCCTCGGCGACCGGTCAGAGCATGGTCTACTTAGTCGCTGACAGCGCCGCCAGCGTGGACGCCTTGCATGACAGCGCAGTGTCCGGCGGGGCGCGGGTCACGATCCCGCTCCACGACACCGACTACGGCTCTCACGAATTCGGTTGCCTGGATCCGGAGGGAAACTTCTGGGACTTCGGCACCTACGCGCCCGAGTGAGCGAAGTCGCGTCGAGGGCGCTCGTCATGACTGGCGTTAACTCTGGGTGCCTCCCGGCCTCACCATGTGTGAGCGCGGGCGGTAGGCGCTGAGCGCTGTCCCGATAACCGCTTTCAGCGATCGACGCTCCCCCGCTTCACCTTCCCGCTCGCCGTGCGCGGCAGTGGCTGGGTGGTGAGGCGGATCTCGCGCGGCACTTTGTACCCGGCGAGAAGCGTGCGACAATGGAGCTGGAGAGCCTCCACGTCCGGCAGTTCCGTCACCTCCGACGCATCGGGCATTGCCAGACGGACCACAGCGACGACGCGTTGCCCCCATTCCTCGTCAGCCACGCCGATCACAGCCACCTCGGCGACGGCGGGGTGGGAGAGCAGCGCATCTTCTACCTCGGTGGGATAGACGTTCTCGCCGCCGCTCACGATGAGATCGTCGCGCCGGTCGAGCACGTACAGGTAGCCCGCGTCGTCCAGTTGGCCGATGTCGCCCGTGTGCAGCCAGCCATCGGACAGCGCTCGTGCGGTCGCCTCGGGGTTGTTCCAGTAACCGGGCGTGATAGCGGGCCCGCGAAGCGTGATCTCGCCAGCCTCACCCGCCCCCGCGTCGCCGCCGTCGTCGCGCACGATGCGGATCTCGGTGGGATATAGTGGTCGACCGGCCGAGCCGGGTTTGCTCGAGCTGTCGTCGGGCGGGAGGGTGGCGGCCTGCGAACAGGACTCCGTGAGACCGTAAGTCTGCGCCACCCGAACGCCCAGCGCGGCGCAGCGCTCCAGTAACGCCGTCGACGCCGGTCCTCCCCCCAGCAGCACACAGCGGAGCGACGACGGAAAGGGCAGAGTTCCCCTGACGTCTAGCAACCTGCTGAGCATGGTGGGAACGAGCGACACAAGTGTGACGCGCTCCTCGTCGATGGCGGCGCTCACCCGCGCGGCGTCGAAACCGTCGTGGATGACGGCGGCGGTGCCGTAGATCGTGCTCCGCGTGAGCACCGACAGCCCGCCTACATGAAAGAGCGGTAGCGGCGCCAGCCAACGGTCGTCGTCGTGGATACCGAGATTGAGCGCCGACCCCATCGCGCTCCACCAGAAGTTTCCGTAGGTAAGTATGGCACCCTTGGGAGTGCCAGTAGTGCCGGAGGTGTAGACGATGGCGAGGGGTTCGGTGGAGTCGTAATAGTCTCGAAGATCGGTATCAGCAGTTGGTGTCACGTCACGGAGCGAGACTATCGGTCGCGGTGCGGTTCGCGTGAGTGCATCCGCGGACCTGCCACCGGACGCGTCATCGCCGCCATCGACGCTATCGTCGTCATCGTCGGCGCTGACGACTGTCGTCTCTGGTACCAGAGATCGGACCGCGGTTGCGGCAACGGCCGTGCTCCCGGCGCAGACCAAAACTCGCGCACCGGCGTCATTCAACTGCCAGGCCAGTTCGCGCGGGGTAAGACGCAGGTTGAGCGGGAGGAGGACGGCCCCCAAGCGCATCGCGGCGTGGGCGACCGCGGCGAACGTCGCACCGTTGGGGAGGAGCACGCCCAGTCGGTCGCCGGTTCGCACGTCGAGCGCACCGAGTCGGCGCGCGGCGAGGTCGGAGCGCCGGTGAAGCTCGGCGTAGGAGAGTCGCGAGCCGTCGGGTGCGACGAGGGCCAGCCTGAGCGGGGTGGCAGCGGCGCGCCAGGGGAGCCAGAGAGGTAAATCGCTCACCCCAGCACCAACCCCACCGCCAACAACACTCCGTACCACAGCTGCAGCTTACCGCTTCGCCCCAGCATCGGGTTCAGTTCGCGGCCCGCTAACCCGCCGGCAATGGAGCGTACGGCGCCCGCCGCGAGCGGCATAGTTAGCCACGGCAGCAGCACCCACGGTTCCGCAATGCCTGTCGCCAGAAGGATGGCCGGCACGCTGTAGGCGACTACCACGAACAGCGCGTACTGCCAGCGCGTCGCACGATCGCCAATCCGGACCGCCAGGGTGAGCTTGCCAGCGGCGCGATCTGTCGGGAGATCGCGCAGGTTGTTGACGACAAGGATGTTGGTGATCAGCAGTCCTATCGGCACAGCGGCGATGAGTGCCAGCGTGCTCAATCCTCCGGTCTGCAGGTAGGCGCTGCCGCCCACGGCGACGAGGCCGAAGAAGATGAAGACGAAGACGTCACCCAAGCCGTGATAACCGTATGGCCACGGACCGCCGGTGTAGGCAAGCGCGCAGAGAATGCTGGCGACGCCGATGGCCACGATGGGCCATCCACCCACCCATACCAGATAGGCCCCGACCAGCACCGCGGCGGTAAACGTCACGGCAATCGCCCGCGCCACCTGGACCGGCGTCAGCAAACCGGCCTGCGTGACTCTCGTTGGGCCCAACCGCTCGTTTGTGTCGGCCCCGCGATGGAAGTCGGAATAGTCGTTGGCGAAGTTCGTCCCCACCTGAATGAGGATGGAGCCCAGCAGCGCGGCCAGGAACGGCAACACGCGCAGCCCAGCCTCACCGCCTGGCCCAGCAAGGCCGGCGGCGGTGCCCACGATCACTGGCGACAGCGCGGCCGGCAGCGTCGCCGGACGGGCGGCCTGCCACCAAAGTCGAAGCTCTCCCTTCGATTCCCGCGGTAGTGCTTCCACGGTGGTGCCGGTGGTCACGGGAAGCGCGGAAATCTGGAGAAATCGGGCTTCCGCTTCTCCACAAATGCATCCCGACCTTCCTTTGCTTCTTCAGTCAGGTAGTAAAGCAACGTCGCGTCTCCAGCCAACTGCTGCAGCCCCGCCTGCCCGTCGGTCTCGGCGTTCAGCGAGGCCTTCAGGAACCTGAGCGCCATTGGACTCTTCTCCAGGATCTCGCGCGACCACTGAACTGCCTCGGCCTCCAAATCCTCCAGCGGTACGACGGTGTTGATGAGTCCCATCTGCAGTGCCTCCTGGGCCGTGTACTGCCGGCAGAGGTACCAGATCTCACGCGCCTTCTTATGTCCCACCACGCGGGCCAGGTAGCTGGCACCGTAACCGGCGTCAAAGCTCCCGACGCGCGGGCCGGTCTGGCCGAAGCGTGCGTTCTCAGCGGCTATGGTCAGGTCGCAGACAAGATGGAGCACATGTCCGCCACCAATCGCGTAACCGGCCACCACGGCGATGACGGGCTTGGGGAGGTAGCGGATCTGGTTCTGGACGTCGAGGATGTTGAGCCTGGGCACTTTATCCTCGCCGACGTAGCCGCCATGTCCACGCACGCGCTGATCGCCGCCGCTGCAAAAGGCCATGTCACCAGCACCAGTGAGAAGGACAACACCTATGTCCATCTCCTCGCGGATGCGAGCAAAGGCGTCGCTCAACTCGGTCACTGTGTGCGGACGGAATGCGTTCCGCACTTCGGGACGGTCTATCACGACGCGGGCAATTCCCTCGCCGGCTGCGCGCTCGTAACGGATGTCCTCGTATTTGACGACGGTCTCCCACTTCACGACGTTGCGCTGCACGGTGGCCCGCGGGTCGTCGATCGCTCCATTATCGCTCATTGTATCCTCGGTCAGGATGGTAACGGCCTATCAACCTCACGGCTGTCCGACGACGGCCGTGTCCTTGTGTGCTGCGCTACTGACTTACGTCGAACGCCGCTCATGCTCCTTCCTCCACGCCCGCGAGAAAGGCGTTCACGGCGCCGATGAACTCCCGTGGCCTCTCCAGGTGCACTGCATGTCCTGCCTCACTGACTACGGCGAGAGTTGTCGGCGATATAGCGGACGCCATTTCGCGCGCGGCGTTCACGTACTTCCGATCGAGCTCGCCGCAGAGAAGCAGCGTGGGAACGAGAATCTCGTGCAGCCGACTGTAGAGCGGCAGTGTTACGCCGACGCCCAGCGCACGCAGGCTGTTAGCCAGGCCGGGTGCGTCGTTCTGCAGCCGCTGTTCACGCAGCTGCTGACGTACGGTCAGCGGGAGTGCTCGCTGACTGTCCCACAACGGCAGCCGTTCCCAGCGATCCACGAACGCTGCCACGCCATCGCGCTCAATGTCGTCGGCCAGCGCATTATCGGCGCGGGCGCGGGCGTTACGGTCAGCATCGTCGGCAATGCCAGGCGAGGTGCTCTCCAGCAGCAGCGCTGCCACCCGCAGTGGCGCGGCGAGCGCAGCATGCAGCGCCACCCGTCCTCCCATCGAGTAACCGAGCAATGCAACACGGACTATTCCAAGCGCATCGAGTACCTCTGTCACGTCGGAGGCCGCCCGAGAAGCGGCATAGCGATCTGATTCGGGCGGCGCATCGGAGCCGCCGTGGCCGGGAAGTGACAGTGCCAGTACCCGACGATGCTCGCTGAGCTCAGGTAGCAGCTCCGTCCAGGTGGCAGCCGCGCCAGTGAAGCCGTGGAGCAGGAGCAGCGGGAGTGTACACGGGTGCTGATGATTACTCGCGCTCACATCCAACCCGTCAGCTGTCGATCGCGATGTCAATGCGCGCGAGTCGTTCGCCTCACCTGGCCGATACTCTGCAGGTACACCACTGTCGAACAGCTCCAACTCCACGCCATCGCTCAAAGTTATTCGACGTGCGACGATGCCAGCCGCGGTCGGCGCAGAGTCGTTCGGCCGTTCCTCCGCAGCATTGCTTCGCGTGCTAGTGATGAGCGCCGCAGCGGCCTTCGCGCCGACACTCACAGCACTTCCTCCACCGCCGCGCGTACCGCCGACCAAACCGCGCGATGCTCCTCCACGTTTCGCGCGCGGTCGGTGCGGATCTCGATCACGTCCAGCCCCGGCGCATTGATCGCTGCGCCAAGCGCGGTGCGAAATGCCGGCCAGTTTTCCGGACGCGCGAAGCGAGCGCCGTAGAGCGCTGCGGCGTAGGCAAAGTCGAGCCCATGCGGCGTGCCGAACAGCGCCTCGAAGTCTTGCCGCGCCACATTCCGTTCGTCGCCCTGAGGCAGAAAGGAGAAGATCCCGCCGCCGTCGTTGTTGACGAGCACGATCGTCGCGTCCAGATCGTGGACGCGCGCCGCGAGCAAGCCGTTCATGTCGTGATAGAACGCCAGGTCGCCAATTGCCAACACCGTTGGTCCATCGCTCACCGCTGCCGCGCCGAGGGCGCTCGAGATCACGCCGTCGATGCCGTTAGCGCCGCGGTTGGCGAGCGTTCGGAGCGACACATCGCGGCGGGCGGCAAAGCTGTCCAGATCGCGCACGGGCATACTGCTGCTCACCCAGAGCGTAGTGCCGGCGGGGAGCGCTGACACCAGCTCGGCGAACAGCCGCGGCTCGCTCAGCGCGTCGTCGTCTTCCAGTACCTCGTCGATAGCAGCGCGGGCACGGGCGTTCACACGTCGCCACCGGGCCGCCCAGTCGGCATCCGCGGCCGGTGTGTCGCCAAGCATTCGCGCGAGCGCCGAGTCCAGCGCCACGCAGGCCGCCGCCGGTTCCGCTCGCACCCACCAGGCAGAACCCTGGGCCGGGTGTGCCAGACGGCCGTCTCCTAGTAGCACCTGACGGGCGTCAGCGTGCCGTTGCAGCCAGAGTTGAAGCGCCTTGGACGTAGGTAGCTCGCCCACGCGTAGCACGACGTCCGGAGCCAGCGCGTCGGCCGTAACATCGTCGCGCAGGAAGCTGTCGTGAGCGTCGATGACGAGCGTATCCGCCCGAGTGCCAAAGCGGAGTTGGGATAGCGCGTCGGCCACCAGCGGTGCATCCAGTCGGCGGGCGATGGCGGCGAGCGGTACCGCCAGCGCCTCGTCGGCGTGGGGACCGCAGACAATCGCTGGTCGCTCCGCGTCCGCGAGCAGGGTGGCCAACTCGTCCAGGGTCGTCGCGTCCATCTGCGGCGGCGAGTCGTCCATGCGGAGCCAGCTCTCGCCGTCGGGGCGGCCGGCCCAGGCGAGGCGTGATGAGTCGTCCCACCAGTCTGGCACCGTCACCGAGCGCAGCACCAGCGGCTCGCGGAATGGCAGGTTCAGGTGAACCGGACCCGCCGGACGGGCCAGGGCCACCGACACAGCGCGCGCACCCATCGTGCGCACCTGGCGAAGCAGTGCCGGCGTGGCCTCCGGCAGCGGCGCGTCCACGAACCACTTTACGTGCCTGCCGAATAGCTGCGACTGGTCTATCGTCTGAGGCGCGCCCACGTCGCCGCGCAGTTCCGGCGGCCGATCTGCGGTGAGGACGACGAGCGGTACACCTGACAGTCGGGCCTCCACCACCGCCGGCAGGAAGTTGGCGGCAGCCGTCCCCGACGTGCAGACGACTACCACCGGCCGCCCGCCGGCCTTGGCCATGCCCAGCGCGAAGAAGGCCGCCGAGCGCTCGTCCACGTGCATCCAGACACGCATTGCCTCGTGATGAGCGAGGGCAAGGGCGAGCGGCGTTGAGCGGGATCCCGGTGCGACGCAGGCATCGCTGACGCCGGCCCGCGATAGCTCGTCCACCAGGGCGCTCACCCAGGCGTACGCGGCGACGTCGGGGGAGGCCAGAGCGGCCTCCGTCGTCACCTGCTCCGAGCGATCGGCTGCACCGTCGCGCTGTCCTGCTCCGTCCAATGCAGTGAAGCTCATGAGGCAGTCGCCACGTCACCGTCCGCCGCCACCTGACGGTCTACCGTTTCGCTTTCCTCCGGCATCGCTGCGCCGGTCAGCCCTTCACGCATCGCTCGCAGTTTCAGCTCACTCTCCACGTATTCCCCTTCCGCGTCGGAATCGCCCATGATCCCGCAGCCGGCAAAGAGCGTCGCATCCGCGCCCTCCAGCAGGGCCGAGCGCAGCGCTACAGCGAACTCGCCATCGCCGCTGGCGTCCATCCACCCCACCGGAGCGGCGTACCAGCCGCGATCCCATCCCTCGTGGGCGCGAATGAACGCCAGCGCGTCTTCGCGCGGCGCTCCTCCAACAGCGGGCGTGGGATGTAGCCGGGCGACCACGTCCAGAATTTGCACGCCGTCGCGCAGCCGCGCCGTGACGGGCGTATAGAGGTGGTGGACATCGGGCATGGTGAGCAACGTGGGCTCCGCCGGCGCGACAACATCATCGCACAGTTCGGCGAGCCCCGCGGTTAGGGCGCGGACCACTATCGCGTGCTCCTCGCGGTCCTTGGCGCTGGCCACCAGCGCATTCCCCTGGGCCTCGTCCAGCTCCGCAGTTGCACCGCGGCCAATAGACCCGGCGAGCGAAGTGGCGCGCACCGTCTGCCCGTCCACCCTCACCAATCGCTCGGGTGAGGCACCGAGAAAGACGCGACGACCTCGGACGACGGCAAAGATATGACAGTCAGGGTAGCGCGCCACCAGCCGCCGCAGCGTCTGGACGGTGTCAGGCGGCCGGGGTAGACGCCAACTCACCTTGCGGGCGATCACCACCTTTTCCAGATCGCCGGCGCGCACGGCCTCCGCACCTTCGGTCACGGCGGTCATGAACGCCTCTCTAGCTGTCAGGTCGGCGGCCGTCTCAGCGGCCAGCATCGCCGCCTGCGACCTCTGCGTACTAGGTCGGGCATGGCTGAAGGCCTCGGCGATGGTCGCCCAGACGGCCGCTGACTCGCTCGCCCTGCCGGCGCCGATCAGTTCATCACGCTCCCGCTCCAGCCCGTCAGCCAGGCGGATGGGCTCATCACCGGCGCGGACGAGCACGCTGGAGGCCAGCCAGCGGCCTTGGGGTGAGACGACGAGGCAGAGCCGTGGCACCGCCAGCCAGGCGTCCGGATAGCCGCGCCAGGATGGGTCGGGAGCCCGAGCGGGGTCGAAGCGAAAACCGCCGAGTAGCATGGGTCGACGGCCGAAGCCAGCCGCTCGCTCCGCGTCCCCTTCCGAGCAGTCCAGTTCGAGCGCACCCGGTCCGCCGCTCAGGCCGCCGGCCAGCAAGGCATGCCACATCTTTGCCGCAGCGGAAAAACGCCCGTCGCCGGATGGAGCAACGGTGACGGCTGCCCCGATCCCGGCGATCGCAATGCCCGCCGACGGACGAGCCCAGTAAATACGCTCCTCGGTCCCCTCAGCACGCTGGAAGGCATCCAGCGGGTCCACCCCGGGTAGCGGCTCGATGTATGTAGCGAGTACCGGCCTGCTGCCGGCGGCGACCCGGGCGCGAGCCCTTCGCAGGAGGTCGACGAGAGTGATATCGCCGACCGGAAGAGGGGCGGTCGGGCTCAAAGCTGTCCCTCCCTATCGCCGACGACTGCCGCGCCGGCGGCGTCAGCCGATACGTCCGCCGCCGTGCTGTCGTCAGACGCTCCGAGACCGCGCCGCAGAATCGCCCGCAGCTCGGCGTAGTGGGACTCGAGCGGTGGCGCGCCAGGCGTGACCAGCCACTGCACTACCACCTCGTTCACCGCCCCGAACCAGATCCGGCCGGCCAGACGTGTATCACACGGCGGGATGAGCCCCAGGCGCACTCCCTCGTCCAGATCGCGGGCGATCCGGTCGGCAAAGCGAGCGCGAATGGCCAGCAAACGTGGTGCAAACTCGCGGGTGTGGGCGTCTATCAGGAATAGCCGGGCGAGCCCGCGGTGGGAGCCGAAGACGTGAAGCGCACGGGTGATGGCCGCGTCAGCCCTGCGGAGAGGGTCGGTCTCACCAGCCACCGCCGCCTCCAGCCGGTTCATGAGCAGGTCGGCCGCGCGGTCCAGTAGCGCGCCGAAGAGTGCCTGCTTGCTGGAGAAGTGGAAGTAGAGCCCGCCTTTAGATGTGGCCGACTCCACAGCTATCTCGTCCATGGCAGCGTCGCCATAGCCGCGCCTGGTAAAGACACCAAGCGCAGCTTCGAGGATCTGCTCTTTCCGCCGGGCCCCTTTGGAGGGCTCGACAGCGTCCGTTTCAACGACGGCGGACTCTGACATCATGGCGCAAGACTGGAGGAAACCAGGCAAACCGACCGACGCGTCGGTCGGTTTTATGAAGTCTAGCGATTTGCCGATATGTCGCCAGGGGAGACGGCGCCGTCCGGACCGACAACGCATGGCAACACGCACCGGTCCCCACTACCTTCCCGCCATGACTGACGTCGTTGCGCTGGCCGCAGAACTGCTGGCCATAGAATCCCCAACTTTCGCCGAAGGCCCCGCGGTCGACTTCGTCGCCCGTCGCCTCGTCGCCCGTGGCTGGAACGTCACTGTCCAGGAAGTCTCGATTGGTCGGAGCAATGTCTGGGCATCGCGGCGAGGAGGTGGAGTTACCCTCTCCACTCACCTGGACACGGTGCCCCCGTACGTGCCGCCGCGCCTGGAGGATGACCGCCTCTACGGACGAGGCGCCTCTGACGCCAAGGGGATCGCGGCAGCGATGATGGTCGCTGCCGACCGACTGGTCGACGAGGGAGAGGAGCGGGTGGACTTGCTGTTCCTTGTCGGCGAGGAAAAGGGATCGGACGGAGCTCGAGCCGCCAATCACCTCCCCGCCACCAGCCGCTGGCTGGTGAACGGCGAGCCCACCGAGAGTAAGCTCGCTACCGGCGCCAAGGGCAGTCTGCGAGTGACACTACGTACCCGCGGACGCGCCGCGCACTCGGCCTACGCCCACCTGGGCAAGTCGGCGATCGAGCCGATGCTCGAGCTCCTTCCATCCCTCCAGCATGTCGCCCTTCCAGTAGACGCTGTGCTCGGCAAGACGACGGTGAACATCGGCACTATTCAGGGCGGCACCGAAGCGAACGTAGTGCCCGACAAGGCCGAGTCGGAGATGATGTTCCGGCTGGTGGGACCGGTGGAGGATGTGCAGGCGGCAGTGGAAAAATGGGTGGACGGGCGGGCCGAGATCGAGTATGGATCCACCATTCCGGCGCAGCGTTTTCACACCATTGCCGGCTTCGACACAGCGCCTGTTTCTTACACCACGGACATCCCACTGTTGGGGAACTGGGGCACTCCACTCCTGTTCGGTCCGGGCTCGATCCAGGTCGCCCACACGCCGGACGAGTATGTGGCCGTCGGCGAGCTACGTGACGCGGTGGACAGCTACATGAGGCTGGTGCGCGCACTCCTCGAATCGTGAGTCCGCTGTGCCCTCCACAGGTCATCAGATGACGAACCAGAAAGTAATTAGCGGGCGCACGGCGGCCGCCACCGGCCAGCGCATTCCCGTAGCCGTGCTCGGCGCCACAGGCGCCGTGGGGCAGAGCTTCGTCCGCCTTCTGGCCGACCATCCCTGGTTCGTGTTGGCCGAGGTGGCGGCGAGCGAGCGTTCCGCCGGTAAAACGTACGGCGAGGCGACGCGTTGGCTGGAGGGCTCACTCTCGCCCGACGTTGCCCGGCTGCCGGTTACGCTCTGCGATCCGGCGCACGTGCGCTCACCAATAGTGTTCTCGGCGCTCGACTCTTCGGTCGCCGGCGAGATGGAGCGTTCGTTCGCCGGCGACGGGCGGATGGTCGTCACCAATGCGGGCAACCACCGCATGGATGACGACGTGCCGATCGTCATTCCCGAGGTTAACGCGGACCATCTCGCGTTGCTCGACGTGCAGCGCGCGCGGCGTGGCTGGAAGGGCGGCATTGTCACCAACGGCAACTGTGCGTCCATCGTCATCGTCCTCGCGCTGGCCCCGCTGCACAGGGCGTTCGGAGTGCGACGGATCTTTGTCACCACCCTCCAGGCAGTCTCCGGCGCCGGCTATCCCGGTGTTCCGTCGCTCGACATACTGGGCAACGTCATCCCTTACATAGGCGGCGGCGAGGAGCAGAAGATCGAGCGCGAGACGGCGAAGATGCTCGGCATTTTCGGCGACGGAGTGGTAAGTCCTGCGCCGTTCGGCGTGAGTGCTCAGGTGAACCGTGTTCCAGTGGAGCACGGCCACACAGCCTGCCTGGCCGTCGAGTTCGAGCGAGCGCCGTCAGTTGGCGACGCCATGAGCGCGCTCCGCGATTGGCGCTCCGACATCGCCGATCTGAATCTCCCCAGTGCACCTGTGGAGCCGATCGTGGTGCTCGAGGACGACGAGCGGCCGCCGCAGCCTCGGCGTGACGCCGGACGCGGGAACGGCATGACAGTGACGGTCGGCCGGTTGCGCGCTGACCCGTTGGTGCACCTGCGTCTGGTAGCATGCGGTCACAACACCATTCGCGGTGCTGCGGGCACGGCGCTTCTCAACGCCGAGCTTCTCATGGCTCGCGGGTTGGTCCGCCACGAAGAGGTTGCCGGCGCGTGAGAGTCCTCAAGTTCGGCGGCACTTCGGTAGGCGATCCGGAAGCGATTGAGCGATTGGCCGAGGTGGTCCGTACACGGCTCGACAGTGGCGCAACTGTCGTCGTTTCGGCCATGTCGGGCACCACCAACACTTTGCTCGAGATTGCCGAGCAGTCGTCGCGCGGCCAGCTGATTGTCGCCGTGCGCCTGGTGGAAGGGATTCGCGAGCGGCATCTGCGGGCGGCGGAACGACTGCTGGGATCGGGTGAGGCAGCCGACGAGCTCTGCGCGGAGTTGAGCGCGTCGTGCGACGAGTTGGCGAGCCTGGCCGAGGCGCTATCGGTGCTGGGGCACATGACTCCGCGCAGCGAGGACGCCATCGCGGCGCTTGGCGAGCAACTCTCGGCGCCGCTGGTGGCGGCAGCGCTGGAGCATCGTGGGCTACCGGCGCATCTGCTCGACTCCCGCGAGGTCGTCATCACCGACGACCACTTCACAAAGGCAGTGCCGCAGCCGGAGGCGATCGCCCGCGAGGCCAGGCGCGTGATACTCCCCATCATTCGCGAGGGCCGCTTGCCGGTGATGGGCGGTTACATCGGAGCCACCGCTCAGGGCGTTACAACCACGCTCGGCCGCGGCGGTTCCGACTATACAGCCGCCCTGGTGGGCGCCGCACTCGACGCCGACGCGATCGAAATATGGACTGACGTGGACGGGATGCTCACCGGCGATCCGCGAGTTGTGAGCGGGGCACGACTCATCCAGCACATCCGCTTCGACGAGGCTTCCGAACTTGCGTCGTTCGGGGCCAAGGTGCTCCACCCGGCGACGATCGCGCCTGCCGTCCGGCGCGGCATTCCGGTCTTCATCTTCAACTCTCGGTCGCCCGAGGGTTGCGGCACGCGCATCACGGCCGATGCACCAAGGCGTGGAGTGACGGCGGTGGCTGGCAGGGGGAACATCACGGTGCTCAAGCTGCGTTCCCCACGCATGCTCCTCGCGCATGGAATCCTGCACCGCATCTTTGAACTGTTCGAGCGTCACCGTGTGAGCGTGGACGTGGTAGCCACTTCGGAGGTCTCGATTTCCGTTACCATCGACGACCCGGCGCGGCTTGAAGAGCTGGTAGTGGATCTCACTCCGTTCGGCGATGTAACGGTGGAGCGCAACAGAGCGATCCTGGCTGTGGTGGGCTCCGATCTGGGCGGTGCCGGCGGCGCCATGGCCAGCGCTCTTCAGGCGCTCGGCGACATCCGCGTCCAAATGATCTCGCTCAGCGCCACCGAGATCAACCTCACCCTGGTAGTTGACGGCGAGAATCTGAACCCCGGGCTGCGATTGCTGCACGAGACGTTCTTCGGCGCGTCCACGACTGTCACCGACCTCATTGAAGGGGATGCATGAGCAAATCGGCCGAACCACCGCGGATAGCCATCGTCGGAATGGGTAGGATGGGGCATGCAGTGCAGCAACTGGCCAATGAGCGACAGTGGCCCGTCTCCGCGTGCATCGGCCACGACTCCGGCACCGACCTCGAGAGCTCCCTCGACGGCGCAGACGTCGCAATCGACTTCACCACCGGCGACGCAGTGGCGGCCAACGTGCGCTCCTGCCTGCGGGCCGGCGTACCGGTGGTGGTGGGCACCACTGGCTGGCTGTCCGAACGGCAACAGTTGGAAGACGAGGTTCGGGAAGCCGGTGGCGCCATGTTCTGGGCCCCTAACTTTTCGCTCGGTGTGAACGTCTTCTGGCGCGTCGCCGAACGTGCGGCAGCACTCATCGCTACGGTCCCCGGCTTCGAGGCAGCTATCATGGAGATTCACCACTCGGCCAAGAAGGACGCGCCCAGCGGCACGGCGATCGAACTGGAACGGCGCGTGTCGTCAGCGATCGGTCATGCGGTTCCGGTGAGTAGCGTGCGGGTGGGATATGTACCAGGCACCCACGAGCTAATTCTGGACGGACAGTTCGAGCAGTTGCGGGTGGAGCACATTGCACGCGATCGGCGGGTGTTCGCTGAGGGCGCATTGCTCGCGGCTAGCTGGTTAGTAGAGGCCGTTCGAACTGGACGCAGTGGCACGTTCACGATGGACGACCTGCTGGGAGTGGAGTGATGACGAACAGGACGATGGACGGCGGGGAGCGTTTCTGGGGCTGCGGCACCGCGCTCGTAACACCATTCACCGCCGCGGGCGACATCGACGAGCGCGCGCTTGGCGAACTGGTAGAGTGGCAGATTGAGCAGGGGATCCACTTTCTGGTTCCGTGCGGCTCCACCGGCGAGGCGGCAACGATGACGCCCGACGAGCAGGCGCGGGTGGTGAGGATAGTCGCCGAGCGCGTAGCGGGACGGGTGCCGGTGGTGGCTGGAGCGGGGAGCAACGATACGCGACGCGCGGTGGCGCTCTCCCGAATGATGCAGGATGCCGGTGCAACGCACCTGCTGCAGGTCTCGCCCATGTACAACAAGCCCCCGCAACGCGGCATCATCGCCCACTTCCGTGCTGTTGCCGAGTCGACGGAACTGCCGATCATTCTCTACAACGTCCCCGGTCGCACCGGTAGCAATATGGAGGCGCGCACAACACTCGCTCTGGCCGAGTTGCCCAACGTCATCGCCATCAAAGAAGCGTCGGGCATCATGGGGCAGATCCTGGAGATCCTGCGCGACCGACCGGCGAACTTCAGCGTTCTGTCCGGCGATGATGCGTTGACGCTGCCGGTGATGGCTGCTGGCGGTGACGGTGTGATCTCGGTGACGTCGAACGTGACGCCGGCGCTGATGTCGCAACTAGTAGAGCGTTTGCGTGCCAACGACATGGACGGTGCCCGAGCATTGCATCGACGACTCCTCCCATGGATGGGCGCCGCCTTCGTAGAGCCCAATCCGATGGCGGCCAAGGCAGGACTGGCAATGATGGGTAGGATCGAGAATGCGCTGAGACTGCCGCTAGTGCCACTGGCCTCCGAGCATGAAGCCGTCGTTCGCGAAGCACTCGCCGCCGCCGGCGCGCTCTGAACCATTCTGAATCCAGAGTATCACCATGACCGACCTACAGAACCGCGTCGAAGCCATACTGGCCACGCCGACCAACGACGAGCTTCCGCCGGCGACGTTGGAGATCATCGACGCGTTGCTCGGCGCGTTGGAGCGCGGCGAAGTGCGGGCGGCCGAGCGCGATGAAGAGAATCGCTGGCGTGCCGTTCCGTGGGTTAAGCGCGGCATCCTGCTCGGCTTTCGTGCCGGTGCGGTGGTGGACATGTCGCCGGCCGGTGAATCGCCGTTCCAGTTCTACGACAAGCGGACCTATCCTACCCAGGATATCCCGCTCGAGCAGGGCGTTCGCATAGTACCCGGCGGCTCCACGATCCGACGTGGTGCGCACATCGGGAAGGGAGTGGTGTGCATGCCGCCCATGTACGTGAACGTCGGCGCGTGGGTTGGCGCGGGCACGATGGTGGATTCGCACGCCCTGGTGGGCTCGTGCGCGCAGATTGGGTCAGGCGTACATCTGAGCGCGGCCGCGCAGATTGGCGGCGTGCTGGAGCCGGTAAATGCCGCGCCAGTGGTGATCGAGGACGACGTCTTCGTCGGCGGTGGCTGCGGCATTTACGAGGGGACTGTAGTGCGGGAGCGAGCCGTGCTGGCTGCCGGCGTGATCCTTACCCGTGGCGTGCCGGTATACGACCTGGTTCATGACCGCGTGATCCGCGCCGGTGGCGAACGCCCGTTGGAAATCCCACCTGGTGCGGTGGTGGTGCCCGGCGCCCGCGCCGCGTCTGGCGACTGGGCAAAGGAGCAGGGGCTCTCGCTGTACGCCCCGATGATCGTGAAGTACCGGGACGAGGGCACTGACGCGTCGACGGCGCTGGAGGCAGCGCTGCGGTAGGACCATTGCTGGCTGAACCGGCAGCGGTGGGATCGAGCTGGTGAACAGATGTCCGCTACGCGAGAACCGGCTGGCTGGCGGACGGTGGCCATGCCGCAGAGCTGATCCATGACCGTCACCATGCACACATGCAACATCAACTGCGAGCGATAGCGGCGGAGTTCGACCAGGCATCACACCGGCTCCGGCAACTCCAGGTCCATCTTCCGGATGACCTCTGGCCCACCCGCGCCGATCCTGCGCGGTGGTCGGTGAGCGAGTGTGTCGCTCACCTCAATATCACGTCGCTCGCCTTTCTGTCTCCGTTGCGGTCCGCGCTCGCCAAGGCACGTGCCCTCGGCCAGAGCGTGCCGCGTCGCTACCGTCGCGACCCGCTCGGCTGGCTCCTCTGGCGGACAATGGGCCCGCCCGTGCGCATGAAGGTAAAGACACCGGCTGCGTTCGTCCCACTGAACAGCGCCAGCCCAGGCAGTCTACGCGCTGAATTTTCTCGGCTGCAGACGGAATTGCAGCGGTGCGTAAGCGAAGGAGACGGTCTTCCACTGCAGTCAGTGACACTCCCATCACCGTTCAGCGAACGCGCGCACTACAGCATCTTCTCGGCGCTATCCATCGTGCCCCGGCATCAGCATCGCCACCTCTGGCAGGCGGAGCAAGTGGCTGTCGCGCACTCTCGTCAGCGCGCGATTAGAGCGCCGCAATAACGGTCGTCAGATCGCCATAGCAAACGGTTTGTTTCGTCGCTGTATACCGTGGGGGATTGCCGGACACGACAGCGGTCGTGCCCCGACTTCGACAGGGGTTGCGATCGACTAGAATTCACGGCATGACCGGTCGTGTGTTTCGCCCAGCCGCATTGCGGAATTGCCAGGCTTACCAGCCCGATCGCCGGTACGGCGCGGAGGACGAGCGCGCTGTGCTTTCTGGACGACTGGCCATCATGCTGCTGGTTCTGCTCTGCTTTGTGCGTGCAGTCGTCATCCCGCCGTGCGACATGCACCACGGCACACCGCCGACGACGACGGAGTCCGGTTCCAACGCTGTCACGGCCTCCGCTCACGATCACTCGTCCAGCGCGCCGGCCACCGAGCGGAGTGACGAGCACAACGGCAGCTGCACCTGCGTCGGCGATTGTCACCCAGCCGCCGCGACACCGCTGGCGGGCCGCAGCCCGGCACTCGTCCTCGCCGCCACGGTCACGGTCGCCACAGTTCACCGGCCGACTACGCCGCCGAGCATCCTGCCCATAGCGCGGGCATACATCCTACCGTTCGCCACCGCTCCTCCAACGCACGAAGTCTGACGCGCCGCGCGCGCACACGCCGCGGCTATGCAATCCGACTTCAGAGTTTCGCGTCGACCCCACCCGGGGTGTGTCCGCGTATCCAGTGCGTTTTCCATTCGAGGAGCCAGGATCTATGTACCGCACCAACTTCAGACAGCGCGAGTCACGCGCGCTGCGCACCATCGCTCTCGCGGCGACGCTATTGTCGCTCGCGCCAGCAGTCACTATCGCCCAGCAACCCGCCACGGCGACGGCCGCCTCCGCGGCACTCACAATCCTCGTTCGTGACGCCGCGACCGGGCTGCCGCTGGATGCGGTGCAGGCTTCCCTTCTTCAGGCCGGGACAGAGCAGCACGTAGTTGCTCGAGGCGATGCCACCGGACGCCTGGTCATCCCGGCCGGCGTCGCCGCTGCGCGCGAAGGCACCCTAGCTGGCAAATTCTCCCTGCTCATCCAGCGGATCGGCTACGAACCGCGGCGCCTGAGTTCCACCGAGCTGTCCGGCCATATCGCTGGTTCCAGCCGCAACGATATAGAGCTCCTGCTCACTCCACGTCCGGCCATGCTCTCGTCGATAAGCGTCGTGGCGGCCACGCCGAACCAGTTGGCCGCCGGCACCGCGCTGGCCATGGCCAGCACTGACCGCTCCGTCATCACCGAGCGCGCAGCTACCTCGCTCGCCGAGTCGTTGGACGGGATGGAGGGTGTGACGACGAGCCGCGTGGGAGCGTGGGGTAGCAAGCTGAACGTGCGCGGACTGGGCGGCGAGCGACTCGCCTTCATGGTGGACGGCGCCCGCGTCAACCGCGCCTGCACCTTCGGCATGGATCAGGGGCTCGCGGCAGTCGACCCTTCCAGCGTGGAGCGAGTCGAGCTTCTCGCCGGACCGGGTTCTACGCTCTATGGCTCCGGCAACGTGGGCGGCGTCGTGAATGTCGTCACCCGGAACCCGTCGCTGGACATGGACGACGGCCAGGTGGCCGGCGAGCTACGGCTCGGCGCCTCCAGTGCCATCCCGGGCGGCACCGCCGGCGCTGGAATATGGACGCGCCGCGGACGGTTCGACGCCGCCATCCAACTGGATGGCCAGAGTTACGGTGACTATCGCACCCCGAGCGCAATCGTGGAAGGATCGTCGTACCGCGCCGCCACGCTCGACCTGAAGGCCGGCATGGCTATCACGCCGGCGCAGCGCCTGGCGGCTCAGTTCAGCGCCTATTCCGGCCGCGATATCGGCTGGCCCTCCATGGCCGGCGGGACGATTCCGCTGGAGGACCGCCGGACCGTTGCGCTGGATTGGGGTTGGCAGCGCGGACGCGGTCTGGTGGACGCGGTTAGCGCCCGCGCCTACGTCCAGCGCCTGGACCACCACATGTTGATGGACATGGTTATGCCGATGGGCGGCTCGATGCCGGCGATGGGCGCCACCATGCGTTCCACCACCGACGCCCGTTCGTACTCCACCACCAGCGGCGCTCGTGCCCAGATGCGACTCCGCCCTGACTCGCGCAGTCACGTGGACGCCGGCGTCGAGGCCGTCCAGTGGGGCGCCGAGGGCACCCGTTGGGTGACCAACAGCAGTTCCGGTGGTATGAGCGGCATGCCCAGCGCCCCTACTACCACTACCTATCATGCCTGGCCGGATGTGCGCATCCTGGACCTCGGAGTCTTTGCGCAGGGTGAGCGTCAGCTGTCCCAGCGGTTCACCGTGAGCGCCGGCGCGCGTGCCGACCACATAACCAAGCGCGCCGACGATTGGGACAACGCCAGTCAAACAGTTGCCACGGGTAACCTGGGCGGACGGGTGATTCTGGGTGCCGGCTTCGGACTGCGCACCAGCGCTGGCTTGGGCTACCGTATTCCCGACCCGACGGAACTTTTCGGCACCGTCGTTCGGCCTGATGGCTTCGTTTACCGCGGCAATCCCGACCTGAGCACAGAGAAGGGTCGCACGGTGGAAGCTGGGCTGACGTGGGACGGTGCGATCCACAGCCTGAACGTCCACGATGCGTCGTTTAGCGTCACCGCCTTCCGCAACGACCTAACCGGCCTTATCACCCCGTCGCTCGTCACCGGCGACTCGGTGAACGGCCGACCGGTTCGCGAGTACGTCAACATTCAGGACGCCCGTCTAAGCGGGCTGACGTCGGCGGTGCGGCTGGACCTGGCGCCGGCGTTCCAGCTTCGTGGCACCGCCAGCTACACCCGTGGCGAGAACCTGATGACCAAGACACCACTCGCCGCGATCGCACCGCTGACCGGAACGGTTGCGCTGCGCTTTGCGCCTAATGCGAAGGCAGGGCTGTTGCCAGCCATTGCAGACGTGGGCGGCTGGGTAGAGGTGGAAGGCCGAGCCGGCGCCGAGCAGCGTCGGAACGCGCTCGAGGCTGGTGAGTTGCAGACGCCGGGGTGGAACGCGCTGACCTTCCGTGCAGGTGCGAGACTGGCGGGGACGATGATCAGCGTGAGTGTCGACAACGTGCTCGACAAGACTTTCCGCGAGCACCTGGACCCGGTGTCGCTGTTCCGTCCGGGGCGTAACTTCTCGGTGCGGGCGACGCGGGGATTCTGAGGTGAGTGGGCACCGCCGTCGGGGGTGAGGCGGGGGTGCCCACTCACCTCAAGGCCTCTCTGGCTGGCAGAGCAATCGCGGCGTAGAAGAAGCGGTATCCGGATCGGGCTGCACTGCCCTCGAATTTTCCGGCTAACGAACATCGAAGCTGAGATCTGATTTGCGGCTTGAGCGCTGGATGTTCAATCTGCCGATGGCGTTCGTATCGGCATTGCGGCTTGTACATCAGAGGCGCATGGTACTCGCGATAGGCGGTCATATCCTCCACTGCGAGCGGCTAGCGTCGGTTGTGGTTAGCGAAGTCCTTGTGCACATCCATCCCCAGGCAGATGACATAGCGGGCGCCTGGAATCGCGGTCGCAGGGGAGGCACCGTGCGATGTCATGGGCTGGCCCTCCACAGCTGTGCGACATGGGGGATCTTTGAATGTTTCTCTGTAGCGTCGGCTCGCACGAAGATCTAGCCCAAGCAGAACCGGGCGGCCGCCCCAGTCATGACTTCTAATTCTGAGGACGAGGCGATGGCTCCCAAGTATGCATTCTGCATCGCATGCGAGGTTGAGTTGAGGCGGACCGACTCCGGAGCGCTTGAACAGCCCTGTCCTCGATGCGGTAATACCGGCGTTAGCTGGTCCCCGTTGCCGCAGGGGACTGTT